>Ga0209768_10000120_pt1 | contig 48923 bp, 69 predicted proteins | sample LauGreSBDMM110SD_3_FD_187564 | JGI IMG/M metagenome (GOLD analysis project Ga0209768, IMG submission 187564) | Freshwater lake microbial communities from Lake Michigan, USA - Sp13.BD.MM110.SD (SPAdes) (version 2) | ecosystem: Environmental > Aquatic > Freshwater > Lake | place: Lake Michigan... | reverse complement strand
CTTCAGCGTCAATGTTATGGAATGCTGCAACGTCTTGTGCCAATTCAGGAGACCATTGTGCTCTTAGTTTTCTTTCTGTAACAGAAACTGTAACTGACTCAAGGTCAAAAGAAACTTCACCAATTTTGTCTTCAAATTCTAATTCTTCGTAACGTCTCCAAGCAGCCTTGATGTTTGTATTAGCAGAAGCACCACTCCAAGCAGTTGTTGATGGAATTAAAGTAGCTCCAGAATATCCATCAGGAGTTGACTGTCCACATGCGATACACGCTGGAACTTGAGTATCAATTTCTAAATAGATGAAACCAGATTGGTTACAAACGTTATCGAAATAACCACCGTTGCCACCTGTTGTTGTACTGTTAAATGCTGCTTGAGTACGTGTAGAGTTTGGCCCTACAATACCTTGACCATATTTTTGAGTAACAACACGGAATAAAAGTGGTGTAAATGTTGATGTGTTTAAGTTAGTTGCAACTGTTGCAACATCCGTATAAAGAACTAAGTTAGACAAAAACTCATCAGTATCTTGTTCTTGACCGTTTGGTCCAATTAATTTACCAAGACCAGCTTGTGTAAAACCTGATAATGCTACAATAATTTTTCTATATTCAGCACTACTGTTAGTAGTGTATGCTGATGGAATCAACGCTCCGTCAGACCAAGCAACTGTTGGAGTTGCAGATGTAAGAGTAATGAAACGACCTTTAGAGTAATCGAATAAACCTGCTGGGTTAAGACCTGGCTCAGTTCCTTCGTAGAATAAATCATAAAGGTTTTTTGCGTAAGTTGGGTTGTTAGCAGTTCCTGTACCAGTAGTGTAACCTGCATTTGGGTCACCAGGATAGTTACCAGGACCACCTACCGGTGGGTAGTGGTCACCAGAAGTAACATTTAATCCGTTAATCGCGCTACCGCCTGAATAACCTTGAATCTTAGGTATAAAGTAGAACAATTTACCAATTGGTAAGTTCATAGCTTGTACAGATACAATCTCATTAGACAATAATTTAGAGAACACACGTCTGATGATAGGAAATACCACAGTTTCGAATGACCCTGAATCTGATGATGATGATGCTTCGTTAATCAAATGTGACGCTTGGTTTTCATACAATTGTGCAACATTTTCTTTTAGGTGGCCTCTAAGACCTTCTAGGAACCCTAATTTGTCCCATTTGTTTATAGTGTCTTCTTTGATAACTTTCAAGTGCTTAAGACCGATGTTACCAACTAATCCACTTTCTAATAATGCTCCCATTTATTTTATAGGTTTTTTATTTTTAAGTTTATTTTATTATTTTTGACATAATGTCTTTCATTCTCAAGAATTGAGGATTCTCGTAAGTCTTAGATTCAATCAGATTAACTGCTGAACCTGACTGTGGAGATTTATCAATTACTTTTTCGATTGACTCAGTCATGAACTTTTTGGATTCTCCTCCAAGTTCTTCTTTTATTGTTCTATATAAAGCTTTAGATTCTTTAAGAGTTTCTGCAGAATCAAATCTTCTTAAAACGTTAATTTTTTCTTGCTTTGATGTAGAATGTTCAGTGAACAATCTTGTAGCATATGCTAAATTTGAATTAAATACAGCAACTTCGTTAAGTTTATCTCTAAACATATTTAGAGCCTTTCTGTATTCTTCATTTTTAACTTTTAACATTTCAAGTTCTTCAACCATAGATTCAGTATAAAGACGGGCTTGATTTTGTCCTGCTCTTGCACCTTTTTTAAGTGCTCCATCTCTCCATCCCATACCGTAAGTACGTGAAGCTTCTTTAGCTTCTTCCTTAGATAATTTTGGAGTTCTTGACGGCATTTCAAAACTGTCATCTTCTTTAAATTCAAACTTAGGTTTACCTGTTCCTTTAGTAGGATTAACGTAAGTTTTCTTTTCGTCAAACCCACCTTTTGATTTTTTATAATCAAATTTAGGTTTCCCAACTGAACCACCTTTTCCAACTTTAGCTTTAGTTGATTCTTTTGTTTCTGATTTAAAACCTTTTGATAATCCAACTAATTGAGATGATTCTGTCATGTATTCTTCATTTTCTTCTTCTTCTTCTTCTTCAGAATACATTTCACTATACATCTCGTAAGTTTCACCATCTTCTTCAGCTTTATCATCCATTTCGATTTCGTAAACGATTTCTTCTTCTTCTTCTTCTTCTTCATTAAAGTCACCCATTTCAAATTCATCTTCTTCCGATTCAGTCTGAATAAGATATTCATCTTCTTCATCTTTCAAATGAATAAAATCACCATCTTTCTTAATTTCGAAAGTGTCGGTAGGTTTCATTTCTTTAAAAGCTTTTAAAACTGTGTCCATTGACTCGTCAGATAAATCTTGGATTCCCATAGAACCGAATTCATCGTCACCACTTATATCAGATAAATTTGACATGTCAAACATTTCATCGGAATCTTCGTCATCTTCAGTTCCAAATTCGTCTTCTTCCTCTTCAGATTCGTCTTCTTCAGACTCGTCTTCAAATTCTAATTCGTCTTCTTCCTCTTCAGATTCTTCTTCAGATACCATTTCATCTTCAACTTCAAATTCATCTTCTTCTTCAGCCCCATTTTTCATAGACTCTTTTACTAATTCGCTAATTTCTTCTTTCATTGTAGAATGAAGTATTTCTTTTGCGTTTTCATTGATTGCTTCTTCCAAATTTTGTATTTGGATTAATGCTTCTTCAACTAAGTTTTTTTCTGCCATTTGTGCGTTATTTTATTAAATAAATATATAGATGTTTAGAAAAATTAATTTTTTTTAGTATATAAATGAAAAAGGAGACTTTCGTCCCCTTTTAAATTCTTTTTAAACTTTGTGATTACTCAAACACTTCGTCAATTTTACTTTCACTTACTGAAGTAATTCTCCAATCATAACTAAATGATTTGTAAGCTTCAGTAACTTTAGCTTCGACATCGGTAACAGAATAACCTCTTACAAGTTTTTCTTCTCTTACTTTTTTAATTTTTCCTGTGTTTTCATCTGGCAAATCGTATTGGATTTTAGCCACAAAGTATTTTTCGTCCATTTCCATAATTATTTATTTTCCTAAATAATCGGTAAGTCTTCCCATTAAATCAAGCGATTTGTTAACTGTTCTAGAAGCTTTTAGTTCATTTTCTTCTTGAATGTTTTCTTCAAACGCAAATCTACCATCAGGTTCAGTAAATAAATAAGCTCCTGGTGTTGACGGTGAAGATACTAAGTCAAAACAAATTAATTCAAAATCGTCCTGTACTTCATTTTGGTCACCTACTTTTTTCAAGGAACCTACCCCTCTTGATGATATACCTAACGTTACACCTAATCTTAATAGGTTTGCCGCTTGGTCACCCTTTGTTGACACAATACCTCTCTCATGAAACCCTGGTGAAGTTAGAAGTAATAGTTTACCTAATAGGACATTACCATCCCACCACATCTCTGTAATCATGTGTGATACTCTATCTAAATCTATCAATGAAGACTCAGGGTGATTAAGTTCAGATAAAGAAGTTTTCTTACCTATATAATTTTTTATATAATTTTCAGACTCTCTCTTTAAAATTCTTTCAGGATATGTTCTACCGTTTCTATTTGGCGTATTGTATTTTTGTAGAACGGCGTAGAATTCAAATGGTTTTGAATAATCTTTAAAATCCTTACTTTCTTGTAGGAAGATTTGATTATTCTTTTCTGTTGGGGAAACATACCCAGCATCCATCTCAATTAAAATACCTTTACCAATTTCTCTTGGACCTAATATTTTGTAATTTTGCATTTTATCTTTTATAGATAAATATTAAATACTTTCTATTTTATCGATTGTTTTTGTTTTACTCGATTTTGTAAGGTAAAATTTAAAATAATTCGATTTTTTAAACGATTCTGTTTCAATATAATTTATAATATTTTTAATAGAATTTTTTAACTCAGTAGATTTAAAATCAATATCTTTTTTCAAAAACAATGTTACCTCTAAATTCATGAAAGACCTTTTTTTAACAGATATCCCACTTGTTCTTAAATCTAAATCAACTATAAATTTTTCATTTAATAATTCATTGTCGATAATTTCTATTAAATTTGTTTTAATATTTTTATTAAAAACTGATACAATTCTATTCCAACTTTCTTCGTGTGTTTTTGGTTTGACCCAAGATTGAATATTTAAATAAATTGATTTTAAATTTTTTGAGTCAACCGTACCATATGAACATTTTATTTGTTTATATCCTCTAACCACACAACTTTTTCCTTTTTTCATTTACAAGTTTTTCATATCTTCGTTTATTTATGTAAGTAATAATAATCAACAAAAACCGAGTTGTCAAAATGTTAATAATTCCCGTTAAAAATAACGATTTAGAAAAATCTTTAAAAAACTTTAAGTCAAAAGTTTTAAAAACTAAAATGATTGTAGAGTTACAAAACAGAAAAAACTACAAAAAAAAATCTGACATAAAACGTCAGATTTTAAACGATGCTATTTATAAAAATTCAAAAAATAATGAATTATAAATTTTGAGTTAAATTCATTAACTTAATATATTCTTTTTTAGAATGTTTTACATTTGTAAGTCTTTCTTTTGTTTCTAATAAAACTTTTGATAATTCTTCATCTGATTCAGAAATAAGAGTGTCAATTTTTTGAATTGCAGTTTCTTTTAATTCAGTAAATTTTGTTTTTAAATTCTCATTATTTGATGATAAAACTTCTTTTACAGAATTTCTTTCAGACTCAGTTAAGTTTTCTAAATATTTTTCAGCAGTCTTATTAGCAACTTTTAACATTGAACTAATTGGGACATTCGAGGGTTTATTTTCCTTAAGTATTGGTTTTTTACCTAAAGACTCAACAATTGATTTTTTAGCAATTGATTTCTTTTCAGGTTTTAGTAAGTCACCATAAAATAGTTCATCAATTGTTTTGTATTTGTTTTCAAGCACAATATCTTTAGTCCAACTTTTAACAAAACTTACTGTATTCTCAGATAATTTAATTTGTCTAAATTCATTAGATAAATCATCAACCAAATAAGTTGCGGTTTCTTTATCTAATTCTTTATTTTCTTTTAAATTATCATATATCGACATTAATTTACAAAAATCACTATTTTTAAGTAATTTTCTTTCAAAAAGTCTCATATCAGTTTTAAGAGTTCCTTTAACAAAGGAATCAATTAATTTATTTTCTACTAATGTTTTTATTAATCCGAATCTCATATCTATATTTTTTTATATAAATATCAACCTTTAAGTAGTTTATCCAATTGATTACCCATTTCTCCTAAGGATTCTTGTACTCGACTTAGATTTATAATATCATCTTCATTTAACATTCCCGTATTTTCTAAAATAATATTTAAATTTTCTTTATTTCTTTCATTGTTTTCAGGTAATGCACCCCCTTCTGCGGGTGGTGATGGTGATTCAGGTGGTGCCGGTGATTCTCCTCCCATATCTCCCATTCCTCCTAAATCAGGTGGTGCTCCTAATCCACCTCCTGTATCTGTAGACCCTCCTTCAGTAGGTGCTCCAGCTGGTTCACCTTCTTTCTTACCATATAACTTATCTAAGTTATCAAATATACCTGTATGTGTAATGACCTCAGCAGTTTTCTTAAGTTCTTCACCCACAGCTCTTTCAATACGTTGTTGTTGTAAATCAAGTTTAATCTCATCATCAGAAAACCCAAGAATATGTTTCTTTGCCCATGACATAGACACTGCGGCAACACCACTACCAGGGTCAGCAACCATATCTTTATACAATAGAATTTTTTCTTTCCATACATCAATTTTCATCAAATCAGCTTGAGTTGATGGATTTGTTAAACTTAATGTAAAGTTTGATATTTCATCTTCAAAACCTAAAATGAATAGGTGTATGATTGCAATTTTATTTAATTCAGAAATCATATTCTTTTGAATACGATTGATAGTACGAGCAAAACGAATATCTTGTAATGATAAGTTCTTACCATCACCAACAGTTTCTTCAAAACCTAAAAATGCTTTAGGAACGCGAAGAGCAGTTAACAATTTCTTTTGGATATACTCAATGTCGGCAATCTCTGATAGGTTTGCGGCTCCTGGTAATGTCTCAATAGGACTTGCCTGTGCAGTATCTCTAACTGGAACAAAATAATCTTGGTCAACCGCCATTTGATTAAATCTCATATCCACATTACCTGTCTTATGGTCAACCGTTTGACTTCTCTTAAACTTATTGGCAAATCTTTGGATATATGGTTCAACATCAGCATCATCCATGTTTCCAACAAATACTTTAAATACACGTCTTTCAGGTGCTCTTGATGTTCTGTAAATCAACATTGCATCTTCAGATAACAATAATTGTTTCCAAATACGACGAGCTTTTTCTAACATAGAAGTACCATAAGGAAGTCTTCTATCATCACCAAGTAATCTAAAGTGAGCAATTTCCCAAGTATTAAACTCTAAATCCTTTTGTTTCCATTTGAATTTCAAATGTTTCTTTTCAGGATTGGTGGTTGAATCTGTTGAGTGTGCTCCCATACCAGCTTCCAATCGTTCAATCTCAATGATTGGTAATTGCATACATCCTATAATACCTTTTTCAGGGTCTAATTTAAGATATACAAAATTATCACCATACTTACATGTGTTTCTTATCCACATAGGTAAGTTGGTATTAATATCTAAAGCGTTATTAAACAAATCTCCTAAAATTGATTTAATTCTTGATGACTCAGAATAAATTTGTAACATATAACCATCCTGATTAATTGTTGTTGACTCTTCGGCGTAAATGTCTAAAGCCGCTCCAATTTCAGGGGTAAATTCCATTGACTCGTAGTCATAAAAAGACGATAAACGAGTTGGTTCATAAAAAACTGCCTGTGTGTATAGATTATTCTCAACTCTACCCCATTGGTTTGCTAAATAATAAGTTTGTTGGGCTTGAAGTTTTTCTCTGTCGAATTCAGACTTGGAAGTTGTTTTTAACAACTCACTCTTATCATATTTGTACGTAGGGTAATCCTGGCCCAAAAGAGAATTGGGTCCAAATGTTTGGGATAACCTTTGCCATACCGTTAGTTTATTTTCACTCATATTTTAAGTATAATATTTTAATTAGATTGTTGAATATAATTTGAAAAAATTATGTTGTTTCAGGTGGTGCTGAAGAATCAGAATCTGATTTAGGAGTTTTTAAAATGTTATTTAAACCACTATTTTTACTTCTTAACACTCCATTATTACCTTGTCCACCAACAATAAGTTTAGAACCTGTAAATATTTTATTTGTTTTTTTTCTATTTGATGTTCCCATAATTTTATCTTCGTCCCCCGAATAACCATAAATAGTTTTCGTAGTCACTTTTTGTTGCTTCTCGTTTAAAGTTTTCTTGTTGATATGAAACTACAGGGTCCATGAATTGTCTTCTGTTAAATTCATTTGTGTTAACAGTCCACGAATCAATCATCGCCTTTGTTTGATTTGTCACCTTATTAAGTGATGTAAATGATGTTTCTCCAACATAAAGAGCCATAGCAACAGACATAATCAAGTCATCATGTTGCCCCTTTTGGTGGTCAGGTCGTCCATTCACATAAATAAATGTGTTCATTTCATTTAATAAACGAGTTGAGTTTATTCTAAATCCATGTCTTAAATATTCTTCAAATGTTGCAATAATTTGAACTCTTTTAGCGTTAAAATTAATACCTGGTATTTTTTCTGTTGCCTTTGGGTCGTATTGCCACTTATTTGAGATATCAACACCATCAACATACACATTCCTATAACCCAACTCTCTCAATCGTAAAGATGTTGTAACACCCATACCACCAGTAATATCCACAACAATAAATGCATTATACATATTACCCCATTTATAACATATTTCAGCCAAAGTATCAGGAGGAAGTTTACCGACATACTCAGCAACCTGTTCTCTTGTATCAAAATCGACAATTTGGAATGTTGAGAAGTCCTCACTATCACCACGAGATACGTCAACACCCATGATATATTTTTTACCTATTTCAGGTTCTTTCCAAATCCATAGTCCACCACCCATCATCTTTGTAGGTGGTTCTTTAACCATATTTACCCTTAAATCTTCCAACATATCAGAATTAAATACGTTATCACCTGAACCAAGAAACGCACATTCCAACTCCTGATTAACCTTACGTTTATCGTATTTAAGTTTCTTTACCATTGACTCATACCAAGAAGAACTTGGTTTATATCCCTGAGAAATTAATTCTTTTATTTCATCAAAGTTTTTTTCCTTATTGTTATATTCAATAATTTCAACATTTGGATATTCATTGCGATTTAAATAATAATGAATAACATCTTTAACATTGATTAATGATAAATCTTTAGCGTATCTTGGGTCTTTATACCAAACCATCGGGGAAATTTTAAATTCATTCATTCCCTTTAACGCTTGGTCATAAATTTCATAATAGATTGCATCATATCCGTTTGGTGTAGATACAACTATTACCTTACCACCTGTTGATAAGGATGCCATACAAGCCGCCCAAAAATCACTATCAGCCTCAATATATGCGGCCTCGTCAAATATTAATATTGTGGGTGTGTAACCACGAAGAGCATCCTTAGATGTTGCAACCGCCTTAACTTCACACCCATTTGTTAATTTAAAATGTCTTTGTGAATTTTTTTCAGCGGAAAACCCAACACCAACCCAGCTAGGCCATTGGTCGGTAAACGCTCTAATTTTATTTGCAACCTCAACCGCAGTATCCAACTTATTTGCAATAATCAAAACTTTTTCAGGACTATTCTTTTTAGCAAAAACAAGTTTTTTTGATGACCAAGCGGCAGTTACCGTAGATACTCCGGCTTGTCTATACTTCAGTGCAATATTTTCATTATAATTCTCGTAATCCTCAACCAAACTAATTTGGTCAGGGAATAACTCTAACGGAACATACTTTGAAACAGTGTTGTCGTATGTCTGTAAATAAGTTTTAAGAGCGTATGGTGTTGACCTCATACACTTAGCATACTCCATTAAAACGGCTTCTTTAGATAAACTCATATACTATAAATATAAAATTTATAATAAAATAGAAAACCCTTCATCTCTGAAGGGTTTTAAAGTTTTTAGTTGATACCTAATCCTTTTAAGAAATCGTCAAAATCCTCATCATCATCGTCGTCACTATCATCTTCGTATTTCTTCATACTGTCTTCATACTCATATCCTTTTAGTTCTTCAACAATTTCATCAACCATGTCTTTTACCATTTTCTTTCCTTTTGGTGACCCTGATAAAATTTCACGAGCCATTGCAAAGAATTCGTTTGGGGTAAGTTCAGCAAACTTAACAAGGAAATATTGTTGTAAGTTTCTCTTATCGTCATCAAATAACTCATCAGGATAAGACTCACGAAACTTTTGCCAAATAACTGGACCTAATCTCATATCCCAAATTTCGCCTACAACAGTATCTTGTGAGTTAATTACAGCCTCTTGTCTTGTCTTATCTTTTGGTAATCCATATGTTCCAGCAATTTCCATAACACCTTTAGCAAGTTCATGAATAAGGATTGGTAAGTTAACACCACGAGCCTTTACTGTCGGTGGGTCAGTTTTAGCATCCAATTCAGACATACCAAAAGTAGATTCTCCATCACCCGCCATACCTTGAACCATTGAGTCAGGCATTAACCAATAAAGTGAATCCGCAAATGACATAAACACACCATACAAATTTAATAACCTTGGGTTAATAGCATTTAACTCTCTATTTAATAATTCAAACATATAAGAAGATTGTTTAGCTGCCCCTTGGATAAGTGAGTTAATAAATCTTCTTTTAGCCTTCTCTAAGTCAAATTGTTCAAATGAATCCATAAAATCTTCAAGTTGTTCTTGTTCTTCTTCAGAACCAAACATATCTTCAATTTCTTCATCACTTGGTTCCTCACCTTTAGGTGATAACTTACTTGAGTCAATATCATTTGGTTTAACCAACTTTACATCATATTGTAACGAGCCTTCAGGAATTGCAAATTCTTTTTGAACAACTTCAATTGCAAGTTCTTCCAAGTATTCTTTATTTTCGGATTCAATCTGAGCAATTTCTTGCATAGCGCTCATCACCATCATTTGAAGTTGCATCATCGAATTTTCTGATGTAACATCTTGAAGACCCGTATATCTTTTTAATCTGTTGATAACCTCTTTAAATCTTTGTGAAGCAATAAGTTGCTCAAAGTTAGATGGTTTATCCGGTCCTTCAGGTGTAATTTCAGGAAATGCTTTACTACCTGAAAGAGGAGTTTCACCTTTTTCAAATTTAGATTGGATATCAGGAGACATTCTTTCAGGCCCTTCGTATCCGATAGGTGCCTCATTAATTCGACTAACCAATCTTTTTACTAATTGTTCTTTTTTCATCTTACTCACCTTTTAATTTAATATTCATTTTACCAAAATTCAAATATTTTGGTAATTCACCTTTTGGTCTTGGTTCAGCATTAGGAGCTGGTTGAAAAGGATTTTTTCTAGGATTTGTTGTTGTTCTTTCTTTTTCTTTAGTTTTTTCTTTCTCCTTAGTTCCTGAACCTTTTGGTTTTGGGTCAGCATTAGGTGCCGGTTGGAAAGGATTTTTTCTAGGATTTGTTGTTGTTTTTTCTTTCTCTTTAGTTTTTTCCTTCTCTTTAGTTCCTGAAGATTCTGTCATTTCTGAAGACTCTTTAGTCATTTTTTTTCTCATTAAATTCATTAAATCTTTTTTAGTAATTGCTGGTCTTATGTTTGCTTCAACAATCTCTCTCATTTTTTGTTCCAAAATTACTTCATATGGATTTTTACCTTCTTTTAATGACTTTTTGACACCAAGAACACATCTTTCAAATTTTTTATCTTCACCTTTAGTATAATCATCTTTCTTTTTACCTTCTAAACCTAATGAGGATGTACAAATTGCAAAAGGATTTTGTTCAACTTTTTTCTTTGTTGTTTTTTTACCTTCAGTAAACTCAACAGTCCCATCAGTATTTGTTCTAACTTTAGTTGTTCCTGGAGGTACGTTAATACCCGCCTTAACTTCTTCAGGTTTTGCCACGTAAGATTTTTTTTCCTCAATCTCTTTAGTTTCAGTTTTTTTAACTGAAGCCATTCTACCAATAGGTTTATTCATTCCGACAAACCCTTGTGCGTTTACCATACCTTCATGTAAGTTTTTAATTTCTCTTAATGTCATCTTTGATAGAGTGCTTTTACTAACACCCATCTTAAGAATTTCTTGGATTTGTTTTTCTGTTACCATTTTCTTCAAATTCTTTATAATACTCAAGGATTATGTCCTTTTCGTATAGTTTATCTTTAACCTGTTGTTCACTCATTCCAAAGTGAAACACTAATCTATTATCTATATCACTATCTTTTTCCCAACCTAATGCAACAACATTGTCAATTGCATCTTTCATACAAAAAAAATCGGAGTTTTGAACGAGCTCCATATCTATTCCGTCTCTATTCAATACTCCTACTTTTTTAATTTCTTCGGTGTCAGGTGGTGTTGGGTTTCCATTTGCAGGATTTGTATCCCAATCATCACCAAATACTTCAGTCGTTTCTGAGAAAATAAACTCGTAAGTTTTATTCCCTCTATAATTTGCCCCTAATCCGTTTATAAAAACTAAATAACTCATAGGATATTACCTTGTGGAGATACCTTAAGTTGTTTGTTATTATTTTCAAAAATTAAATTACCTTTATTTGTCTTACCTACAAAAGTTATAAATGGGAAATTATTAACAATCTTTTTTGATATCTCAGATTGGGATTCAGTTAAAGATAATCTTTCAATTTCTTTAGTGTATTTCGCCTTTCTTGATTCAGAAATAACTTTTTGTTCTTTCTTTTTTTTATTAACAAACTTCTTTTCATTTTCATTAACTACAACATATCTTTTCAAGATTTTATCTACTTGAGACTCTCCAAAAACTTTAGAGAACATTCCATCTAAATAATCCGCTTCACCCATCTCTTCAAGTTTTGGTTCTTCTTCTGTTGAAGTCTCCTCTTCTGAATCAACATCAAATTCATCGCTTTCCTCCTCTGACCCATCATCTTCAATTCCGTAGTCAGACTCTTCCTCACCGTCAAATCTTGTTAAGATTTCTTCCTTGTCATCTTCATCTAATAAATTTAAATCTAATGAAGATAATATTGAATTGATTACATATTTTACATCTTTACTTGATAATTCTTCTTCATTACCCGAATAATCTCTAATCTTTTGAGCTAATTTTCCAGTTAATTTTTGAATAGATTTAAATGTAACAGGTTCACCACCTTCTGACGGTTCTTCACCCATATCATCCATATCACCCATATCACTCATATCATCCATATCAGTGTCCATTTCTTCACCTTCAGGTGATGCCGGCATTTCATCTGATGAAGGTGTTGGCATCGCATCTTCAGGAGCCGGAGATGGCTCAGGTGATGGTGCCGGTGGAGGTAAATCTGAAGGGGCTTCAGTAGGAGCCTCAACTTTAGGCTGTGGTGCCTTCAACATATATTTTTTATCTTCAGTAAATAATGAAATACCTTCACTAATACCGTTAACTCTATTAATTTCACCAGCCATTAAATTTAATTTTCTCATTGCCGATGAATAAGATGAAAAATGTTTTCTGTTTTTAATATTGTCAATATAGTCAGATACAGATTCATTAATTGATTTCTTAATGATGTAACCTAATCTCTCTTTAACAATCGAATATGTGTTACCATCCGCCAAAGTTATTTTATAATCAACAGAGGATGTTTCATTTATAGAATTTGGAATTACTTCTTTATACTTAGCAATCTCCATGATTCTTAGTAATTTTTCGTTTCCTTGTAGTTTTTCACTACCTATTGGTTTTATTTTACTCATTTTTTTTAATTGTTTAATCCGTTAAATCCGCCAAGGGTTATTGCATTTAATTGAACAACAGTATCTGCAGAACTTGCCATACCATTATAAATTGGGTGGGGTTGTATTGCAGATACACAACCCTCGCAGTTTGTTGAACCAGTGTAATTAATTAACTTATACGTATAAGTTCCAGACGAAAATACTGCCATGTTATTTTTTCTTTATAAATATACAGAAAATTAAGATTTTTTTAGATTAAGTAAAAAATCTACGTTTTGTTCCATTAAAGATAGCTCTTTATCTAAAAGATTATTCTCCAAATTGAATAATTTCTCTAAATAATCACTTCTTCTTAGGTATTTAAACACCAAATTCTCGTAAGAATATTCACCTTCTGTCTTAAGACCTGAACTACGATATTTTTTAAGTTTTTCTTTAAACTTTTTAATATATTCTCGAGCTTCATCGATATCTTTTTCAGTTGCGTTATCCACAACAGTATCAATTTGACTTTTCCAATGATTAATTTTTGATTTAAGAATTTTTGTATCAATGTTTGAATCTTCTTTTTCAGGTTTTACATCCCATTCATCATATAGAACTGAATAAACCCCTGAACTAAAATGTACTTCAGTTGCGTTTTGAACATATAACTCAACTTCATATCCAAAGATTTTAATATCGTGATTGGTATTAAAAATAGTTTTTTTAACTTTAAACAACTCTTCGTAAAGTGATAGTTCAGTATCTGAGAATTGAATAAAATCACAAACAACGTGAAGGTCAATATCAGAATACTCTGACCAATTATAATTGGCTAAAGAACCCGTGAAAATAACGTCCTCAATTAATAAAGGGACACCAATAAAATCAATAAATTCATTAGCAGTTTGAAGTAGTTTTTCCCTCACTTCTTTACGCAATTTCATATTCTCATCCCAAATTTTTGAGTTGAGCTCATCCTTAGAGAAAAAACTTTTGATTATATTATTATCTTTCACAAATAATAAATATCAACTAATTATAATCTTTTATACTTATAAACTTTTGCAATGTTTTTATTAAAAAAACTTCCTTGTGATTCCGCCATTCTAAATCTTGTATACACCTCGTGTGGAACTCCCTCATATTCATACTGAATACCTGTTTTGAAATCAACAATTAGTTTTTTACTCTCCGTATTGAAATCAGTTTTACTGATGTTTGATGATTCAATTTCACAAATAATGTTTGTTCCACTGATTGTTTCTTTTTTAATTGCCATAACTTTTTTTTTAATGATAAATAATTTTGAATTACATTTGTAGTTGAATTTAAGAACAAATTCATTTAATTTTAATAAAAACTATTTTATGACAGATTCAGTTGAAGAAGGTGGGAAACTACCAAAAAAGGCAGAGGTTAATTCAAATACCCCTGTTTTAGATAATTTTAGTCGTGACCTTATTAAACTTGCTGAGGAAGGTAAGTTAGACCCCGTTATTGGTAGGGAAGACGAAATATTACGTATTGCTCAAATTCTTTCAAGAAGAAAGAAAAACAACCCAATTATCATCGGTGAACCTGGTTGTGGTAAGACGGCAATTGTTGAGGGATTGGCAATGAAGATTTTTGAAGGTGATTGTCCAAGAAATCTTGTAGACAAACGCATTCTATCGTTAGAGATGAATTCAGTTATTGCTGGAACAAAGTATCGTGGTCAATTTGAAGAACGATTAAAGGTTATCTTGGAAGAAATTCAAGCAAACCCAAATGTTATTTTATTCATTGACGAAATTCATACCATTGTAGGTGCGGGTAACGCCTCAGGTTCCATGGATGCTTCCAATATCTTAAAACCAGCATTATCAAGAGGTGAAATACAATGTATTGGAGCTACCACATTGGATGAATACAAAAAACAAATTGAGAAGGATGGAGCGTTAGATAGACGTTTTCAAAAAGTAATTGTTAGTTCCTCAACAAAAGAAGAAACATTACAAATCCTTAAGAATGTTAAAGACAAATACGAAAATTATCACAAAGTAAATTATACCGATAATATTCTACAAATCTGTGTTGATTTGGCAGAGCGATATATTACGGACAGAGAGTTCCCTGACAAAGCATTTGATATTTTGGATGAGGTCGGAGCAAGAGCTCAGGTGGATGTAAAAAATCCTGAAATAATTGATGAATTAAAACGTCAGGCGTTAGAGATTAAACAACAAAAATTACTTGTTGTTAAAAAACAGAATTACGAAGAAGCCGCAAACTTAAGAGATAAAGAAAAGAAAGTTTTATCACAACTTGATGTTGAAAAGAAAAAGTTTGAACAAACTCTTTTGGATAACAGAAAAACAATTTCAGAGGAATTGGTTTACGAGGTAGTATCAACAATGACAAAAATACCTTTAACAAAACTTAATTTAGATGATAAGATTGCTCTTATTAATTTAGAAGAAGAGTTAAATAAATCAGTTATTGGACAAAAAGAAGCGGTTACAAAGATTGCAAAATCTATTCGTAGAAATAGATTAGGTATCAAAGACCCAAATAAACCAATTGGTTCATTTATATTCTTAGGTTCAACAGGTGTTGGTAAAACATTACTAGCGAAAGAATTAGCCAGACAAATTTTTGGAAGTGATGAAAATCTTATCCGAGTTGATATGTCTGAATACCAAGATAAACATACCGTATCTCGTTTGATTGGAGCACCTCCGGGTTATGTAGGGTATGACGAAGGTGGGCAACTTACAGAACAGGTAAAGACCAAACCATACTCTGTGGTATTATTTGACGAGGTTGAGAAGGCTCACAAAGATATATTCTCAGCATTACTTCAACTATTGGATGAAGGTTATATGACGGATAGTTTTGGAAGAAAAATCAATTTCAAGAACTGTCTAATCATTATGACATCAAATCTTGGGGTGAAAAAGATGCAAGAGTTTGGAGCAGGTGTTGGGTTTAGTAAGACAGGTAATGTTTATACCAACGAAGAACTTAAGAAAACAATGTTAAATAAAGAATTGAAGAACCACTTCGCACCTGAGTTTATCAATCGTTTGGATGAAGTAATTGTATTCAACACACTTCAAAATGACGATATCCAAAAGATTGTTTTGGTTGAGGTTAACAAATTAAAATCTCGTTTATCAAAATTGGGATATAACATTAACTTCGGTCAATCGGTAATTGACTTTGTTTCAAAAGTAGGGTTTGATGATGTTTACGGAGCACGTCCTTTGAAGAGAGCAATCCAAGAAAAGATTGAAGACTACATTTCAGATGAAGTATTACGTGAAAAAATTGTAATGGATAAAACCTACAATATTGAAATTAATGAAGAGGAAGTGTCAATATCAGAGGTTGAAGTTCAACCTGATAAAACGCCAAAAGTGAAAAGAACAAGAAAGAAAAAGGGGGAATAAACCCCCTTTTTTATTTTTAGAAATTATATAATTGTGACCTATGGATAAATTCGTATTTCTGATTACCAAGTTCTTCAACCATTTTTCTACCTGTATTCATACCGGCAAAAACTTCATGGACAACGACATATTCATTTGGTGTGTGATAGTTGTGATAACCAATTGAGAAGTTGATACAAGAGAAGTCAAACTTCTTACGAAGTTGCCAAACGTCAGTGTAAGGGTGTTGCATATATTGAGGTTCAGACAACATACCTTCAGAAAGAACTTTTTTAGCTTTTGACTCAAATTCAGAATCCGTTTCAAAAACTTTAACACCATAACAATATTCTGTTACCATAAAATCGTGAGGAGCGTCAAACTGAATTGCATAACCCACATTACTGAAAAATTCAGGGTCGGCCTCTTTTGAACCCAAACAACCAACTTCTTCTGTTACAAACAAAGCAACTTTAATCACATCAAAGACTTCCAATAACTGAAGACAGGCAAACACTCCACACTTATCATCACCACCAATACCTGTTGGGTTACCCAAATCATTATATGCTTTAAGTGATAAACTTGGATTACCTTTTGAGTCTTTAAGTTGTTCTTCATGGATATTGATTGTATCAATGTTATGAACTGTATCGGTATGTGCAACAATACAAGGGTAGGATTCACCCTCGGTTATCTCACCTTTTGTCACATAAACATTTCCAAAGTCATCAACTTTAAAATTGTGTTTTTTTTCGGTTAAGTATTCAACCAAAAATTCAATCATTAAATCTTCTTTAAATGATTTTGTTGGTATTGACAATACCTTTTTTAAGAAATCAACATTTTCTATCATAGCTTATAAAGATAAGCCATTTTTACATTAAAACAATTCAGGATGATATAAAAAATTTAAGAAAGTTTCATAATCAATTTTAACAGTTTTGTTAAATTCATTACGTTCATAATCGGTATATGTAATAAGTATTTTTCCATCATCAACATCTTGAATTATGAATTTGTTTGGTGTTTTTTCACCAAATGTTTTTTGTGGAGGAAATTCATACCATTTACCAATATCACCATACTTTAAATTTGACAATTTTTCACGTAAATCAGAGTTCTTACGGTAAGAATCAAAATTATCACTATCCTCAATTTTAGTTATGATTTTATCAAGTTCCCAACCAACACTTCTGTTAAAACCTTCATCATCAAAATTTTTATTGTCAAAATATGCATAATAATCTTCATATAAATCTTCATCAAACTCTAGCCCCAATTGGTCAATAGTTGTTTTTAACATATCTGAAAGTTTGGCATCTTTGTCCTCACCAAATTTATCCCAAGTATTTAAAATAATTGAAACAGTTGTCATGTATAGATTGGCACATTTTTTCTCAAAGATATTTGCAGGAATTAAAACGTTACACAACTTAGCTGTTACATAATCTTTTAATCCTTTAATCAAAGCTTCATCATACTCACTTGTATAATCATAAATAATAGTTCCTATTTCATCTGAGAATTCATTCTTTATCCACTTACAAATTTCCATAACCTTATTATTATGGTTTCTTAAATCTTCAACAGAAAGACTAGGCCTTAATATTTTTACTATCTGTTTAACCTTATCTAAATTCTCATCATTAAAGTTATTCAGTAAATACCCCTCTTCCCAATCATAATCCATAGAATATTCATCAACAAAAACATTACCTGAGTGATACGCTCCTTGGAAGGCAACTCTAATTAAAAAACCGTTATTAGTTTCATCACTATTTCTAGCGAAAAGGTCAACATAATCCTCAGTATCAAACGTTAAATAAATCAAAGACTTACCAAGATTTTTTTCGTTTACTCTCGTAATACGTAAAATATCCTCATCGTCTTCGTATCTAACAAAATTTGCAGTAACTAAACCTTCCGTAAAATCTTTTAATGCCTGATAAAGTTGACTCATTAAACTTTTTTTAAATAAATACTTGGTTAAAGAAGAATATATTTATATCTTTACAACATAGTTCTTTGATTTATGGGGGTGTTTTTGGATTTGACAGGAATGAATTTATTATAAAACGCACGTCGGGGCTAAACTAACCCTGTAAAACTGGTTTAAAACACAAACGGCAACACAATTGCAAAACTTTCTACACTCGGTTTAATCCGTACTGAAGAAGTAACTGTAGCCTAATCTAAGATTAGTATACAACGGGGTCGGTGAGCATATAACCTTGCAACAGAAGCTTGTACCGTGGTGTGGTTTCTATCCGAAAAGGAACAAAGTGGAGGATTAGTTCTCAGTAAACCGAACCACTATAAAATAAGGGAATTGTGAAGTTTCGGATTGTTTAGAAAAACAATGACCTAAACGTGTAGTGTTTTATCGTAAACATTTTTGGACCTGGGTTCGAAACCCAGCACCTCCACCAATTAAAAAGGGACTTTTCAGTCCCTTTTTTTATTTTATAAATCTTTTAAAGTTTTTTAGTTCTTCAGTTAAACTTGATTCCTTTTCTTCTTCTTTTTTCTTATCTTCCTCTTCTTTTTTCTTAGACTCCTCTTCTTTTTTCTTTAGTTCTTCTTCTTTTTTCTTCTTTAGTTCTTCTTCTTTTTTAACTTCTAAACGAACTTCATTTGCTGCATCCGATAAACCCTTAACCTCATAACCAAATATTTCATAGTCACAATATTTATCAGCCTTTAATATGTTTTTTTCACCAAAATTATCAATAAATCTTTTAACATATTTTTCACAATCAGATTCTCCACTAATATCCGCAATTTCTTCAACCCCAAATGTAACAAGTAATTTATTAATTTGTGTATCTATCTCAGATTGTGACATATCAACCCAAGCTGGTATCGGTTCAGGGAATTCAAAATTTGCTAAATTTGATTGAGGTATTGAACTACAAAAATTAGGAGTACTCTGAACTTCATCATTTCCATTCGCAGACCAAGATAGATGGTAATGGTCCCCTGTTGAATTTGGAGTTGGGTGTCTATATTCATCAATAAAAGTAAATCCGTCAATAGATTGTCTAGCTGCACACAAAAGAGTTGATATTTTATCTAATGTTTCATCGTCAGAATTTTTAATATCCTTTTCTCTATTTTTCCAAAAAACTATGTCATTAGCATTACCTTTAGGATGTCGGCTGGTTTTTGACTTTTTATGAAAACTATCATTTCCAGCACCAAATCTTATATTTAACTCAGGCATTTCTTTTTTAAAGGCTGAAGATACTTTTTTTATCACATTTGCTAATTCTGGAGTGATATCACCAAGTTCATCAATTGTCGATTTATGCGCATATCCTAAACTATTTAAATGTGTTCTAACACCATTTGCGTTAACGTGAGTTGATTTATCAACTTCTGATTCAAGTAAAACATTTCTTAATTTTTTAATTTCAGAAATAACTTCTTTATGGTCATTAATATTATTCATATATTTTTTTGTATATTTATAAATATTATGGAAAACAATAAATTAATTAAAATTGCACAAAAGTTATCTTTATCGATTAAAGATACAAATGTTGCCCAAATATCAAGAAAATTAAATAGCAGTAAAGGCCCGTATCAACAAATGATGTCCGTGTTAGAAGGATGGGATTTTGTTAAATTGGTATTTTTAATCGGTGCCATTAATAATGGTGAAAAAGAATTTGAATCAATATTATGGAAATTAAGTAATGATGGGTTTACCTACGCAATTGCCGATGTATTTGATGATGAGGTTCAGGAAACATGTAGTGAATGTAGTGGTAATGGTTCACAAGATTGTGAATACTGTAATGGTAGAGGTAACACAGATTGTAACACGTGTAATGGTAATGGAGAAGTAGAATGTGATGACTGTAATGGTAGTGGTGAAGATGAAGAAGGTGACACGTGTGCAAATTGTGATGGAAGTGGAAATTTAAACTGTGGTAACTGTGATGGTGATGGTGAAGAATCGTGTGAAGAATGTGAGGGTTCAGGTGATGAAACCTGTGATGAATGTGATGGTTCAGGTGAACAAATAAAATATGAAGCCTACGAATTAAAGTTAACCATTTATTTTAGTATTAATCAAGAATTAAAATCAGAAGTTAGTAAACTTGAAAGATATAACGAAATTAACTCTAAAATAATCACAGATTATCAAGATACAAATGAAACTATATTAGTATATGCACTACCACCAGCAATAGAAGTTGAGACAGATGAGGGTTTACAATATAATACCGAATATTTTTATGATGTAGATAATGGAGGATGGGTTGGTGGAACTGCCGATAGACCAAACTTTGATTTAGATTACTAAATCAAAAAGTTTTTAACTGATTCAGTATCAGTTTTAAATTCTTCTTTGAAATTCTTTGTAAACTCCTCATTTTCACAATATATTTCAACATGCTCACTGAATACCCAATCCATACAAAGAAGAGCAATTAAATGATTATCTCTATCCGTAATTGGTAATGCTACCATAGACTGTGTTCCAAACTTTTTAATTAATGCTCTTGTTGATATATCCGGAATATGCCCACAATCGTGAATAAACAGTCCGTGCTCCATAGTTTGTTTAATCAACCAATTATAGTGACTTACAAATACATTTTGTATTTTTTCAGTTACTCTTTCAAGTCCGTCAGAACATCTTTCATATGTAACTGAGGCTTTTTGCATTGCTGATGATGTATAGAAATTACCACCATTATGAAATTGAATGACATATATTCTATCTGCGTTATATTTTCTTCTTATTTCTCTTAACGTAGAATGAACAATTTCGTCTGTTTCTATTTGTTGTGAAAGTTTGTTTCTTGAGTTTTGTTTCGCTCTTTTTTCTTTCATCATGTTAAAAACCCCTGCGGTAATTAATGCTATAATGATAGATGTTACTGATGTAATAATTGTTGGTATAATTTCCTTCACCGTTTTTTTCTTTAAATTTTTATATCACTAATTGATAAATATTAGTAAAAATAAAAAAGGGTAAAAAATTACCCTTTTTAAAACAATAGTAGTTCCGCTTGGACTCGAACCAAGAATAGAAGATTAGAAATCTACTGTGATATCCCTTTCACCACGGAACCATATGTCCCAAATATAGATTAAATTTGTGACAATATTAAAGTTCTTTGACAATATACTTATGACCTGAATCAGAATTTTTCTCAAATAATTCTTTTGTTATTTCAGCTTCTTCATAGGTATTAAACTCCAAGATTTCATCGTGGATGTTTAGAAGGATGACTGGCATCTCAACTCCTTTTTTGTTTTTTATAAATTTAACGATTACAAACATAATTAATATCCAAAATGTGTTCCACTATAATTATCCCATTCGTCATCAAACGAAAATTTCACTTTATCATACTTTTTAATGATTGGAGTTGATTGTTCTTCTATAAAGTTTGGATTTGACATAAATTCTTTCCATGTATAAAAATCACATATACTCTCTAATACCTCCAAAGGAACTAATATAAGTTTATCATGAGTCAATCCCTTAACATCATTTCTATATTTTTCTGATATTTGTATTTTGTTTTCTGACATAACAATTTAAGTATAATAATACTTACTGGTAAATTCAATTTGTTCTAATAAATTTTTATTAATATCTTTGTGATTATGAATGGAGTATTAGTTCTTAATTCAGATTATAGTCCCTTAAATGTAACATCGTTTAATCGTGGTTTTAATTTAGTCTATAAAGGAAAGGCAGAGGTTGTTAAATCATCTGACGAGCCTGTCGTATGTGGTATTATAAAACTTGTTAGACCCGTCATTATTAGACTTTTAAACTATGTTTCAATCACTCGTAGACGTATTCGTGTTAATCGTCACAGAATCATGAGACGTGACCACAACGCTTGTGTTTATTGTGGAAACAAAAAAGACCTTACAATCGACCATATCGTCCCTAAATCAAAAGGTGGGGGTAACACATGGGATAACCTAGTTACGTGTTGTATAACGTGTAATTCGAAGAAAGGGGACAAGTTGTTAAGTGAGACCAATATGAAGTTAATGAAAAAACCCACAGAACCTTCTATATTTTCGGATTCTGTGGGTCAATCTTTACAAAAAATTTGGACTGAGTATCAAAAGTCTTTTTAAAGACCTTGTGTAATTGAACTTTTTAATTTTTCAATGTAACTTTTTTTCATATCTGTCGAAGTTTCAATTGTTGTGTTTTTTAAATCTTCCAATGATTGTTTAACCTTTTGAGATATCTGATGTGTTAAATCATCTAAAGTTGTTCTTGATGCCGCAAGTTTAGCCATTGTGTTTCTAACAATAGTTTCCAAACCATCACCTGATGGGTCACTGATTTCAATAAAACTTTCAGGTAAAATCGAAACAATAGTTTCAGAAACATATTGAGGGTCAATCATTTTTTTAGCATCTTCTTTTGGTAAACTTTTAAATGTCTCACTAATTTTTTTACCAATTTCTGAATTTGGGTCAATTTGTAATTTATTTAAAATAAATTGTGTACCTTTTTCAATAAAAGTTTCTTCATGCCCTCCAAATACTGAATTAAATGCAATATCAAAATCACCTAATTCTGACTCATTTAATGTCTTTAAAACACCACTATTGAAGTAGGTATCAAAAAACTTTCTATATGACTCGTTGAAGAAATATTTTGAATTTTCTTTTAAACTTATTTTTTTGTTCAATTTAGATATTTTTAATTTTTCTTTAATATTTTCAGAAATTGTTTTATTCGTTTTCATCTCTTTTAATTTTTTCTTAATTTTTAATTTTCTTTCAATTAAATGTGTCGTCACAGACTCTTTTTTAACTAAACTTTTTCTCCAGTAGTCATACCATTTTACATCATATGGCTCTAAGTCGGCAACTATTTTAATAACAGGATTTTTATGTAAATCTTTTTTATTGTTTTTTTCGGCCCATCCTAAATCATTATCAATTGTAGTGTCACATTGTTTTACATATACTCTATCAAAAAACACATCAAACTCATCATTAAAACTAACAATCATCTCAAATGCCGCTTGGTCTCTTTCTTCATCCGTCTTATAATCATTAATAAAATAATTATTAGTTAGCCAAGGGTCACAATCCATTATAAAATTTGGGGGTTGCATACCATCAATATATATTTTACCAATTGTGTTACCTTTTAAACCTGGAAAATCATCTGAATTATAAACATGATATGTAACAGCACTCATCGTACTATTACAATAATCCAAAGTTTTTGAACCTTTTAAAGATAATTTATATTTTTTAGCAATTTCAGGAAAATGTTTATTAACATAATCTCTAAAAACATCACCTGATTCCATTTCTTCACATCCACTATTACATTTAAAATACATCCCATCACTTGGCTTCCATTTACATCCTGTAATATCATTTGTTTTATCATCCTCTTTTGTTTTTGGATTTACAGGTTTTGGATTTACAGGTTTTGGTTTTGGTTTACAACTATCAGGTTTATAATACCATCCATTTTCACATTGTTTAACTTGGCAACCTAATTTTTTTTTATCTTCAACGAAGTCGTCGGCAATTCTTACGAACCCACCATCCTTACAAGAACTTTCTTCTAATAATATTTTGTTATTTAAACTCATATCTTATAAATACCTTTATTATTCTTTAAATGTACCATCCTTAAATTGAAAATCTATAGGAGTTTCAGTTTCATCACTATTTTTATAAGCACTACCTATGCCTGTTTCCTTATCATAAGGAGTTACCACAGTATATCTATTTACTAAGGCCCAAGCTTTAAAACCTTCAGGCGATTTAATTATCTTTTTTTGATTTTCTCTACGTTCATTAGCAATTGAAAGTATTCTCTCCATGTTTTGGTCTTGAGTTTTATTAAAATCCCATCCGGCAGCCTCTAACGCTTCTCTATTACTATTTATTAAACCTTGGAACGAATTCCTAAAGTCTTCTTCAGCTGTTTCTCCACCTGTTATAAGTCTTACTGTCAAATCATATCCCTTTTTTATAATATCATCAACATAAGTACCTGCAAGAAGATTCCACCAACCCTTATCAAAACCTATTGGCATATTTTCCAATACACGGTCTTTAAAATCTTTTTCAGTCATAAATTCTCCTTGCAGATTATTAAGTTGATTACACATTTCCGGAGGTAAACCATCTGTCGCACATAATTCTTTTAATGCCTTAAAATCTTTAGCGATTTTTTTAATATCTTCGTTTTCCATTAACGTATCAAAAACACCCGCTAAAATTGGTATAATACCAAAATTAACAAGAGCTAAACCTAATAGTTTATCTATTGCCTTTCCAGCAACACCACTTCTTAAATAACTTCTTTGTACTTCTTTCCAACCTTGTGGGTCCTTCCAAAGAACAACATTTGCAAATCGTTTAGCACCAGAAGCCAGTAAATCAGTATTTTGAAAGGCTAACTTGTAATAAGCGTAAGGATTAACTAAATTAAGAACTTCAATCCATGCACTCCATTTTGAAGCAACTGGAAACCATAAAGATTTTTGTATACTTAACGATTTATCAGCCAATAATTGTTTTATTTCAGGACTATTAACAAATTCATCCCCCTCACCAGTTGATTTAACAATTTTATTATCTATTAAATATTTTTTAAACACTCGTTCAACTTCTTGTCTTGATGAAAATTTCATTGCCGCCAATTTGTTAACCAATGTTTCAAGATTTTCAGATATTTTACTTCTAACACCTTTTTCACCTACTAATTTATAAGAAATTGTATCTAATTCTTTTTCTAATTCTTTAACAAGTGTTTCTGATTTTTTAAAATTTCCATCAATAAAACTTTGTCTTAGAAATTTCATAAATCCTGGTTCATAATCATTATAAAGTTCTACCCAATAATTTGGTTTTTTAGCTCTTTGAACCATTTCAGGTAAAACTTTAATTGAATCATCAACTTTTCTGTATAATAGTGATGAAAGATATACATTAATGTCAGGATATTCACCCCACATTTCTTCTAAAATTTGTTGAGTTGTTTTACCTGTTTGTTCTTTTAACCTTGCAATTTTAAGTAGAAAATCGTCTGAACTATCTAAAATATCATCAAATTCATTAAGAAACTCATCCCATAATTTATTTACATATGTAGTATCACTTCTCATGATATTGGCAATCATTCTTTTATCAGCATCTTCTAAAATAGACCAAATTTGGGGGTCACTAACTAAAAGTTCAAATGTTTCGAACATTTCTTTTCCAATTCTTTGACCTCCAATAGACCAAATCTCTTCGTTTTTTAATTTCGAAGCTTTACCGACAAAATCATTAAATAAGTCTACTACATCATCACCAACTTTTCTAAAAAATTGTGCTTGTTCTAATATAATTTTTTTATTTCCAAGTATTTCATTAATTCTATTAATTTCTTCTCGAATTAATTTTCTTTCATTTAATGTTTTCATTTTTTTATATATGTTATTCCGTTTATATTTTTTACGTTTGTCGAATCTAAATTGTCAGGCCAATCCATAATATTTAAATCCGTTTCTTTAACCCAACCTTCTTTTTCCATTTTTTTAATTTGGAGTTTATTTAAATTTTCCTGTTTTGGGTCAATAGTTTTTGTATCGTCTCCTTCTATTTCTATATATTGCCCACCAGCATTATTAACACTATCTTTTAACTCTCGGGCAAAATACTCATCAGCCTTTTTTGCTAATTGTTTAACATCAATATTAACACTTTGACTAATTTTTGACCTAAGCTCAATTATTTTTGGGTCATTTGCAATGTTATCCATAATCTCAGGAGATTTTTCGATATTAAATAACATATTCATTACCATTTCTTTTTGTAATGATTCAGGTATATGAGCGTAAACCCATTTAAAATCTTGTTTTTGTTTATCATTCAAATAATCACCTAACAGACCATCAGTTAAAAAACTAGCCCCTACAGTTGCTAAACCTGTACCCAATTCTCTTACCCATAATCTTTTTAGAAATGGAATATCTTTAAGAACCGATGGGTCGGCTTTAGCTAATAAACTCATATGTTTAGACATATTTTTAAACTCTTGATTACTTAAAAATTCTTTCAGTTCTTTCATCATTAGACCTTTTGTAACGTCATCCATTTTCAGAGCTTGAGAAAATACAAGTTGTTCACCCTCATCTAATGTAGTGTAAAATCTTGCCCATTTTTGAGGTGTTGATTGTGAAGTTAAACCTTCATTTGCAATTTTTCTTGATAATGTTGAGAATGATTTTGGATTAACACCTCTGAAATACTTACTATATTTTAACGCAGGTAGTAATCCAAATAAAACTGAAAAAACTGCACTTACGTTATTACCTTTCTCATATTCTCTTTGACCTATCCAAATACCTAAACCAACTTCAACTAATAATTCCGCAGTAATTAATAATGGACCTATTGGTAAAAACATACTTGCAATGATTGTTGCCGTACTAATCGCCAAAGTAATCATAGTTCCCCACTCATCAGTAAATCTATCCCAATCGCCTCTTCTATCCTCCCATTTTGGAGATTCGTAGAATGTATACGGACGTTCTTTTCCAGAAGCAAACCCATTCCACTTCCAATTTGTCGCTCCGTATTTTGCATCATAATCAGGATTTACCCCATCTCTTGTCCATATTATCATTGTATGGTAGTACTTTCCACCCCAGTCAAATCCACTCACAGCTCCTTGAGATGCGATTCTTGACATCCATTCATATGTGACCTCAGGGTCTTGTTTTGGATATCGATTAATCCAATCATCAACCTCTTCATAAATTGCTGATTCGTCCCAAAAATAAAGTTTTGCGTCTTGAGGTAAAAAATATGCACCATTTTGTGTAACTCGATAATAACAAAATCCATCAATCAATGCGTCTTTACCTGAAGCACCTTCTGGATTATCAGGCGGCATAATTGCCTTATCAGGTGATGAGCAATAATTTGGGTATTCTCCACTACGGTCTGTTGTATCTTCTTTGTTAGCTTCTCTATCTAAGTAAGAATCATATCCGATTTGTTGTTCGTAGATATTGTGATAATTTTCAGACAAAGTTTGTCTACTGTTATACTTCATATTAAGAAGTATTTTATTTAATAATTCTTTTTGTTCTTTATCCATTTTCACCAAATTTGATTTGCGGAACCACGTTTTATACCTGTATCCCATTTTTCGCCGGATTTACCCAAAGGATTTGCTTTACCTCTTGTTGTCACATAAAGCTCATTCCAATTGGACCCCCTTTTATTTGTGTTTCCACCACCTCCTCCACCTCCGCTAGCAGCATCCTGTTCACCTAATTCATCTTTCTTACCTTTTTTACCATCGGTAGTCAGATTTTTAAGCAAATCAATTATATAGTCAACGTCCTGTGTCATTTTTTTATAAATATCTTTGGTTAGATAAAAAAGTGTAGTTATATTTGTATATATGAAACAATTACTTTATTTACTATTATTATCAGTAACATTTTTATCTTGTGAGAGATATGAACAACCTACTTACCCATCATTATCAGGTAACTATGTAATTGATGTTATCACAGTTTCAACCGATTCTTACACAGATGTATTATATCCTGGTGATACACTATTTCTAAACGATACTAATTTTCCAATGGATACAATTGCCGTTGGTTTTACCAAATTAGGTTTTAATAATACACATATGGGATTTAATATTGTTGAGAACCAGTGGGGTGATTACTATTTTGAAGATAAATCCCCATATACCTGTACTAACTTTGAATACCAAGGAAATGGATTTTTTTGGGTAATGATTAATGGAATACAATACTCATTTGATATTGTACAAGATGGTTTTGAAGATTTAATTATTCGTTCTAAAACAGGTAGATTTAGAGATTCCAACAATAATAAAATGGAATTAACATTTACTATGACTATGACATATTAGAATAAAAAGGAAGGTGGAATTTTATTTGGATTTAATTTATAATACTCATCCATAAAATCCTTTAACTCAATTTTATCAACTTCGTATTCCCTTTCGTCTAACGCTTCTTCATCAATAATTAATTCGTCAGTATCTTCTTCGTATATAATAGGAAAATCACTTGATTCGTAATTATAGTTTTCCAAAATGAAAAAACCGGACTTCTCAACAAAGTCCAGTTCAAATTCATGTTCTCTTATCTCGTCCTCACCATCTTCTTTTAATCTAAAACTAACTTGTATAATTTCAGATTTTGGATTATAATAGTAATCAACAATTTCTTTGATTTTCATTTCCTTAAAGAATTTTCTTAAACCACTTAAGTGATTCATTGATTTGTTCTTGTACTAACGAAGCTTTTGATTTAATTTTAATACCTTCTTCAATTTCTTCCATAGTATATTTTTTACTTGAACACTGTTCACATTGTTCCCCCTCTTTCATTTCTCCACCACACTGTTCGCATTGCTCTCCTTCGCTCATAGATGAACACTGTTCACACATTTCACCTTCATATAATCCACTACATTGTTCACAAACTTTTCTCATTTTTTGATTAATGTTGGTGTTTTTATATTCGGTAACATCACCTTTATTATTAACGGTAATACCACCTTTATCTTGAGCCAAATCCTCAACATTAAGTATTTGTTCTTTTGGTGTGTCAAATCCACGAGTGACATAACCATCATATGGTTTTCTGTGTTTATCTTTAATTGAATTTTTTTCTTCCTCTGAAATACCTAAAAAATATGGTTTCATAATAATTGTTTTCTAGATAAATATATGGTTGATTGAATAATATTAATTTATTATACTTTACACATGGAAAAACCTTATCAACTATTACAACCAGTTTTTAAAGACCATCGTGGGTCTTTTACACCAATTAAACTTTCTGACAAGTGGGTTCAATCAAACATTAGCATAAACGACGATATATTTGTATTTCGTGGATTACATTATCAAGATGACCCAATGGCTCAATCCAAATTAGTTTCCATTATTCAAGGAAAAGTAATTGATTTTGTTATCAACTTAGATAAAGACAGTGAAGACTTCGGTAAATTAGAAACATTCGTCTTAACATCAGGTGAATCGGTATATGTCCCAAAAGGATACGCTCACGGATTTTTAACACTTCAAAGTGGAACAATTGTTAACTACCTGGTGGATAATGAATATTCAAAAGAACACGAAGGATGTATTCAATGGGATACCGTAGAAGAAGTAAAAGACATTATCACCAAATACATGAGAGGATTTAACTTTAAAGTTAAGATTAGTGATAAAGACACCGAAGGAATCACATTAGAAGAATACAAAAACAAATGACAAAAGAAGAAGTTGAAGAATTAGCTGAAGGTGCAATTCTATTAGACGGATTTGATGATTGTATTACAGGAGTTGTTGAAGAGTTTGGTAATGGTGTGAGAATACTTTATTCACGTGATAAAATACTTGAGTCATTACAAAAAGATATGTCTTATGAAGATGCTTTAGAATATTATTACTACAATATTGTTGGTGGACACTTCGGTGAAAGAAATCCTTTGTTTTTACTTTAAAAGTAATTTGCGTAAAATGAAATAATTTTTGGAGCGTATCTTTTTAAATAAGAATTAATTCTTTCTACGGTTACTTCTTTATTTTCGTCTTCAATTATACTGATTACTCCGTTTACCATTTCACCTTGAGCCTTATCGGCCATATCAACTAATTCATCAAACGCTTCGTTAGTATCATTATACTTGTGTTCGTGAGCTAATCTTTCTTTACCCATGTAAAGATATGGTGCGGATGCAAAAATATTAACAACACTAGACTCTCTTAATTTATTTAGATATTTTTTCAAATACAACATGTTGAAATGTTTTACTAACATCGCATGTAGTGTTAAATCAGTTGATTTATTTTCCTGAATATTTTTTTTCATTTTTCTTTCTCTCATTTCATCAAACTCAGATTCATACATCCATTTATCTTCATCCAATAAATAAAGACTTGACCCATTGTCCCATTTAACAACATATTGAACAAATCCAGGTCCTTTTTGAATTCCTTTAACAGTTCCTCTATCACCAAAAGATAATTGAGGTTCACCTAATAGTTCAATGACAACAATTCTATCATCAGGTTTAAGTTCAGGATTTAATTTCTTACTCATATATTTATAAATATAATGAAATATATAATTAAAGAATCTCAAAAGCAAATTATCCTTGAATCAATAAATGATAGGATAAAAGAAGTTCAAGAAGATGGTGTGGAACTAACAAAAAAGATTGTTGAAGACACAAAAACTTACGTTTCAATAAACTTAAAGATGATGCTCACATGGGGAGCATCAATCGGAGGGTTCATGGGCCCAATTATGCAATGGTTAAATGGACAAGTACCAGAGTTAACAGAAAAAGATTCATCATTGATTGCTGCCGGTATTGCGTCAGTAATATTCTTTCAAGAAAGAAATTTTACCAAATCAATTATTAAAAAGATTAAAGAAGACGGACTTGAAGAACCATTTAAATTGGGAGCAATCAAAGCAAATCAACTTAAAACTGTTTTGGCAGGTTTTTTAAAGAGTTTGAATTTATCTGCGTTCAGTGTGACAAATATGTTAAGTTATGCATTCTTGGTTCCAATTATACCAATGATATATGACGCTGTCTCTGAAGGTATATGGGATATGAAAGATACTGAAATGTTGGTTAAATCATTATCGGCATTTGGATTAATAACAATTTCAGGTAATTTCTTAAAACGACTTATGGATTTAATCGTTGATAGGATTACTAAATAAAATCAATCTTTAGTTCCAAATCAGTTTTTCCTCTGAATATTCTGTGATAAGTTCCTTCAGGGATTAATAATACTTGTCCTTCAGTTAACTCTATAGGTAGTTGATTATCCATTTGAAATTTCCATCCATCACCTTGTACCACTTCAATCAATCTATCTTCTCTATCACGATGCCATTGTAGTTCACCACTATCAACATTGGATTTAAAAACTCTAATCTTTGAAGTTTCTGTTAGTTTTCTATCTTTATACGGTTTCATATTACCAAAATCCTGGATAAGTTTTACCGCCCCATAGGTAACCAAAGCGATTGAGTCTACATGCCCAGTACCCCGCAGTTAATCTATCTTTCTTTTTAGAACACTGATGTCTTGCGGCAAATGATTTACGAGCTTTAGGATTAGATACCTTAGCAGTTAATCCACCTTTAACATCACCAAATGAAATTTTCTTAACTTTACCTGTTGATGGGTTTTTAACATAAACAACATATTTCTTTCCACCACCACTATTTCTTCTTGGTTTACCAAGTTCAACTTTCTTACCATTATGTTCCGCCTCAGAAATAAATTCTTCTTCCATTGGGGTATCCAAGTAAATAACTCTACCACTTGATAATCTAACCTGTGTCCCAAAATCAGATTCAATAAGTTCAACATCATCTTCGTTTAATTCAACCATTCCTTCGTAATATAACTCACGAGCTTCTTGAATAACATTAAAGAATTCTTCAGAACCAAATCTGAAGATATTATCATTCAATGGAACTTCATTTGTCATGTGATAATTAAGGTGTTCTGAAATAAGTGGTTTTTCCACCGATTCTGTAAGAACTTTTTTGATAAGTTTTTTGATATTCATTTTTTACTTCGTAATAAGAAATACAACCCAAAGAACAATGCTGAAATACAGTAAAAAATTCCTGTGGTAATCCAATAAGAACTTGTGTAATCTAAAATTGCTTTGAACATTATGTCGAATCCTAGTGGGTTGAAAAACATTGCGAGCATAAGGCAATAGGTGGCAACATTTTCCTTTAGAATTCGTTTCATTTTTGTCATTATCCATTAACGTGGGTTTAAAGTTTATGAACAAAGTTCATTTTATTTATAATATTTTATTTAATATTCTCTAATAAACTCAAGTTTACCATCTTTTACCGTAAACTTTGAATCATTATTTACCTTGGTCGCATACCATTTACCCGCAAATTCCTGTTGGTCATTATAATTAAGGCACCATGATGATTGATAAGGGATACTTTTACCCCAATCATCATTACCAATACAGATTTCTCCGTTGGAGCTCCATAAACCTTTAATAACCAAATATTCATTAAGTCCGTTTTGATTACGTAATTTTGCTTTCCATACAACACCGTCAATACTTATTAAACCCTGAGTCTCAGGGTTTACTAAACCAACGGGTACCCAATTAGCAATTTTTTCATCCTCATTCAAGATTTTCTTATCCTCGTTAAGTAATTTCTTAACTAATCTAACAATATCTGATTCAGTTAGTTTAACTATTTTTTTCATAAAAAAACATTTTATTTATAAATATATTTGTGTAGAGGAATATTTTGTATATATTTGTATTAATAATTAAATAATCAAGTCCTATGAAAAACTTATTTCTTTCTTTAGTAATTGTTCTAACAAGTTTAGTTGTTAATGGACAAATTGAATACTACTTTCCACCAAATGTAACATCAAGTTATGTGTTAGACTCATTGGGTATCCCATACTTACCAATGACGGAAAGAACTCAAAAATCATTAATTTTACATGGTTGCACTGAAATTAGTATTAATGAATTCAATAGTTTTTTCAACAATGGAGAATTTGTTTACGTCCCTGATTTATCAACACCTAAAATAAGTTTATCATTTTTAATGGGCGGAACTCAGTTTTTAACTGACTCAGATGAATTTATGATTAATTTCTTAATTCTATTGGGAACACAATCTGTTGGGTTTGCGGATGTACAGATTAAAGATTTAAAATATTCAATGGTTAGAATTATTGAAACGGTATCAACTAATGATACTTTCTCCACAATAGTTTTACTACAAACACACGATGGAAAATGGGATTATGTTCATGAAGATATCAATAGACTTGGTACCGATTACATTGTAACCTACAAATAAAAAAAGGAGAGTTTAACTCTCCTTTTTTTATATCTATTTATTTAGTATGTAATTATCTAGCTGGTGTCGCTCCTGTTGGTGTTGCTCCTGTTGGTTGTGCTCCTGTTGGTTGAGATGAACCATATTTACTTTTTAACCATCCGTAAAACCAACTACTTTGAATAGTTTTAATTTGGTCATTTGAAACTATACTATTTGGAGTTAATTTAGGTGACCATAATTTTTTAAAAGCTGCGTTATAAGATTCTTGAGTTATTAATTTATCAAGTAATTCAGTCATTTTAACAGTGTCTATTTTTTGAGAAGTTGATTGACCACCAACCATTCCGTCTAAACTATACGAGTTAATATATAACGAATCTAATGCACCACCTCGGACTACGACTTCAGCATTTGTAGAGTTAAATGTTTTTTTAGGATTAAGGTATTTTATATTACATTTACTAGTAATATTCGGTTGAGTACCTGTTTCAGTAAAGTTACTAACATATACATGATTAGTTGGTGAATATTCAGAAAAAAACGGATAACCCATTGATATATTAAACCCATAAGCTAACCAAGATAAATTTCTTTCATTCCAATTCATAGGCTGCGTAGGGAGTTCTCCTCTTCTTCTTAACGCATAATACACATTGTTAAATACAAATTGTGAACTAGCTCTGGCAAATGTTAAGAAAGTGTTGGCGGTTTTTTTATCCAACCCAAATTCATTCGGTTCAATATCTAAAACAAAAGTTCTTTTTATATTAGATGCCGCAGGTTGAGGATTTTGTTCACTCAAATAATTTCTTTTGGTAGCACTTTCATGCATTTCCAATATTCTTTGTTTTTCTTGAGAAGAAATTTCAAAAAGTCTTTTCATAATATAATTTTTATTAATAAATATATGTCATTTTAAAAAACGTATATACTTATTGCTAAATAAATGAAATAATGGCAGCTAAAGCAACAGGTTCAACGAAGTTATCCTTCGGAGTTAAAAAATCAGGTAAATCATCAAAGAAATTTACATCAAATAAACGAAGTAAAAATTACACTAAGCCTTATAACGGACAGGGTAGATAATTATGAAAGAATACATTAAAAAACAAATCGGAAACATTAAACAGTTTTCATTCTCAGAGATGACTTCCAATAGCTCAGGAAAGACATCAGGAAGTGGAACGGCGGGTCTTTACATCGTTTTTATCGGAGGTTTGACATTCCTTGTTGGTTGTGTTGATAAAATGTTTTTAAACAACGATATTGACGTTATAACACAATCAGTAGTCCTTGTTGGAATCGGAGCAGGTCTTTTAGGTTATAGAAAATCTAAAGATAATACAGAAGAACCTAAGGTAGAAGAAGTTACTGAGACAACTGAAGAAGAAATTAACGGTTAATTCCACCAACGTTCAATATTTTCACTCAAGGTTTTGAAAAGTAATTTTCTTGCTCTTTCGTGATTGTATCTTCCGATATTCAAAGCGATTCTTGATTTAACCTCGTATGAAGTTAAGTCCTCGTTATCTATTTTAAAAATATGATATTTTTTATCGGTAACAATTTTCTTATACACCAATGGATATTTTTTGAAAAAGTCATTTAAGTTTTCTTTTTTTAAACGTGTCTCCATATAATAACCACCCAATACATCTTCAATATCATCACCTGTCGGAACAAAGAAAAAATCTTTATCCTCATAGTCCATATATTCCATTGTATAAAACTCTTCCTGAACTTTTTCCATCAGTTTGACACACAACATCATTCGTTTAGCATCAAGGTCTGAATTAGTGTGAAATCCTTTTTCTTTAATGTACTTAGCCTGTTTCTCTAACTTGAACTTGAATACCTCAAAAATATAATGGTCATCCCAATCTCTGTCTTTCCAAATCACAGGAAACCACTTGATTAGATTACCAACAGAGGTAGAAAAGTTTCTAACGGGATTTCTAAAATATTCCCAAATAAAATCACTTATTTTTTCTTTCATAATTCAAAAATTGCTTTCTTACTGATTAAACTTTTATTTAAAAAAACAATACTACAATCAAAGTCCAAAGAATATTTTATTAATTCTTCAGAATCTTGATACTTTTTAACATATAAATCAATCAGATTTTCTGCAGATTGAATTTGTCCAAAATGAGTTATTGAACCAATAACCTTACGTATCCATTGAAAGTCCCTATCCATAGGACAAATATACATAATCTTTCTTAATTATACAACAACGCAGTTAATTGCGGATTACTTTTTTCATACATACGTGTCATAATTCCTGCTTCAGAGTTTTCAAAGTTTTCTTGAGATGTGGTATTAAAACCTTGCAACTTGATATTTCTTTGACGAGCAAATTCGTGAACCCAATCGTGAGCAACAGTCCTTAAAATGTCAATTAACATTCTTCCAACTGCAAGGACTTTAATTTTACCAGGAATTTCACCACCGATAAACATTCCGCCAAAACGCTCACCGAGAAGATGAATATCAATGTCTTTCTTAAGTGGAGAGTTTTTTTGGCAAAATCTCAAGAAGTCCTGAATAACATTTATCTGTTCAGAACCAAGTCCACTAGATTTATCATATAAATTTACTTTCATCTTAACAATAAATATCTTATATTTCTTTTGTATATATAATTATGAAAAAGAGTTTTTTTGAAAAAGTCTTAAATAAAACAAACAAACAAGACATCGACCAATGGTTTGGTGAAAATTCCGAAATCAAAGTTACGGAATTTTCTCATTCAATTAGTCAGAAAAAAAACATTTTATCAGTAAAATTATACCCATCAAATTATGAATACGCTATCGAACTTTTTCCGGAAGGCCTGGAAATTCTTATCCTACATACTATCAAAAGTCTTTCACTTCCTGAGGATTATATATTAACAACATCTATAGAACACTAAATTATGCCACATCCAATCGTACACGCTAAATCCTCAGCAAAAAAATTCGGAGGAAAATGGGAAGATTATATTAAAATTCATGAATGGTTTGATAATACAAAATCATGGTATGGTCATTCATCACACAGAATTTTTCGCCATCATTCAGAGGGCATTTTTGAAATGGAACAAAAGTTTGGTTCGGAATTCAAAAATAGTGATGGAAAAACTGTATACACCCGTTATGTTGGTGAACAACATGTAATGGAAGATTGTAACGGATATATTCCGTCTGGAAAAGAATGGGTGTTAGCATTAGAAAATAAACAAAGACCTTTATGGATGATTAAAACCATGAAGTTAGAAATTAATGATTGATATTTATTGTTATGGAAGAATTATTTAACAACCCGGAAATTATAAAAAAATTTAAACTTTTACATTATATCTTATTAAGTAATGGTGTTACTCGTATCAGTAATGACTTTTATGTTGATTACGATGGAAATGTTGATTACCACTTTGCTCCTTGGAGTGAAAAAGGTAGTGTTAATGATTTTTTACCTAATAAAATGATAGATTCTTTAGATAATTTTTTTGACACTATGAAAGATAAAGTTTTAGATTCTTTAGAAGGTAATGATGAGTATAGAGCTACGGTATCATGTCAGTATTCAACAAAAGATAAAACTTTTACAATTGAGGAAGATATTCAAACTATGGGTTATGAATCATATAACCATGAGTTTGAAATTGACGAAAAAGAATTACTTGAAGATATGGTTCAGTGGAAAGAAGAAAGTAAACTTAAAATTACAGTTGATTTTAACGGTGGTGGTGATTCAGGTTATATTGACGATGTTGGATATTACAATGATGGTAACGACAAACATGATTTATCCGCAGTTTGGGAAGATAAGTTATACAAAATTTTGGAACAAAATCATGGTGGGTGGGAAATAAATGAAGGTTCTGAGGGAACGTTTATAATTGATAATGAGAACCAAATTATAGAATTAGATTTTCGTATGAATGTTGAAGAATCTTCAACAGGTTACGAATTTAAACACCAATTTGATTTTTAATAAACCTGAATAGTTCTTTGTGGTCTGTCATCACCAAAGTCAGGACAGAAATAAACATTGTTACCATCGTGGTAAACTGTTCCACCAACTCCATTAGGAATTTTGTGTTTTTCATGGAATTTTTCACCCAAATCTATTTGGTGATTACCATCTTTGATAATAAAACATAAGTTTTCAAAACCACACTTATATTGTTGGTCCTTGTTTTTATGTTTCATAAACTCGTCAAAAGACATTACATATCTCGCATCTTCGTTAAGGTATCTTTTAACGATAAATTCTAATTGGTTTTCTGTGATAATAAACTTTTTCATATTCTATAAATATATCAAGCAATTGGTTTGTAAAATTTATGATTTCCAATTGTTGTGGTGTATTTTAATTTTGAGTAATTCCAACTTGGTTTAATTGATATTGTATGATAAAATTGAGCACCTTTTGTATTATCAGGTCCTTTAATTTTAACATAATTTTTAACAAGATTTTGAGCAGTTTCCCAAGCCGAGCCATCTTTAGGATTTTTTAAAGTAGATTTGTTTATCTTATTTAAAAAATTATCAGTAGTTGTATCATTCCATATTGAAAATTGTTTTTTTTGTAATACAACATCCTTTGGTGATTTGTTTAAACTATTATCTCTATTTCTAATAACGTTTGCGACCGCTTTCATTCCTTCAGTTCCTTCTCCTCTCGCTTCTCCCCATATAGTTGCCGCAACAATTAAATCATCTTTAGTCAAATCATTTTTTGGTGTGATAGTTTTAGACATCATTTTTTTAACCCCATCAATAACATCTCCTGAATTTGGTTTCATTTGGTCTTTTGGTGGGGCCATAGAAGACCATGTATCTAACAAACTTTGCTCATTAATATTTGGTTTTAACCCCATCATGTTTTTCATCTTACTAACTTCAGTCAACAAATTCCTCATACTGATAAATACTTTTTAATAAGTATTTTGTAAATTAACATAAACTAAAAATCCCCTCATTAGAGGGGATTTTTTTATTCTTTAATCTCTTTCATCAACTTACCCCACAAGACTGTCTGTAATAAGATAAGACCAACACTTAAAACAAATATAGGTAATGATGGTGAGTTTACCATTAATACAACTGATAATACAAGAGCGAACATTGCTGAAGTCAATTTTAGTTTTAAGTTTTTCATAGTGGTGTTAGTGTTAATTGTTCTACAAATATAAACAAAAAAACTCCCGATTGGGAGTTTTTCATTATTTTTTTTAAAAAATTAACGTCTTCTAATGTGTCTTCTGATACTCTCAGACATCGGGTCTCTTGGTTCCTCGTCGTCCATATTAACATCAGGTTTAGACCCCATTATCCTTTCATCTGTATCCATATCATCATCACCTGAATCCATTCCCTCTTCTGAGCCCATGTTCATTTGATTACTTTCATAATCTTGTATGATAGACTTAAGTTCCATAGCTTCTTGTTCTTTACCTTCAGTATTTCTTAATTGACGATAAAGGTCTTTAAGATAATCCCATCCTGCGATACCTAAAAGACCAATAGTTGTCCCAACCATTGTTACGATAGCACTACCTGTTTCCATTGCCTCAGGATTAAAGTAGTTTGCAACATCTTCGTTTACTTTTTTTCTCTTTGATTCTTTAACTACAGTTTTAATTAACCTAGTTAATTCTGATTCTGATAATCTTATTACTTTTTTCATTTTTTTGTTTTATTATAAATATGCATTATTTTTTAATATTCTTGATATTTTTCTCCACAAAGACCCAAATATTTTCTCATTACGTCATATAATGTTTTCGACTCATATACATCACCTAATCTAATACCTTTAGGTAACTTTATTCTTTCAGGGTCCTCAACTTCCGCAGTTAATGTAACAACAATTGTATTTGTAGGTTTTGAAGTTAATTCTAAAGATTTTTTCAAATAACCTGGTAATTTTATAATGAGTTTTGTCGAATCAGAAAATGATGTTTGGGGGAAGTCTATTACAATCAAACCATCTTCGTTTGGTTCATCTTTATCCACATCTAATCTTTTATTTGTTGCTGTGTCATCGTCTACAATAACTTTAACGTCATTTAACAAATCCTCAGTTACATCTATTGGGTTACCATTTTCAGAATCTTTTAGTTGTAATTTAACTGGAATATAATTATTAAATTTAATAGTTTTAAATACTCCTTTATCTGAAGATATTTGTTTTTCATTTTCTTTTAGTGCTAAACTAAAATTTTGTTGCGTATATCCATTATTTAGAGTTACTGTAGTTAAATCAGTACCATAATTAAATGTAAAATATCCGTTTTCATCTGTAGATTTTTCTTTTTTTTCATTTTTTTTAGTTGTGATAAAAACTTTAATATCTTTTATAGGAGTTTTTGTTTTTAAATCAACAACTTTTATTGTTACATTTTTTTTTGCTACATATCCTTCTTCGTCAGCACCAATTAGATTTTCATTTGGTTTTAAAACTACATCAACTGAGTTTTGAGAATCTTGAATATCTACTATTGACTCAACATATCCTACAAAGTTAACTTTTATTTTTGTACCACTAAAGTTTTTTAATATAGCTTTACCATTTGCATCAGTATATTCACCTGTAGAAGTATCTGGATTTACAACTGCTGCACTATATATTGGTTTTCCGTTTTCATCTTTCACAGTTACAGTTAAATCTCTAGGAGTCGACTCGTTCAAAGAAATCCTTTTGTTAAGTTTTGAATTTAATTCCAAAATCCTATTTGTCTCTTCAGATAATATTTTAAATTTATCTTTCATCGTTTTAATTTATTTTTAACATCTTGTAATCCTTGTCTAACTTTTCCTTGTACATCTTGAGCAATATTTTGAACACCTTGTTTTACATCTTGAGCGACATCTTGAACTCCTTGTTTAATATTTTGAATCCCTTGGCTTTGTTTTAAATTTCCAATACCTTGTTTTACATTATTTTTAAAACTACTTTCCGAATCATCTTGTTGTGGTTTTGGAGTTTTTTGTTTTTTAACATCATTCTCGTCAAGTCCTTTATATTCTTTAAGAACAAAATCACCAAAACGACCACAAACGTATTCAAAAACGGTTAGTTGTTGTTTACTCCCACCTTCTTCTTTAATATATCCTTTAATAAGAGCTGTTGTTCCATTTTTAGAGTTAGTATCTTTAAATTCAACATCTTCAACAACAAATTGTATCATTTCTTTTCTTAAACCCCTTTTGTCATTAATATTAAAAGTCATACCTTTTATAGCTGGTACTTTGACTTTAGCTTTATTATCACCATATAAAAACCTTTTTTTTAAGTCATCAGGACTTAATGGTTTAGGTGGGGTTTTACTAACTTGTTCAGAGATAACTTTATTAACAATGTTAAAAATATCATTTTCAGTTAAATTAATTCTTTTCATACTAATATATAAATACTAAAAAAAATAAAAAAAGTTGTTTTTATTAAAAAGGTTAATTATACTTGAATATGGAAAAAATTAAAAACGGTGATAATGTATCTGTTCATTACACAGGTAAATTAGAAGATGGTTCAGTATTCGACACATCTTTAGTTGAGGGTAGAGAACCTCTTACAGTAACTTTAGGTCAAGGACAATTAATCCCAGGTTTTGAAAACGGATTAATCGATATGGCTGCTGGCGAAATCAAAACAATTGAAATAGAGCCAGAAAATGCTTACGGAGATGTTAATCCTCAGTTAATGAGTGAAATACCACTATCACAAGTCCCTGAAGGTGTAAAAACAGGGGATATGTTACAGGGCCAAAACCAACTTGGGCCAGTTAATGTTGTAGTTAGAGAAATTAAAGAAAGTACTGTTGTGTTGGACATGAACCATCCACTTGCAGGTAAGAAACTTATCTTTGATTTAGAGGTTGTATCAGTAAACTAATACAATTTCATTTATTTTTCAAAATGTCCCACGTCTTGTGGGATTTTTTGGTTATATTAGCATTATGAATATCTTCTTTTTGGATTGGAACACAAAAAAATGTGCAGAATACCATTGTGACAAACACGTGGTTAAGATGATACTTGAAACTGCTCAACTATTATGTGGGGCCCACCATGTAACCCACCAAGTACCCACCAAGTACCGACTAAGTACCGACCAAGTACCGTACAAGTTATCACACAAAAACCACCCTTGTTCAATATGGGTTAGAGAGTCATTATCAAACTATCTTTATCTATGTGACTTAGGACTTGAGTTATGTAAGGAATACACTTATAGATACGGAAAACGTCATAAATCACAGGATGTTATTGAATGGTGTTTAACAAATAAATTAAACATTCATGACAAAGGGTTTACTGAACCACCAAAGGCAATGCCCGATGAATACAAAGTAACAGACGTTATAGAATCATATCGAAACTATTATAACGGAGCTAAGAAAGATTTTGCAAAATGGAAAAATAGAAGTGCCCCTGAATGGTTTAACCTTGCATCAACTGTTGCATCTGACCAACAAGTTGTCCTTGTTTAGACTGTAATACACGAATTCTACCCATCTGCTCATCATTCATCTCAAAATGTTCAGCCTTAATTTCGTTAATTTGATTATCTAAACGAGTATGTTGTAATAATAGATTACTATACAATTGTGATTTTTGTTCTTGTGTCATAAAATAAAAATAAAAATAAATTTAAAAAAATAAACCCCTTTTTACAAGGGGTTTAAAATTACTTGTTTGACCAATTAAAGTTCAATACAGTGAAAGAAACTTTTTTTGCTGACCAATCCAATTCAATTGAAAGAATTGTAAATGCTAAGACTTTAACAGTAATATTGATTTCGTCAATTTCCTGTAATTTTAACCAAAGGTTGTTAAATTTCATAATAGTAAGTTTTTATACTATATAAATATAGTTAACTTTCACAATAATCATCACATTCGTCTAACAATTCTCCATCATCATAAACTTCTTGGTCATAATCTTCTTCGTCAGGGAAATTTTTTGGTATCATATTGTTTTTATTTTAGATTACAAATATAGTGAAAAAAATTTAATTATTAGGTTTTTTACCAATCAATTCCAGGACCAAATTTCCTTTCATCAATAATATCGTTTATATATAATTCAATATTGGGTAACAAATCTTCTAATCTATATTGAATTTCCGCCCTAATATTATCAAAATCATCTCTTAACTGAGTTCTATAAATATTAATGAGAACTTTTATCTTACCTGACATTACAACATCAACAACCTCAATCTTATCAACAGATTCAACCTCATGTAATTCATCCATCTCACCCATTCCCCATTCTTCAGATTCTTCCCTTAAACTATCTAATTTAGAATTAATTAATCCTTGAATTAAATTTTTCGTCTTTTCTAATTGTTTTTGGTCTATGATGTACTTCATATGTTATAAATAGTTAAAAACATATAAAAAATATGTTGTAATAAGTTTGTGTATGAACTAAAAAGTATTATATTTGTATAAATAATCAAATAATCAAGTCCTATGAAAAACTTATTTCTTTCTTTAGTATTAGTTCTAACAAGTTTGGTTGGTAAAACTCAAGTTATCGATATTAATAACTTCAACGAAAAGTTGTTTGAAAAAGTTTTATTTCATAAGATGATTGAGTTTCGTTTATCTGTTGGGGCGGATTCAGTAGTTTGGTCAGATGTATTATACACTAATATTTCAAAACCAAATACCGTTAAAATGGTAAACGCTAATTATCTTCACCACCCTAATGAAGGTAATATTTGGAAAGAAAATACTTTAAGAGATAATCTTGGTAAAGAGTTGGTTAAAAAACAAAATGTTGAGTTATTTGTTTCTCCAATCAACGCACCTTTATTTTTATCTTTTGAAATTGCGGCGAGTATCAGTAATTACAATCTTGTAACTTATCAAGATTTGGCAGATAGAGCAATCATTGGGTGGAGTAAATCTCCAGGTCACAAAAATGTTGAGGCAATGTCAATGTCAGTAAATGGGGCGTTTGGAATGGCTAGTTGTTCGGTTAGTATGTCAAAGGATAAAAAAACTTACTTTATTGAGTTTGATTTTTCAATTCCATCTTGTGTAAAAGTAAAAAAGGGACATTAAGTCCCTTTTTTTAATTCCCGTCAACTTTAACAGAATCTTCATATTGAGGTAAATTAACTTCAAATCTGCGATTTGGTAAAGTTTCAGTATCCTTTGTTGGGTTTTCTTTAGTCCATCCTATATTATTGAATTGTTTAGTCTCACCCATACCTATACCTATAAATTCAGGGAAATCAGGTAGTTTTTCATTAAGTATACCCGCAATTTTTTCGGCTCTTTTTTGTGATAGACATTGGTTATAGAGTTTTCTTAACTGTCTACCACCACAACCTAAAACTGCATTTACACCTTCAACATAATTTATTGTTTGTTCAGGGTCTTCATCTATGGATGAATAAGCAAGTACTTCAATAATTTTAGTATTATCTTTAGTTTTGGCATTAGTATTTAAAAAATTAACATATGTTCGATACAAATCAGGGTCAGTTCTTTTTACAGTTAAAAACTGATTGACAAATATATCAAGAAGACTTAAACCATCGCCGCTAAGGTCTATACTATTAAATTTAAATGGGTCACTAGTTCCTCCACCAATTGCTCTAGGTACAAATCTATCAGGTGGTATAGGTTTAGTTTTTACTTCTCCAAGAGCAGTATCAGGCCAAGCCGGGTCTAAAAAAATACCATAATTCCCTAGTTTAAATTCTTTAAACGACAGATTTTTAACATTATTATTACTGCCATATAAGTTTTCTCTAATCATTTCCCATTCTCTTTCATTTCTTGGTACATAATATTGTGTCAAATTTATGACTGGTTCTTCTGATTTAGTTCTATAAGAACTTTTAAAAAATAAACTAATCTCTCTAGCATATATTCTAATAGTACATAATGCAGGTTCACCAACAACAACAGATGCATCCGCTCCTGAATTTTCATAATTAATCATAATTGTTTGGAAATCACCATTTGTGTTTGTAGGTTTTTCATAGTCTGTATCTATACCTTCAAAACCTTGGTTTTCACTTAGTCTTTTTAAAAATGAAATATTACCTAAAAAACGAACATTATTAACTTGTTTGTTAGTTAAGTCAACAAAAAATTCCTCATGATTACCATTAATATTTCTTTCAATGTCTTTTCCATCTTCAGTTTTAGAAATGGCGAATAATTGATTGTTTTTCATTTTTATTTCCGCTTTATTTTTTTGATTAAATACAGGAGTTTCAAATATTCTTTCACCATTATTATTAGATTTTCCATTATCAACCATTCCACTAGTCCTATCTTGTTCAATAATTATCCCTTTTTTCGCATATAATGATAATATACTGTTTCTTTCGTCTTCGGTGATTAAAAATCTTTTGTTCATAAAAATGTTTTATTAATAAATATAGGTTTAAAATAAAAAAATAAAATAAAAAACTCCACACATGGTGGGGGTTTTTATAAATTTAAAATATTAATTATAAATCGTTTTTAAAATCCATTCCTAAATTTCGTAACATTTGTTTTCCTTTTTGACTTGAGAAAAAAACTATTTGTCCAACTATTACACCTAACACACTTCCAATTTCTCTGAAAATATCTTTTTTCATTTTTTCTAAATCTTCTATTGTTGCAGGTTGTTTAGATTCTTCTAATTTTCTTTTAATTTCTTCTAATTTTTGATGTTCTTTTTCTAATTTTTCAAATGTTCTTACATCTTTATTATATCTAATAATTAATTTAATATCATCTATTTTTTTAATGACGCTATTAAGTGCCTTTAAAATAACTCTCTTTATATTGTTATATACAACTTCAATAGACTCATCTCTTCTTGCCTTTCTAAGTTCTTTAATTCTATCTCTTAAATGTGATATTGCCTTTGAGAATTCTTCAATTTCAGTATCTTCTATTTTTTCAGGAACATTAAATTTTTCAGGTTTTCCAACAGTATTTCGTACATTAGGTTCAAAATCACCTTCATCTTCCCCATCACTAGCAGGTCCTTGTTCAAAAAGGTAATTCTTTTTTGTTGCACTTTGGTGCATCTCTAAAATTCTATTTTTTTCTTCTAAAGAAATATCAAATAATCTTTTCATAATATTGTTTTATTTATAAATATATGATAAAATAAAAAACCCACCTGATAGATGGGTTTAAATTAATTTTTTATAAAATCATTATTCATAAATAGTTTCGTCACTAATTACAAGTTCATTTTTTGAATTTAACTCAGCGTAACGAGAATCAACTGGTTTTCCATTACAATATCTCTCAACAGTTATTGGGTCTGATGGTTTTTTTTCAATAAGATATTGTTTTAATTCTTCCTTTGTCTTAAGGACTTTTGTTCCTGTAATCGTATATGTTTCGTTAGGACATGGTTTATAATCCTCAGATAATAATGGTTTAACATTTCCAATTGATGACTCCATTAAACCGTAAAATTTACGTTTATAATGTTCAACAGTTGTCACTGTTTGAGTATTACCAGTAGTCCCTGTCGCAGTTGATTGGGTATTACCAGTTGTGATTGTAGAATTTTCTTGTTCAGATATTATTCTATTTTCTAAAAGTTGATTTAACTTTTGTATGTGTCTTATTTTACTATAACTTTTGTTCATATTAATAAATATATCAATCAACGATAATACTCACATCAACATATTGCCAATCACTGTTTATCATTGTTTTATATTGGACCAAATTATTTGTGATACAATCCCATACAGGGGATTCAAACAATTCACTATTATCATACTTTATGTCATAAACCAAGTGAAACATATCATCATAATTTTCCATAAAATGATGAACCTTTCTAACAAGGTCATCAACAAATATTTTTTCAATTTCAAAAGTAATTTCTATTTTAAAATTTTCATCACTTTCCCAATACATTTCAAAGTTATCATCAACAATATATTTTCCATATATTGTATATATTATGCTGTTATTATCTCTGTATTTTATTTCAACGGTATCAGTGTTTAAACATTCTCTTAATTTTTTTTTATTTTCTTCAGGAATGTAAAATTCTCCTTTATTGAAATCATTTAATACTATAAGTGATGGACGTTGATATGATATAATTGATACATTGGCAAAATTTCCAACAGTATCTAATTCATCATCAAGTAAAGAGCTGAGTGCATTGTATGAAAACGGAATGTTATTTGGATTTTTTATCTTTAAGATTGGGACCTTAACTAGTTCATTATCCAAATAAACTCCAGTATATTCGTTATCATGATAAATTATTAATCCGTAAATCTCTTTTGACTTAAAATAGACGGACATTACTTTAGAAAACGCATTGTATTTGGGACGTAAATTACTCATATATTATATTTCGTATTCGTCAGGGATTATTCTTTCAACGTCTTCTTCTGTTGTATTAATCAATCGGTTCATATCTCTCCAATCAATACCATTGATTGATAGTATATGCACCATCGTCATACCTGAATTAAGTTTTTTATCACTCAATAATGCCCATTCATCCGCAGTATCATCCTCATACATTTTCAAATAATTATATAATATTGCAATATCAACTTCATCAGTAACTTCAGGTATTATCACATCAACATAAACGTCATACATTTCTCCAAAGTAGTCGTCTGCCTCTTCAACAGCTTTTATTTGAACAGGAAGTCGGTACCTTTTGGACAAATCGTCAAGATAGAACTCAATACTACCCCCTAACTTTGAATCAACCAATGCTTTTAGATATGGATATTGGGAAACTTTTTGAATGAATTGTTTTAACCCACCAAAAAACTTGGCAATATCCAAAACGGAGCCGCCTTTATCAATTAAACCAATTACTTTTTGTGAAAAATTATCAGACATATAAATTAATTAAGCGGTAGGGAAATCAGGTATTGTATCTTGACTTTGTTTATCAGGAATATTCATTACATACTCATTTTTCCAGTCATTATACATTTTATTTAAATCAATTGAATATTTAATTTTATTTTTTTCAGGATATCGTGTAGGTTTAATAATATTAATAGTCGTGTAGTAACTAAATAACCAATAAAATGATGAATTATTATAAAAATTAACATATATCGGTAAAAAATCTTTTTTAGATTTTACTGAATTCAAACTTTCACACGTTTCATCAAGAATTAAAATTCCATTCTCAATTTTTGTTCCACATCCATCATAACCAATTATAATTGTATAATCGTACAAACATTGTTTAAAACTATCAATAAATTTGTTTAAATTTGAATTAATTTTAAGTCCTTTTTTTGAAAGTGTTTCAAAAAAAACTTTAAATCTAGTAAATTGTTCTAGTGTATCCTCTCTATAATCTATTTCGGTATCAAAATCAGCGTCAGGAAAAATTTTATCAAAGTCTAAAAATGATGATGATGAATTAGATGATGATGAACTATGTGGATATTCTGATTTTTTATTTGAACTTATTATCCCATTGTCTGAAGCGTGGAATTTAATTCCATTTTCATTAAAATACCCATCTACTAAATGCCCAATTTCATGTAAAACAGATTCTTCCCATATTCCGGGATTGTCTAACTTATAACCCTCACCAAAGAGATATCCAGAAAAGGTACATATATATACAATTCCATCAACTAATGATGGGTAAACATACATCATTGCATTACTTTTTTCATTGAAATTAAAATCTAATTTGAATGATATAGATGGTAAATATGTACTAATTAAATTATCAATCTCATGTTTTACTTTATCAGCACTAACAGGAACTCCATTTTTTTTTGATATTGTGATTATTTTATTAATAATTTCAGGTTTCGATTTATAGTCAAAATATTTTTTAAAAAAATTAATACTTTTATTTAAAAAATTTGATTTAGCGTATTGTGTAGGGTTTAAATTTTTTATTTTTTGTTGAACCCAATTTTGAAATAAATTATTTTTAGATGTATAATATTCCTTGTTTGGTATTTCTTGAGCATATTTAATTTTTAATGATTCAAAATCTTTTTTTAATTTTGCATTAGCTAGTTCTGTCTCACGTTTTAATTTTAAATCAGGGTTGTCTTCAATTGTTTGTTTTGATATTTGTCGAGTGTTGTTTTGTTGGAACTGACCACCTGCACCCAAATAATCTGATTTTGGCATATAATCTGATTGATTAACTTTTCTTACATCAAATGGTGGGTCTTGTTCAGAGATTAAAGGTTTTACATCACCAATTGTAGATTCCATTAAATTAAAGAATCTTTTTCTATAATTTTCAATATTATTCATATTAATAAATACATTATAAAACAAAAAACCCCACTCAGAAGAATGGGGTTTAAATATTCTTGTAAAAAATTATAAATATTTTCTAATTACATCAACCTTAAATGGTCCTAAAGGATTTGGGAAGGCGTCGTTTACTTTATATGGGTAACTGTGTTCTAAAAAATATACTTTTTCACCATCAGTTATAAATCTTATTGGAGCGGGACCTTTATTTACGTTTTCAAAAAATACTATCATATCACGTTCATAGTTAAAAAATTTTGTGGCTTCTTTAATTTCTCCATACATTTTTTGGTCTGTAAAAGCAAAATCTGTCCAATTTTGTTTCATTTTATAACCCTTTTTTTCTAACTCATCATAAAAACCAGGATTTTGTGGTTGCTCAAGAATTACTCTTTTAACTAATCTAACCAAATCTGACTCGGTTAATCTTACTACTTTTTTCATAATAATGTTTTATTATAAATATACCATAAAAT
>Ga0209768_10000116_pt1 | contig 51055 bp, 51 predicted proteins | sample LauGreSBDMM110SD_3_FD_187564 | JGI IMG/M metagenome (GOLD analysis project Ga0209768, IMG submission 187564) | Freshwater lake microbial communities from Lake Michigan, USA - Sp13.BD.MM110.SD (SPAdes) (version 2) | ecosystem: Environmental > Aquatic > Freshwater > Lake | place: Lake Michigan... | reverse complement strand
TTTATTTGTGCGAGCTTCTTTTAAATGTTTTGCCTACTCTTTTTAATACAGACAGTGATGCTTTTTTGGTTGAATTATATGCTGAATTAAAAGCTGATTTAAATGCTGATGTTCTCATATTAGCAATCATGCTTTTATAATTTTCTTGCATAGCATCATAATTATTTCTAATTATAGACATATATGCTTTATCTTGAATGGTCGCATTTTTTAACATAAGTGGTTTATCATTTATACCAAAACTTAACAAGTTAGATTTTGAAGAACTTGAAGAACTTGAAGAACTTGAACCTCTTGAAGAAAGCTCTTCATAGTCTTCTTCTTTTGCATTATTAATGTTACTAAATTCTTCAAAAGTCATTGCCTTTAGCTTATTAATTAATGTAGACTCAACCAAAGTTTCCAATATATATTCTAGCTTTGGGGATAGTCCACGTGCTTTGCTTGCATTTGAATTTGAATTTGACCTCTTTTTGCGTCTTTTTTGCCCCCCTACAAATGTAGGGTCAACGTCATCATAATACTCAATAAGTGTTTCCATCTCTATTTCTCCTGAATCTTTTAGTTTTTGCTGTAGCTTATCAAGTTCGGCCGTGTTTATATCTTCTCTTTTCAAATCTATTAAAAAGAACCCCATTAGTCCAATTATATAATCTTTGGCTTCGACGTCTTTAACATAATTATATAGTGCGTCTCTCTTTTCTCTATACATTTGTTGAGGTAGTGGTCTTGTTTCCGCCTCTAATTGGGCAACACGTTCTTGGGTTATATAATTGTTCTCAATAATTAATAATGGAAATACTTCAACAACCGCATCATAAATACCTTGCAGTGATGTTATAGCTCCACTATCTATTTTCTTTTTAATATACACATCGCCCTTTTTCCGCATTAATGCATTAACATTATAGTCTAAATCGAATCCAATATCTGTTTCTTCGTTTTCAGGTAAAATTGAATATGGTTTTAATACATTTATGAATGTATGCATAATATATTTATTATGTATTTTTTCGCTGCTAAATGAGTTATTAAACTCTTTAATATAATCCAATGTGATTTTATTATCTTTTATTTTAGGATTTGTTGGATTATAATGTATAATTTTATTAAATAGCATAAGGTCTCTTGATAATTCACGCAATTCGCTTTCATTTTTTTTTAATAACATCAAATATGCTTCCATAGCCTGTGAATGGACTGTTATCCATCGTTCAACCATACCCAGCGTACAACTTGGCGATCCCTTTCCATGCGCATTAAATATTTCATTAAAATAATATTGTATAAAATTATGTATATATAAATCGGTATTTAGTATTAAAAATGTTACTGATAATGTGAGTAATTGTAAGAAACACCAATTTCCGTTTAAGCTTGGTTTAAACATAACTAAGTGCATCATAAACTCGTCACTAAATGCGCGAACCAAATTAGCTAACATAAGCGTTTTTTCCGCTTCGCTATAGTTTAATTTGAACGAAATATAATTAGTTAACGCAATCGGAAAATTCTTTTTAATATAAGCTAGCATACTATCATCTGTTAAATTTGTTTGTGTCTGTAATATTGTATTATAGTTAGTTCTTAATTTATCTAGAAAATCAATAATTGTTTCGCCCGTTTCACTAATAACAACTTTTTCAGCATATTTAGTTAGCCCTCCATGCGAACTAATTAAAAGCGCATTTAACGTGCTACTAAATTGCCTGTCTGAGGCTGGTGGTATACCCGTGTCTTCAAATGCTTTAAATAATTTGTCTTTATTATCAACAATATATTTAATACGTGCATGAGTTTCGTTAGCGGCTTGTTGAATTTCGGAAAATTCAATTTCGCGACCCGTATCATTATTTTTACTACCTTGTATATACAGTGTTCCATTAGGTCTTTGAAGTTGATATGGAACAAGCTCTATACCTGTCGTGTTTTGAAATGATGTATTAGCATTTGCGACACAGTTTCTAAAATCCGCAGCTCCTATGTTTGCTGCCTCAAAAATAGTTCCGACTATATTTGTTCCTTTAAAGTTAGCATTTAACAATTTTACATTTGTAAAATTTACCGCTGTTAAATCTGGATTATTTTTATAATTTTTTTTTACTTGTGTAAAATCATAGGTTTCAAAGCCAATTGCACTTTGAAAATTACAATTTTTTATGTTGCTATTAAACATACTAACCGCAGGAGCAATAATAACAAAAACGGTTGTTCCAATAGCATCTGGGTCTCTCATTACAAAATAATCATATGGCTTAATATTGTAGGCTGGATTTCTAAAATTTAAAACGTTAATATTTAAAGCATTATATTCAGTATATTTCATAATAGCATAGTTCGACATTGTCGGAGGATTCCATTTAGAATAAGCAAGATTTTTTTTATTAGCAAGTTTAACACCCCTAAATTCTTCTTGAAATAGTTTAAACCCATCTGGATTAATTTCATTACATAAGTCTTTAAATTCGCGTGTTTTATCTTCTCCATAATTAAATAACTTTGCAACAGGGTGTATTATAAATACATGACCAAACCAGTTAAATTTATTAACTATTAAAGTATGATCTGCGCGTGCCCATGCATTAAATTTCGTTCCTTCTAAATCACAATTATCAAAATTAACTCCATATAAATTACATTGAATAAATATGTTATTTCTTAGATTCATTAGTTTGGTGTCGCTTTTAGCATCTTTTGAATATAACGAATCAAAATTGAACTTAAATAACGAAAAGTGACATTCTCTGAACGTACTATTATTAATAATAGTACTATTATCAAATATTACAGTTTCTTTGTATTTATATTCAGGAATATGACTAAAACGCACAACATTGAAATTGCATTCTAATAACTTACAATTTTTAAATCTTACAGTCCCGAAAGCAGATAAGATTGTTCCACGAAATGTTGTAGCATTAAAAATACAGTCTTCAAAAGAACTAAACACAAATTGAGAGTCAATAAAGAAAACATTGTTGAAGGTGCATTTTTTAAAGTAATAATTCTTAAATTTTTCTCTTGTAAACATATTTGATTCAAAAATACAATTTAAGAACATCATATTCCTATTACCTTGCTTATTAATGTTTTCACTATTTATTTCTGTTTTATCAAATTTACAATTTTCAAACACTATTTCGGCAGGATATGTTGTTACTATAATAGGTGTAAATAGTGCTCCATCTGGATTTACTTTTGAAGACTGTGACGGCGTAAAATCAGCTAAATTATAAAAATGCATATTATATTTGCTATGTGCTATACTCGAATTATAAATATAATTTGATGGACCACTACTCTTGTCATGAATAATTGCCCCTTTATAAAAATTACAATTTTTAAATGTAGGTAACTTATTATTAATTTCTACATTTTTCCTATCAAAAAAGTCAACTGGTCCAAACTTAATATTGAAAAATTCGCAATCTATAAATTGTGATTCAATTAAACTAACATTACTAAAAAATAATTCGTAATCGCCGTTACCAAATTTTTTTTTTATTGTCTTATAATCTCTTGAGCGTTCATGTATTGGATGACCGACAAAACTGAGAAATTTGCTTTGCTTAAATATTATACCATCAAAGTTTGTTGATTTAAAGCTTGTATTTACAAATACACAACCTACAATTTCTTGTATTATAGACCTCAGTTCGGATGATTCTGAATAGCCTAACTGTTTATTACCAAATTTACAAAAATAAAAATACAAATTACTTAGTTTTTGTGGTGTTCCATGAGTTACTAATATATCGCTAATTTGTTTTCTATATACATCTTTTGTTGTTAGTCCTTCACACATCAATTCTGATATGTCTTTATTATGTTTAACAAGGTCGAGTTTAGCTCTATATGCTTGGGCTATTTTAGTTGATGCTAGATTTTTTCTTGTAAATCTAGATTTATAGACTTTTGATATTACAGTGGTTGCCGCATCTAATTTTGCTTTTCTTGATTTATAGGCTCGTGCTATTGTATTTGCCGCTCGTGTTTCTACAAATTTTTGTATATCTTTATTTCTTTTATATGCTTCCTTAAAGCAAACTGACTCAATGTAATCTGTTTTAACTATAGCAAACATTCTATCTATTAATAGAGACACTTGTGATTTAACAAATTGAGTGCCTTCTATAACTCGTGATATTGGACTCTTGCTTTTTACTTTTTGTGTTTTAGCTCTATTTGAATTTGGGTTATGAAATTTCATTGTTATTGGCATAAGCGCTATATAATATACTATATATAAATTATATTATATATAAATTATATTATACACTAGAAACGTTAATCTATATTAACGTTTTTAGACATTATTAACAAAAATAACATTCTAAATTACATTATTTAATTATTTAGAATGTTATTGTTTATAAAATAGTTTATAAAATTGTTTATAAAATATTACTATACAATAATAGTATATTATTATGAAAATTAGTAATAACAGTAAGTATTTTATTAGAATAGCTTTTTTATTTTTCATAATAATGTCAAGTTTTTATATATATTATTTATTAAGTAATGAATTTAAGATTAGCGAAGGTTTTGCTGGAGTCAGCGATTGTTCCGTCTGCACAGTCAAACCAAGTTCGGGAAATTGTATTCCAATATATGATATAAGTTATAAAGTTGTAAGTAACACTAACTCTTCTGGTTCTGGTCTTTTATTAGATAACTTAACAATTTCGTATGAGTCAACCCCCTTATTATTTTGCGAATGGAAACCTAGTCCATCTTGTATAAGCAACAATCTACCTACTTTTGAAGAACGACTTGGTTATACTAATAATCAAATACAAAATACACAAATGCAATTAGACACTGTAACATGTTGTTCTGGCTCTACAAGTAGTTTTTATAGTGATAGCACTACTACTTTTAAAGCTATAACAAAAAATACTATTAACGCAAGCATATGTTCAACATTAGATAATGATTTAAAGAGTAGATTTAATAATAATCGTGGAGTAAATTTTGATGACACAAACTTTACTAATTTACAACAACTTGAAATCAATGTTGATTATAGATTAGTAAAGAGTTTATGTAATGATTTATCCAATAATGCATATAAGCCCGGTCTATTATTTAAAAAGATTGATAATAGTAGAAATATTTTTGATGTGCCAAATATTTTACCAAAAGACTTAATAGATTTTATTATGAACTCTAATTTTGCCACAAAATTACCTCTTATTGATGCTAAAACAGGAACAAGAATAAATGACATATCATATGCTCGACATATGGAAGCACGAAATAAAATAAGCAGTCATCTTCAACTATTTGAATATTTGAATGACCAATTAATAAGTAGGCAAACTAATTTGGTTCGCCGTGCTGTTTATGATGATTTAACAACATTAGAAAAAAATAATTTTAGACAAGCTAAAGCCAATTTAAAGACACTATTTATTAATAATCAGATTCCTTCAACCAATTATTTAGACATAAGTTATAATCTTTTATTAAAAACTACTAACAACGCACCAACTTCTTATTTATTAAATAAAGATGAATTTTTCAATTGCTTTGGAGAAGTTAATCAAGATAATAGTGGAGTATTTTCAGCCGCTGATTTATTAGATTTAAGCAATAATGATTACTTTGGAACCGGAACAGACGCCTCTTATGGTGCGTTTGGTTCTAATATTATTACGGGTTATCCAAGTAATAATGATTTACAAATGGAATTAAGGAGATTAGAAAGTATACCGTCGTCTGGTAATGCTCCTGTAAGTGTTATTAATACATATTTAAATGCCATTAATAGTTTTTATGAAAAACAGATTCAAAATCTTACAGGTCCTCGCGACCATGTTTTTAATCAAGAATTAGTATTTGATAATAATACTTTAGAAACAGTAACACCAACCTTTTTTACATATGATGATACAGCAAATAATACATATCAATGTCAAGAAAGTGTAACGGGAAATAGTCTTTTTAAAGATTGCGGACCGGCCGCGTATGTTGGATTTCAAAGTTTTTAATTTTTAACTTTTATAACTTTTATAATTTTTAACTTCAAATTTTTATAATTTTAATTTTTATAATATTATTTTAAAAATTATAATTTTTATATATTTAACAACTTTAATATATTGTGTTATTATTTTATATTTATATAATATAAAATAATGCCTGTTAAAAAATTCAAGAACCTTCCTATCCCTAAATTTATTACTCCAAGACCACTTCCTCCACCAGATAGAAATATGTATAAAAGAAGAAACAATAAAGACTTACCATTGCCACGTCGTTTGCCTACACCAGCATTCCAATTACCTAGTCCAGTTAGAGTAGATTCGCTTCAACCAACATATAATAGGTCATTACCTGGAACATATAATGACTCATTACCTGGCACATATAATGGGTCATTGCCAGGCACATATAATAAAGCTACTGTTTTTCCAACAGCTAAGTCATTAGACGACTTTAAAAAGCTGTCCTTAACTCCATCGCCTGTGTTTACTGTTATACCTAAAAGGAAATTATCAATGAAACGCTGTAAGAAAGGAACCCATCGGAATAAAAAAACCATGCTTTGTGAAAAAAATAAATATTATGCACGAAAAAAATTTACTAAAAGACAATTCAAACGTTGTCCTAATGGAAAAAGAAGAAATCCAATTACATTACAATGTGAATCAGAACATTTATTTACACAATCTAGAATTTAATAGTTATTGTTAATAGTTATTGTTAATAGTTAATAGTTAATAGTTAATAATTATATAAAAATAATAGTAATAAAATATTAGATGGAACCATTAACTTATTATAGCAATATTAGTGCTATACAAAAAAATATTACTCATTATATTGCCAATTTAAACAATAGTAGTTCATTTAAATATTTATACGTTTATGGAGAACACGGTATTGGTAAAACAACAATTATTAAAACTATTTTAGCTAGTCTTAATTATAACATAAACTACATTGATTGTAATTGTAATAAATTGTCGATTGACGAATTATTTAATATATATACTAACAAAGATGTATATTCTTTGTTTTTAAATAATGTAAAAAGCAACGCTATTATATTAGATAATATAAGTTATTATTTATATAATGATAAAAGTTATTTGACTAATTTAATTAAGTTATTAAAGAAAAATATTAAAGTCAAGCATAATAAATTTATTCCTTTTATTATTATTAACAATAATCAGGAAGATAAAAAATATAGCGAGCTTTCAAAATTATCGCAAAATTTGAAAATTCATCCACCTAGTAATTTTGAGTTAGAAACTATTATTAATAAACAATTTCCAAATATAGCCAAATTTACTAATTATCAGCTAATTATAGCTAATATACTTAGCTATTTAAATAATAAATATTATAAACTTAACAATTTGAAATATTATTATACTAATAATATTATAGAAGTAAAATTTGACAATAGTTGTAATTATAGTTATAACTCTATTAAAAATAGTAATGCTAGTATTAAGCTGTTAACCAAGAATTTTTTAGAATATAGCTATAGCTTACAAAATTTAGATATTATTAATTTTTTTGATAGAACAAGTTTAACGCTGTTATTACATGAAAATATTATTAAATTATTTTCAAATAATCTAACTTTGCAAGAGTTAAAAATATATAAAGAAATATTAAAAAATTATATATTTTGTGATTGTATTGATAAAAATATTTTTTTGTATCAAATATGGCAGTTAAATGATATTGTTTATATTATTAAAATATATTTTAATAATCTTATTTTACACAAGCACAAATTATTAAAATCTATTAATCAAAATGATATTATTTTTACAAAAATATTAACCAAATATAGCAGTGAATATAATAATTATAATTTTATTTTTAATAGCACTCAAAAATATAGTCTCAATAAAAAAAACTTGTTTTTATATATTTATTCAAAAAAAAATCAGTGTGATGAATGTGACGAAGACAATGAAACATTTGTTAATGAAGATGATGAATCTAAACTATTAAATAATAGAATACTTAAACTTATTTCACAATATACAAATTATTCTCTCTCTAATTCATGTAAATTTTTACATGTAAATGATGATATTATAGGTGACGAATTTTTCCATTAACTAATTTACCAAGTAAGTCTCCAATTTCTTCATCGTCTAAACATTCGTATATGTCGTTGTTTAATTCATTTTTATAATATTTTTTCTTATCAATAATTAGTAGTTCTAGTTCTTCTTCTTCTTCTTCCTTTGCTTCTTCTTCTTCTTCTTCTTCTTCTTCTTCATCTTCTTTTGCTTCGCTTACCTCTTCATCTTCTTCTTCTTTTGCTTTTGCTTCTACCTCTTCTTTTGCTTCTTCTTCTTCTTTTGCTTTTGCTTCGCTTACGCTTACCTCATCCTCTTCTACTTCTTCTTCTTCTACCTCATCCTCATCTTCTTCTTTTGCGTTTGCTTCGCTTACGCTTACCTCATCCTCTTCCTCTTCCTCTTCCTCATCGTCTTCTTTTGCTTCGCTTACCTCTTCCTCTTCCTCTTCCTCTTCCTCTTCCTCTTCCTCTTCCTCATCCGCATCCTCTTCATTTACTGTTTTGTTAATTACATTATTTTTTAAATAATTTAATTCTATAACTTTTACATTATTTAAAGCATCACTACTTACATTAACAGTCTCACAACTTTTAGTACTAACTTCGCTAACATCTAATAAAATATGCGGGTCGTGTTTGTCCTTTAGTTCATTATAACGTTGTTCTAGTTGATTATATTTAGTTTGTAACTCTACATATTCTGGAAGTTTAAATAGCAACACTTTGAGTTGTTGTAATAGTTCATTAGCTTTTTCATTTTTTTCTACATAAATAGAGAGATTTGTTTTTAGAGAGTTAGTAATATCTCTTGATAATTTGCTAATTAAAGTATCAAAGTCTTTGTTCATTATATAATAAATAGGTATAACTATTTTAAATAATTTTAATATATATTTAAAACAATTTTTTATTTTAATAAAAATAAAAATAAAAATAAAAATAATAATAATAATAATAAAATAAAAATAAAAATAATAATAATAATAATAAAATAAAAATAAAAATTAGTTAAGAAAATAATAATAAAAATTAGTTAAGAAAATGAGAGAAAATAAGAAAACATAAAATGCTTATTTTACATTTATTTTATATGCCTTCTTATTAATATGTTTATTATTTAATATATAGTCTTCATTTTCATCATATAATTCAGGAAGTAATTTGGCAAGTGGTTTATCAACAAGGAGCAATAGTCTCTCATTTTTTAATAATTTTCTATATTCTTGTATATTCAAATTACCATAATATTTTTCTAGCATATAAAATGGACTAGGCGCACACTTTATATTTTTTTCATAGTTATAAATTTTACAATACACGTTATTTAATAAATAATAGCGTTCAAATTTTTTAGATGAATCCACATTTTCATTCATTAAAAACGAAGCGGCACATTCAGGGCTACAAAAATTTCCATAACAATGATATGTGCCTTTTAATTCATATTTAGGTATCATTATTGGGTCATTATCAAAATCGTATGTACACCAAAAACAAGCACACTTTTTTGTTATATTATTACTTTTTAATTGCTTTGATAAATCTTGCAGTTTTTTATATATATTTTTGTTATCTGTTACATTATCATTTAATATTTTTTTTTCATATAAAAATGGATTAGCATTTTGAGTATTAGCATTTAAAGCATTTTGCGTATTAGCATTTTGTCCAGTTATAGGATTTAAAGAGTTTAAGTCATTTAGCTCATTTAAAGGATTTAATTCATCTTGTGTGGATTGAACATCTAATGTATGTTGTGTATTAGCGTTTAGATTATCACTATTTGCCGTATTAAATATATTATAATTATTATCAAATTCTATTATATTATCAATATTTGGATTATACTTTAACTCATTACTTGTTATTTCATTTAGTTTGCAATTTAAATGTAAAATTATATTTGGCTTTTGAATTGCTTCAACTACTTCTTTTTTCTCTTCTATTAGTTTTCCTCCTTTGGGTTTGCGTCCACGTTTTTTATGAACTACATTATTAGAACTGTCTAATATTAGTGATACGCCTTGTGTTATTGTTTTACCTTGTGCCATTGTTTTACCTTGTGCCATTGTTTCATCTTGTGCCATTGTTTCATCTTGTGCCATTGTTTCATCTTGTGCCATTGTTTCATCTTGTGCCATTGTTTCATCTTGTGCCATTGTTTTACCTTGTGCCATTGTTTCATCTTGTGCTATTGTTTGTCCTATTATTGTTACATTATTTGATATATCTAATAACTTTAAATTTTCATAATAAGATTTTGGTCGCCGTCCCTTTTTTTTTGCTATCATTTTATTTATATTTAGACTTAATGATTTATAATTTAAATTGTTTTTATTTATTATTTAAATATAACTTAAAACATTAGTATAACATTAGTAACGTTATAGCACATTTAAGTTATGAATAACAACGTTACTCCAAATATTAACTGGAATGAAAAATATCGCCCAAATAATATTAGTAGCATAATATTAAGTAAGTATAACAAATTATTAATAGATAATATACTTAGTAAAAATTATTTTCCCAATTTACTCTTATATGGTCCTCCTGGCACAGGTAAAACAACCACCATTATGAATTTAATTGAAACATATTTAAACAAATATTATGTATATAATAGGAAACAAGTTATTCATCTTAATGCATCAGATGAGCGCGGTATTGAAATTATTAGGCATAATTTACATAGTTTTGTAGTATGTGATAACCTATTTTTTGAAGGACCTAAATTTATTATATTAGATGAAGTGGATTATATGACAAAGACAGCACAAATAGCGTTAAAATATTTGATTGAATATTATAGCAATTATAATGTGCGTTATTGTTTAATTTGTAATTATATTACAAAAATAGATAGCAATTTACAAACTTATTTTTGTAAGCTAAAATTCAATTGTATTCCATTAACATATATATTTAATTTTTTATATAATCTATGTATTAATGAAAAATTAACACTATCTAATGACTATTTACACTATATTATATACTTATATAATAATGACATACGGTCTATGATTAACCATTTACAGTTACATCATATAAATAATGTTATATACAATAATAGTATATACGACCAATTATATGCTATAAATATTAGTAGTGATTATAAAACATATTTAAAAAAATTTACCTATTTTGAAAAAAAATATTGTTTTGATTATAATGAGTTTATTAAAAAATATATATATTATATTTTAAAGAATCATATTGCACATTTTAGTTATGAACAAGTACTAGCTATTGAATTTTTCATACATAATTATTCTAAACTCAATAATAAATCAAATAGCATTACTAATTTGTATAATTTATTATTGCAAAAATAATATATTAATTTATAAATAATATTTTAAATAATTGATTTAAGTTATTATTTAAAATAACTATTATTATAATCCTATGACTATAGACGATGAATGGTTAAATTTTTTAGATAATAAACAAGATGAGGCATTAAAAGTCAATGTAAAATCTGATATAATACAATCTAGCGTATCATTAGACGACCTTGAAAAATCATGTTCTGCCATATATATTTCTACTAAAACAAAAATATTATTTCTTAGCAAAACAATAGATATTTTCGAAGACTTTTGGAAAATACCAATTATTGATTATAATAAACAAATGGAAGGAATTACCAAAAAACAAATAAAAGTGTCTTTTGAAAACGTTGAAGATTACAATAAAATGTTAGCTAAACTAGAAACTATTAGTAATGTAAATAGTAAAATTATTAGCCACATTGACAATGAGCGATTTAAACACACTAGAAAAATCAGTATTGGACTATCTAAGAAAGATTTGTTAAACAATCCAAATAAAGAAAAAAGTGCATTTTATAATTGTTTTGTATTATTTTTACGGATTTATCATAATAACACATTTAAAGAAACGCATATTAAAATCTTTAATACTGGAAAAATAGAAATTCCGGGCATTCAAAGTGACGAGCAATTAAACATTATTATACAAAAGTTGTTAGAACTATTAAAAATGTATATTGATAATACTATTGAATGTAATTATAAAAATACAGAAAATGTATTAATTAATTCTAATTTTAATTGTGGATTTTATATTAATAGAGAAATTCTATATTCATTATTAAGAAATAAATACAACATTAATGCTATTTATGACCCGTGTTCTTATCCGGGTATTAGGTGTATTTATTATCATAATGTGTGTGATAGAATTGTTAAAATATCTTATATGATATTTAGAACAGGAAGCATATTAATTGTAGGCAAATGTGATGAAGATGTATTAAATATTGTATATAATTTTATTAAAACAATTATATTAAATGAACATAAAGACATATTTAATGAAGGTTGCGTGAAAAAACTGATTAAGCCACAAAAATCTAGGAGTAAATTTATTACTATTAATAGTAATTAATTAATTTAGTAATAATTTAGTAATAATTTAGTAATTATTTTTTATTAAAAATAATTATATTATTTTTAATTTTATATTATATATATATAAATAATGGCAGACCTGGTAGAGGAGACAGTTAGAAAAACTGTTAACGTACTACAAACAGCACTAAATCCAGGACCGCTAGTCGACACCAACCCTGCCCTTGATAACGACGGCGATGGGACTCCGGTTCCGGTTCCTGGTTCTACTCCAATGTCGCAAGCTGAGAGAACAGCATTAATTAGGTATATTGGCACGAACTACACCCCGATAGCCACCAAGCCAGCCCCACCAGGACAGCCAGTAGCTTCGAATATTCTAAGGGCATTACATTTATTTGGTAAGGAACACAGTGAAAAATTGATTAGCGACAACGCCGCCGGCACCACCCCAGCGTTACGTGAGGCTCTTGGTGAAAGAGTGGCAGCCATGGCTGCGCTAAAACATGACACTACCGGCGTACATCCTACAAAACCTGTAGGAGGGCCCATAGCAAACATGCCGCAGGCCACTATTGAAAATCATTTAAAAAAATTAATACCAGAATTAGATAGTACTGTCCCCGTCCTTGGGGTATCATCTGTGCAAGCTAATGACGCATTGACCAACGCACATCTCTTGTTGACGATAGATTCTGATTCGAATCGTATCGCGGGTATGGTAAACATAATTGCGGGAGTATCGGAATGGCAATCGATAAAAGCGTCAATGGTTGGTGGTAATAGAAGAAGAAAATCTAGAAAATCTAGAAAAGCTAGAAAAGCAAGAAAATCTAGAAGATCCAGAAGATCCAGAAAATCTAGAAAATCTAGAAACTATAGAAGAGCTAGGATGATGGTTTAGAACAATTATTATTTTTAATAAATTATTATAAATTATAAATAATTATTATAAATTATAAATTATAAATTATAAATTATATAAATTATATAATTTATACCAAAAAAAGAATTTAAAGTTTATAAATATAACATTAATATAAAATGACTAGTGAAAACGAGAAACAGTTAGTTATGCCACCTTCCTCAATTTGGAATCAGATAGCTAAAATTTCTATAACAGAAGACAAACCAATTATGTTAGACTATTGGTTAGACTCTCTTGAGAAAAAAGTATTAATTGGAGTAAAAGAAAATAAAGAAAAACTATTAGTAAAAAACGCCGAAGAATATACTAGCCCTATTGTTAAAATATATAAGATGGATGAAACCTATATTATATGTACTGAAAATTCTATATATTTAACTTCTACCAAGATTGAGACACGTAGAATTAGCTCTTAAATATTGTCTTGTCTTGTCTCATCTTATAACGCATGCAATATTTTATATAAATTATTAACAAAAAAGATAATTTCTATATTATCTTCTTCAATTGTGAAATAATTATTAATATATTTAATAATATTTTTAATAATTAAAAACTTGTTTTCTTCACATATACTTGTATTATTATATTTAATATAATATAGGAAATTTTCCAAAATATCTATTATAGAATAGCCTTTATCTATTAAATTCAAAATATAGTCCATAGCTTCTTTAATTGTATAATTAGTACATTTGTCTACTAATATATCAAAATCATTTATTATAATATCTGATACAATATCTAGTTGTATTAGGTCTTCCAAACAATTGAAATTATTGTATAATAGTTTTAATTTTTCAATATTATTTATTAAATTGTTTATTGAATTATTTGATAAGTTAATTATATATTTTTTTATGGCATCATCTATTAGTAGTTTTTCGCTAGTTAAAATATTATTTAAAATAGTGTGTAAAAATGCTTCATCTATTTTTTTGAATTCAATAATGTCTAACATTTCATATAACGTTAAGTTAATTTTCAGCACGTTTGACGTTGATAATAAAAAATAAATATTGGATTTATAATTTTTTATTAATTCAACAAAGTTTAATTGGATTGCTTCTGAAAATAGTTCAACATCTTCTATTACTATAAATTTTTTATAGCCATTATTTGTATAATTGTTTATAAACAATTTTATGTCGTTTTTATAAAAATTAACGCCTTGGTCTTTTAGTATTGTAATATAACATACATTAGTATTAATTAAAAAAGCATTAGATTTGTAATAATTGTTTATTAGTATATTAATTGCACTCGATTTACCACAACCAGAGTCGCCTTGAACTATAAAATTATAATTGTTATTGGCAATAAAATTTTCTAATATTGTCATTGTATTAACATCAAAATAACAGTCACTTATTTTTTTTGGTTTATATTTGTTAATTAATAACTCATTCATTATTTTTATAGTTTAGTGTTATAGTTTATTAGTTATAATAATTTAAGTAATAATTATAACTATTAATTATAGTTAATAATTAATAGTTAATTATTATGAATGATTATGATGATTATTTTTCAATTTTAAATTTGTCTAATAAAGCTAGCTTACAAGATATTAAAAAAGCATATAGAATATTATCTATAAAATATCATCCAGACAAAAATCACAATGCTAATCCAGAGCTGTTTAATAAAGTCAATGAAGCATATGTAAAATTAACAACCAATTTTGCTAGCATTCAAAACGCTATTTTAAATCAGTCTATGGCACTTCAAAATGCAAGTATTAGCCTAAGTAATAGCCTAAGTAATAGCCTACATAATAGCCTAAGTAATGGCTCCCATAATAGCCTCCAAAGTGGCTATAATCATCAACTAACTAGTATTACAAATTATGAAGATATAATACTAACTTTAAATATTAGCTATTATGACTCATACAATGGCTCATCTAAACCTATAACTATTGAACGAAAACTATTTACAAACAATGTTATTAGTCATGAATCGGAAACATTATATGTTCCCATTACTAAAGGTATTGATAGTAATGAGATATTATTATTACATAATAAAGGTAATATATATATAAGTAACGGTAATACAAGTTATAGCAATGTTAAAATAGTGGTAATTCTCTCAAAACACGAATGCTTTGAGAGAATAGGGTTAGATATTATTTATACAAAACCAATTACGCTTAAAGAGGCGCTAACAGGTTTTACTTTTACATTACTTCATCTTAATAAAAAACATTATAAAATAGTTAGTAATGAAATCATAGACTTCAATTATGTAAAAATAGTTAATAATTTGGGCTTTATTCGTGATACATATGTTGGTAATCTTATTATTAAATTTACTATAACATTTCCTAAGTCAATCTCTCAATCTAACAAAACAATGTTAGAAAATTTATTATAAATATTTAAAACTTTAAAAGTTTAAGGTTTTAATCTTCACTCTCATTTGACACCAATAAATATTTAGATAAAATGGTGTTTGACTCTAACACTTCTTTAGAGTTTAATTTACAAAACCAATTATATTTTGAGCGCTTTAATAAATCGTGTGACGGTATATATAGCGCATATGTATTGGCATGTAAATCTATAAAAGTTGAACCCATAAGTTCTTCTAAATTTAACATGGTATTATTAATATCTTTTGTGCCTATATATTTTCCGTCTATTATATTTATTTCGTCCATCTCTCCACATTTCAATAACCATTTGCTTATTGCGTCTTCAAATTCTAATGAGCTAGTAAAGTTTGTTCCATAAAGTAATTCCATGTGCTTTATTAATCGTTTCATAGTAGGACATTCTTTTATACACCCAATAAACTTTATAGAAGGCATATAGTCTACATTATATGCATTTGCGCCGTTATTTTTAAATTGCGCTGTTACAATTTTATTTGATGCTAATACTTTGTCGTATATTGGCCCTAAAGATTTGAATAATATAAACGAATTTTCTATATACATTCCACCATATGTATATAATAATTTCATAATGTTAAGGCTGCGTAAATTATCTTTTACAGGATAACCTACCTTGTTTAAATCTATACAATTATATTCTAATAATTTACAAAACGAATCATCATCAATTATAACAATATGAAAATAGTCAGAACATTTATTTATTATTGTTCTAATTGTTAAATATATATAGTCTTGATTCAATTCATAACTATTTCGCGAACCAAAGGATTCCCAGTTTCTACTATTTTTAATATAATTTATATGTAGCCATAATATTGGTTTTTTAACAGAACTTAATGTGTCTATTGTTTTATCGATATCATCATCTAATAAATATTTCTTTATAATGTTTAAATCTTCTTCTTGCGTATTAGAGTCAATGTTTATTTTAAATTTATCATATATATATCCAGCCGCGGCCAATATTAATATACTTATTACTAAATTACTGTAATTATACTTCATTTGATATTTATATATTATATATTTTATATTTTATATATAAATTTTTTATGTAATATACTATTTAAATTAGATTATAAATTTAATTGATTGGATTAGATTACATTGAATTGGGTTGAATCAAATTGGATTGGATTGATTAAATTTGACCAATTAAATTTAATTAACGTTGATATATTAAAGTCTGGCCCATTAGGTAACCAATTCCTTAAAGAAACTAACGTAATTGTCTCATTTTTCACTTTGGTATATATGTCTTGTAAAAATTGTTCTTCTGTTTTTTCAAAATTATGTAAAAATAACTTGTCTAAATCAGGAGCAAGCATAGTTCGTCTACTTATATTAATTGGTATACTTGATGGAATTCGTTGAAAATCATAATAAAAATCTACTAATACATATTTCCAAGTTTTTAGTTGTGCCATATAGGTTGCTACTAAATACGCCCACATATAATATTCATTAGTAGGAGCTGGAAAATATCCATATGGGTGCCGATACATCATTCTAGTAGAAAATTCACTTGCTGTTAATGAGTTGCTGGTTTTAATATTATTAATTGCATTTTCAATTTTATTTAGCATATTAAAGCCCGAAGAACTGAATCCCATAAAAAATGGCAATATTGTAGCAAAACACTCTACCCACCAACCTGTAAGTGAGTTGGAAGTTCTTTCACCTAATTGTGTACGGTCACGATGCCATCTTACCGGAACTACTGAATCTATTAATTGCATTTGATAAACATGGCTGTATTCATGACTTATATATGCATATATTTCTTTTCTTAACCATTGTGTTTTAGCATTATTTGATAAATTAATGAACCATTCTTGATTCATTGCTCTATAATGTCCCATACCTATATCACATGCCATATACATTCGCTTTTTATTGGCTTTTGTTTTATAACTTAAACAAATACCATTACATTCTTCGACCCTAAGAGTTAAATTTGGATTTAAATCACCCCAATCTCCTATTTCCCAATCTCTATTTATGATTGCTAATGTTTCACTATTTACATCATCTGTTCCTGGGGAAAATGGTGTATATTGTGAAGAACCGACATTTATATAGTGTAATGTTATAATATTGGTTGTTATATTACAACTACTCCATTCTTGTGGTGTTAAAACTATATTAGCATTAGGAAGAGCAGTGTTAATCTTATTTAATAACATATTTTCAAGAGCTGTATTAATTATTTTATAAAAAGGGTCTTCATCTATATCTTCATTGCGTATTTGTTTTTCTACCCATATTAATGGTTCTGCTATTTCTGTTGCTGCCACAAAATGAGTTTCATATTTGCCTAATCTAATTCCTAAATAATCAATTACTTTATTAATATTTTCAAGTTCACTAGTCCAATTCCACCACAGTCCATAATTTGGTAATCGAATAATAATTGGAAAACGTAATAATGATTTCCATGTATCTGGTGAATAGTTTCTAAGCATTTGTTCATAATATATTGTAATTGGATTATCTAGTAAATGTGTAGAAATTGTTGGTGAGTACCAACCATTTATATCACCATATCCAGTTGAAAATTGTGGACGACTGGGGAGTGTTGTAACCGCACTAGTAGCAACGGGAACAACAGGCGGAACAATAGGAGTAGCAGGAGCAACCGGCGGAACAATAGGAGTAGCAGGAGCAACAGGTGGAACAATAGGAGTAGCAGGAGCAACAGGTGGAACAATAGGAGTAACAGGAGTAACTGGAACAATAGGAGTAACAGGAGTAACTGGAACAATAGGAGTAACAGGAGTAACTGGAACAATAGGAGTAGCAGGAACAACAGGAGCAACAGGAACAACAGGAACAACAGGAGTAGCAGGAGCAACAGGAACAACAGGAGTAGCAGGAGCAACAGGAACAACAGGTAAAATAATAGGAGCACTTGTTTCTAAAAATGAACTATTAAATCGTCCATGATAATCTTGTTGTTCTGGTAACAAAATAGGAGATAGTGTTTGAGAATTAGATAATATTGCTAATGGAGAAACATATGTATTATTATTTGTATCTAATGGATTTCGTAGTCTTAGTTGTGTCATACAATACTCATTATAAGCATATGGTATATTATTGGTTAATGAACCTTGCGATATATCACAATATTCATTATAGGCATATAGTTTTTTAGAGGAGTGCAATTTAGGTAATGTGTGTAATGATAATAATGGTTGTATTCGCTTATTTTGTTTAGGCTGTGATAAACTAACATCTTCTAATGTATGTTGCGTATTACAAAAATCATTGTATGCTTTTGGAAATTGAACTTCATCACTGAGTGGTTTACAATTTGTAGAATTATAACTAGTTGGACTTAAAGAACTTGAATTAGCATTGCTATAATTTTCATATGTTTTTTTATATGTATTAAATAATATATATATTATTATTAGTACTATAAGCACTAATATTAGCGAAACTATTATATAAATATAATTTGTCATATAATAATATATATAACTATTTATATAACATTATATAATAATGTATAACATTTTATATATATATATATTACATTATTCGTTTTAAATTAGACCAAAATCTCTCATTTTGTTGCCTACTTACTTCATCTTGTTTAAGTAAATTATAAGCACGCATACACGATAAAGAATTTTCATCTTCTTTAGACTTATTTAAATAAGTTTTTGCCTCATGCTCTTGTAATGGAGTTAAAGACTGACTTGCTCGTTTTAATCTTATATCTTCTAATGAACTATACTTGCTAATATTATCTTCATTTGTGACAGGTATTATACTCTCGTTGTGTGCCTTTTTTAAGTCCTCATATTGAAATTTACTAAATAAACCTGAACTATAATCTTCGGGTTTTGAATTTGTTAAATCACAATAATGACTATTGTTAAATTCACACACGTCTTGTTTAGTCATTAACATTGAACTTCTTAATGTCTTCTTTTTTTCCTCTATAATTTTATTCATAGAGCTTAAATCTTTACATTGTATTGTTGCTTCATCATTTGCTTCATTGAGCCAGTCACCATATCCGTTTTTTTCATAATCATTACTAATTTTAAAGCTTTCAAATTGTTCATTAAACCAACTATTAAATTCTTTTTTTGATTTACTAGCACTAAGCTTATGTATTAGAAGTTCATTTGCTTCGTCCTTTTCAGCACTATAATTTTCATTATAATTGTTAAGATTAGTTAATGAGCTATGTTTCGTTCTAAAATTATAAATAGAAAACAATATTTTATAGGCACTTGAGAAAAAAAGAAAATAACTCTTGTCTAGTCTTGACTTATCGGGGTGACTTGCTAAAACCTTCTTTTTGGCATTTTTTAAGTCTTCTATACTAAAGTCTTTGTTAATATCAAATAACTTTAATATATCTTCATAATCATAATTTGTAATGTCTAAATCTAAATCTAAGCCTAAGTCCATGCTATATGGTATTTAATTATAAAGTATTTTATAAATTTGCTATTTTTAATGTAAAATGTAAAATAGCAAATTTTGTATATTTATACTATTAATTTATTGAAAATATAAAATGTATATTAAAATCATTCTTCTTTAATATAACTGTTAGTACAAAGCTTTTTGATTATTTTATCTTCATTATGTTCCTTATTATTTGCGATTGCTACTAATGTATGTGTATAATAATTTTGCTTAGACTCATTATTTTGAAAATCAGGATTTTCTTTTGTCCAATTGCTCAATGCGCAAAATTGTTTTGTAGATATATCTTTTATTACTTTCTTTATTTTCTCTTTATTAACGTCTTTTTCCCAAGTATCATCATCTTTTATATATAATGACTCTCGTTTAATATCAGTACAATGAATCGGTCGTTGATATAAATCGAGTTTACTCATATTTTCTATTATTACATTGCTTAATCCGTCTACAATCCCATTTTGCTTTGTAAAGTCCAACTGTTGTAAGCTAACTTGTATTGACTTAATAAAATCGCTCATATTAATGGCATCTTTGCATCGTTCATTTAAAAACACATTAATATTAAATCGGTTGTTTTGAATATTATTATTAGTGTTTCCTAATTTTGGTATAAGTTCTTTTATTTGTTCTTGTTGCATTATCATATGGTCTTGTTGCTTAACAATAATTGTTCGCATTTCTTTATTATCGTTCAATAATCTAACAATTAAATCATTACATAGGGTTATATTGGAGCTTGAACTTTCACAACAATCAATAGTATTAGCATGTGTGCGCGTTTTTGCGCTATTTTCTTTAATAATTTTACATTTTTTAAAATGATTATATAATGAACCCCTATAAGGGTATGATTTTCCACATTCGCATTTAAAATTTGTCTCGACGGCTTTATTTTCGGCGCTTTTTGTTGTATTTTGTTGTATAAATGTTGTATTTTTATGCTTTGCTGTGGCTAAATGTCGATTGTAATCAGATTTCTTACACGATTTATAGGCACAAGTTTCGCAAACAAATAATTTGGCGCTTTTTGGCGCTTTTTCGGTTGTCATTTGTTGTATATTTATACAACAAAAAAAGCGCCTAAATCCTTTTTTTTATAGTTTTTAAATTATGGTTTGACTGTTTTTTCGCATTTTTTAAAGTTTTGAACCCTTTATGCTAATAAAACTGAAAAGTAGCTTATTTTTAACAAATTTTATATAAAGGGGTATTCATTCTAAAATTGGACATTTTAAAATGTCCAAAAGTGAAAAAAATCTTGAAAAATAAATTTTAAAATTTGTTACGATAAAAAAAACAAGGATTTTCATAGTTTAAAAAGCAAAGCATTATGCTAAGAAAAGTAAAAAAGTGGGTTTTTGGCCTTTTTTTGAAAAGTAACAAATAACAAATGTAAAATATTTGAAAAATAACAAATAAGAAATAACAAATATGAAATTAGTATTGTTTAATATATTTTATGGACTATGATTTTTTAGATTTAATTTAACTTGTCCCACATGAATAGGCTTAATTTGGACTATACTCATTAACTAGTTTTATTAAATCTTCATTAATTTGCTCTCTTGTTTTACTTGAGTTTTCTACATATTCCATAGTATATACAATAAACTCTTCTGTCTTTTCTACTGGTGCACCCAGTATGTGTGAAACATTATATATAATCTCTTTAGTTGTTTTACTTATATATTTAAATTTTGTAAATAAGTTTAATAAAACTTCATGTTCGTTATCTGAATTTGTTTCGCCTATAACTAGTGACTTACCCAAATATGCATACGGGCAATCTTTAAAATGTCTTGAATGCACAATTATTTTTAAGAGTATATGTCCACTGCCACTAAATCTACATGCTACATCATGTAGCACTGATGTAGACAAAAATATTGGCGTTATAAACGGATCATCTGGGTTTAATTGGTTTATTTTTTCTATAATTGGCGCAGCACGATCTTTAAAACCATGATATAAAATTATTTGACTTACCTTATATTGTTTAAATTCATCTATAGTTGATGCTTTTGGAAATCTATTAACTGCTTCATATACATGCAAAGTGTTTAGTATTAAGTGCTTTATAATATTATCTGTATCAATATCAAACCCTACTTGTTCAGCAGCATGTTTAATAGCAGTAATGTCCTCCGCAAAATATTTTCTATCTTGAGAGCCCCCACCTTGTAATAGTGATAACAGTAAATTCATTATTCTATAAAATATTGGCATATTGTATTGATTATTTGGCGTTTTACGTTCATTTTCAAACCATTTTCCAATAAAATCAGTAAAATCGTTCTCAAAATCATTAGTCCATTTTTGAGCTATATTCATGTCTTCTAATGATACTCTCTGCCTAGTTCTTCGTGTAGTTGTAGGTGTTATACTAAATCTTCTTGCGGATATTGTTTGAATATCTGGAAGGAGACTAGCTCCTTCTTTGGATGACATATATATATTATATTATAATATAACCATTTATTAAATTAGTAACATATTCAAAAAATTGATAATTTTATAAACTATAAAATATAAAATATTTTATATGAAAGTCGCCTCATCTAAAATGAGTATAGAGTTACCAGATGAAATAGTAAAATTAATTTACTATTTTTATAGAGTAAAGTATTTAAATAACACTAACACACATAAATTTAGATTTAGAGAAAAACAACTATTCTTATTAGGTCGCACACATATTGGTGGTTCTAGATATATTATTAGACTTAACAGTGTAAAAAGATACATTCCAAAATATGAGAGCAATTTAATTTATCTGCAAAAAGCAGCAATAAGTTTTACTCTGTTTTATATTGATAATACACATACGCGCTATTTTAATTTTAATATTGATTATATTAGTGACATGTATTGCGACGATAAAATGTGGTCCAATGATTATTGTTGGTATAAAGTTTTAACAGGTCATAATAATTATTATTATAACCTATTTAATCAAGGTAAATCACTAAAGGAAGTTTTAATGTATCATATTGGATACAATGATGGATTGTTATTATCAAAATTAAATTGCTTTTATTCTAATGAACCTATAAGTAAGTTATTATTTAATTATCAAAATAAAATTCCAAGATTTATAAATTATGTAAGTTATAGCAAAAATGTGTATGAAAATAAAGAAGAACATTATACGAATAATCCATACTATAAGTTTGATAATTTATGTATTGAAATAAACCAAAGTTCAAATTATACTATATTTTTAGATGAGCATTCAAATATAATAAATATGAATTAAGTATAAACTAGAAACTATAAAATATGAAATATGAAATATGAAATATGAAATATGAAATATGAAATATGAAATATGAAATATGAAATATGAAATATGAAATATGAAATATATATTTTTAAAAATACATAATTAGAAAATACATAATTTAAAAATACATAATTAGAAAATAATATAAGTATAAAATATTATTTATATTTAAACAATGGTTGACACAATAAGCGAAGTAGAGCTGCGAGCCAAACAAGCATTATTAACAGAAAAAGAATTAATAATTATTAAATTTACAGCTTCGTGGTGTGGTCCTTGTAAAGTAATTAAACCTTGTTGTCAGCAGTTTTTAGCAAATAAGCCAAATTCCATTCAATATTATGAAATTGATATTGATGAATCGTTAGAATTGTATATGAAATTAAAAAAGATGAAAATGGTAAATGGAATACCGGCAATTATTGTATTTAAAGGAGGAGTTAAGGAACATTGGTTTATTCCTGATGACATCCATGTAGGCTCAAATGTGCCACAATTGGAACAGTTTTTTGTGAAATGCTTAAAGTATGTTTGCTAATTGTAAAGACTATTCAAAAACAATTTAAAGACTTTAGTCTAAAGACTACACAAATTTTAAAATGGATTTATTAAAACTTGTGTGTTCTATTTCATGAAAAATTACGTGCCCTTCATAAAAATATTTACAAAACGCATATAACAATTCATAATCTTCACAATAATATTGCGCATAGTTTTTTAATAAGTATGTGGCTATTTTTTCAGGAAGCAAGTGTAAGCTATTTTTTGGTAAAACATAAGCCAATAACACATTACTATCTAAAATAACATAGTCTTCATTTAGCGTCAACTCACTATTAAAGTATGGAATATGAGTGTATAAATCACATAACAATGGCGGATAACAATATTTATAATGTAAAGACCAATTTTTACACTCTTGTGAATAATAACTATAAACCCATTGTAGTGTTTCTAAATAATTAATAGTTAACTCTTTAATTTTAGTATCATAGTCTTTATTTCTAGAGTCTATAGAACATAAACTATAATAATATCTATGTTGCCAGTCTTCTTCAAATGGGTTAATATAACGTTCAATATTTAAATCCCACGAAGGCATAGCAACAAATTTCTGTTCTAGCTCTTCACTAGTAGTTTCTGGATAATATTTTTTACTCTGTTTTTCACGAATATTATATACTTCTTTAATAAATTGTTCTTCATTTTCCGCAATCTGTTTTACATATTTTTTAAACGAGTGCCAACTTATTGAACCATTATTTATAATAAAGTCATTTACGTCAAATAGCTTTTTATATAATTCAAGTAATATTGTAAAGCCATTAATTCTAATGTTTATGGCAGGAAAGTGTGGCAAAAAGTCATTACCTAATAAGAAACAAATAAAGATGTAGTCTTCTATTTTATTATAAAAACCAGTACAACGGTCAAGCTTTAAACTATGTTTAACATAGTTAATTTGATTTTCTTGATTTGTTAATACATAATAGATAATGGTTGCCAAGCTATTAATATTTATAATATATTTTTCTTTAGGGTCTAACGATTTATCCAAGTTATTAATAAATAACGGGGTCTCTCTATACAAAAATATATTTTGTGTATATTTTAAATGATTTAATGATAACATAAATAAGTCGGAGTCCATACCATATAGTACATTTGTTTTGTTATGTAAATCAGCATTATGCCTAAGACTAGCAAATAGTTTATGCTCTCCTTCACCGTGCTCGTCTGATAAACTTAAAACTACATTAATGTTTGCATTTTTACAATTAACATATTTTTTATTGGCAAAATATGCTTTTAAAGCACTATTTAACTTAGACATAAAAACAGTTCCCGGTGTTATAGCACAAGTGTCCCAAATTGTCTCTCTTTTCAATATTTTATTTTGATAAGATGTTTTGTATCTACGATTTTTTTGTTGATTAATTTTAGCAAATGGTGGAACACCATCAAAGGCAATATAAATAGCGTCTTGTGGTTTAATAATGGCAATAATTTCTTCTAGCTTAACTAATACACTTTTAATTAGACTGTCTTCAAACTGAATAATATTCAAATAATTATTAAAATTAAGAGAGTCATATATAATAGAATTAGAGTCTATAAATAAATTATGTATTAAGCCTAATGTATCTAATTTGGATACACATTGTCTGTGTTTTTGAATCAAATAACTAAAATAGTATGGAATTCCCATAATTATATAGTTATTAAATAATTATTAAATGCTAATAATAAAATGTTAATAATAAAATGTTAGTAATATCAATTTTATAAAATATAATAATTATATATATAATTATTATATGACAGAAACAACCGAAGACCAATCCAAACCCAGAAAGATTTCAGATCTACAATTGAAACTATATAATATTCATATGAGTTTAACAAATGTATTACAATATGTATCATTTAGCTCACCATTATTATTAGTTTTTTTTATTACTTTATATTCAATAGTTCAAAATAATTATTTGAGTGGGCTAATATTTAATATGGGTATTGTAATTATATCATCAATAGTGTATTTATTAAAACATATATTGAAAAATCAACAACAAAAAGCAGCCAATCCATTTTGTAATGTGTTACCATCACCATTTAGTGTGCGAGTATTTGATGATACTGCGGGAGAGGTCTATTATGATTCGCCATCATTTAGTAGCACAATATTGTCATTTTCTGCTGCCTATTTAATTTATCCAATGATTATTAAAAATCAACAAAACGTTGGTTTATTAGTATTTTCCATAGTATTAGTATTGATAAATGCTGTAACAGAAATAATGTATAAATGTTGTGGATTATTTGGAATAATATTAGGAATATTGTTAGGTATAATATTTGCTATATTATATTATTCACTATTAATGTCTTCAAATTATACAGCAAGCTATTTATATTTTCATGATAATATAAGTAATAATACTCAATGCACTAAACCAGGAACACAAAATTTTAAGTGTAGCTTATATAAAAACGGAGTGGCTGTTAACGCAGTAGCAACGAGGTAGCTGTTAATGCCGTAGCAACACAATAAAAGAAACAAATTTATAATAAATCATTATAAACCAACATCAATTCTCTCATAATTTTTGGAAATAAGACTTTTTTATTTAAAGCAAATCCCATTAAGTGTGGGTTTTGAATTCGTGTTGAATATATAATACGTAAATTATTATACAAAGCATTCATATTAAGAGCATTATATTTTTCTAAGTTACTAAAGTCATAGTTTGGTTTATTAAGTTTTTTATTAACACTATTATGAAAATTAAATATAAATAGTTTAAAGTCTTCTTTAGTTCTAATATTATTAAAATTAGTATTATTTAATACTTGTGTTGCATCTTTAGAACAGTCGGGACAAGGTAATGTAGAACATATAGACTTTACAATATAAATCAATCTCTCTCTATGATATAAAAATCGGTCTTCCCTAATTTTACAAGCTAGTCCGTGAAATAAACTCCATATATTAGAACCCCAAACTTCAATAGGTAGAGCCATTATTAATTATTATATAATATAATATAATAAATAATCTAACAAAAACACAATTTTTATAAACAAACACTTTTTACATAAACTATATAAATAGTGTTTAACTATATTAACTAGTTGTAAATATTAAAATATGGATTTGTTTAAAAGTTATTTAAATAATGAAACTAATTGCGAAATTAGTTCTTCAAATAAATGTTGCCTAATAAGCGGAGAACCATTAACAAACAATCACATTACATTGGATTGTGGACACTTGTTTAATTTTAATGAGCTATATAATGAAGTGGTACAACAAAAAGCAAAAGTAAACTTCTATTCCAACAAGATTAAAGCTAATGAAATAAGATGCCCTTATTGTAGAATAATAACACCAAAAATATTACCATATTTCAAATATTATAATAATAAATTAATATATGGTGTAAATGGTCCTATACAGTTTTCATTACAACTTTATGAATGTGAATATAAAGGAAAAAAAGGCAATTGTTGTGGAAAAAGTGCTTGTATAACAAATAACGGCACATTATGTAATAATCATATAAAATACACATATGACGAAGAAGAACTAATAAAAAATTTAGATAGCAATGTTATTGCCTCTTTAAAGAAAAAAACAATAACAGAGTTAAAAGAAGAACTAAAAAAACACTCTAAAAAAACATCCGGCAACAAAGATGAGTTAGTCATTAGATTATTACTTACTAATATAGTAAAACAAGGAGAAGGGCTTATTGCGTCCGCTAATGAAACGATTTAAGGCGCTACCTATTAGGAAACCGAAAAAATTAACTACAAGTTCAGCAACAGAACCATGCCAACCATGTATTTTAGAATTTTTTACATTGAAAAATTTATCAATAGGATTTAGTGGTTTTGTAATATTACGATATACTGTATAATTGGCAATACTATTTTCGCTATGGTTATAGTTACTTGGTGGATAGCGTAAACAACCGCCAATATATTTAATAACCAGTATTGGATATACATCTAATATATGTTCGGCAAACTCCCATAAAATACCTAGACCTTGAAAAGTATAGAAATAAGACGGAAATAATAGTCCCAATATAATAAACAATATTAAATGATTTAACTGAACACCATAAAATTCAACTCTTGTACATGTTGTATTTTTATGGCACGGACAATCTCTCCCATAACTATAAGCCCAATAAATGAAAAGAGCACAAAAACACAATATTCCATATTTATTATTATAAAGATTCATACTAGTCCTATTTGTTTATAACAATATTTTAAACAATTTAAACATCTAAAAAAAACAATTTAAAGGTTTAATAAAAACAATTTAAAGGTTTAATAAAAACAATTTAAAGGCTTAATAAAACACAATTTAAAGGCTAATAAAAACAATTTAAAGTATAGTATAAAAAGATAGTATGCTATATTATTAATATTTAACATTATGGGAGACACTAAGCAAGTATTAATACACTCAATTAAGGAATGGATTGCTATTAATTCAAATATTGTTTTGCTACAAAAACAAATAAAAGAACTAAAAGATAAAAAGAAAAATATATCATCAATCTTGATTAAAATTATGGAAAGTAATGAAATAGATAGGGTTGATATAAATAATGGCAAATTATTATATAAAAAAACAAAAGTAAAGGCACCAATTAACAAAGATTATTTGCTAAAAATGTTAGATGACTATTTCAAAGACAACCAAGAAGTAGATAGTAATCATATATGTGAATTTTTATTGGAAAATCGCCCAATAAAAGAAAATAGTGTATTAGTTATAAAACAAAATAAATAAGATACTTATATATAAATATAAGTATAATTATGGCGATGTTATCAAATATAGGATTATCAGTACTAGGGATGTTAATACTTGTTGTTTCAGGATATTTAATAAGCTCTTTTTTTGATTTAGAAATGGCGTATTATATGCCGTATATATTATGGTTATTAGGATTATGTGTATTTAATATGTTTTTAGATAAATCACATATAAATATTTATACTAAAAAAACAAATAATGATGGCGAAGAAACTACAGCAAAAGAACCAGCAAAAGCACCAGAACCAGCAAAAGAACCAGCAAAAGAACCAGATTAATATTAATATATTATTAATCACTATATTCAACAACTGAACCACTTGAATTTATTCGCTCTATTACCTTATATTCATAATTTTGCGGAAATAGTTTAATAAGCATGTATTCATATAACTTTACTATAATAGTGTATAGCATATTATATTATATTATATTATAGTATTAGTATTAGTATTAGTATTAGTAGTAACAAATTCAATTTTTTGTATTCTATAAGTTATAACATATAAATAACTTAAGTATTTAATCATAATTTAATATATATATATAAATTAAAATAGATGAGTGAAAAGCAAGAATTAAAAATAGCAATTTTAGTTCTTGCGACAAGTAAAAATAGAGCTAACTGGACAAATATTAAAGAAAGTTATTTATATAATATGACATTAAAAACATTTTTATTTAGTTATGATAAAGAACATAATTACAAATTTTATATAGGAATAGACGCAAATGACAGAATTTTTGATAATGCTAAACAACAATACGAAATAACCAAATTTACACAAGCATTTCCAAATATAGAATTTGAATTTATAGTATATGATAATAATAAAGTTCCAAAAGGACACTGTTCCATTATGTGGAATATATTATTTAAAAAAGCATATGACAATAATTATGATTATTTTTATCAGTGTGGTGATGATATAGTTTTTAAGACAAAAGGTTGGATAAATGATAGTATTGAAATGTTAAAAAATCATAATAATATTGGATTAACGGGACCAATAAATAACAATAATCGTATTTTAACTCAATCTTTTGTATCGAGAAAACATATGGAAATATTTGGATGGTATTTTCCAGAAGAAATTAAAAATTGGTTCTGCGATGATTGGTATAATATGGTTTATAGTCCTAACTATTTATATCCACTAAAAAATCATTATGCAGAGAATAATGGAGGACAACCAAGATATAATATAAATAATGATCCTGGTTTTACAGGAAACAATCAAGCTATTTTTAATAAGAATGTAAATATATTACGTGATTCTACTTATAATTTAGCAAATACACATAAACAAGTGCTTGAAAAATATATTAAATCACTGTAAAATGTTTGTATGTTCTCCAATATAAGGTGGAAATAAATTTTTGTTATATATTCGTAATCGAACATTGTTATTTCTAATAGCATTTAAATGAAAATATCTGTGCTCACAGTCATATATTTGAGAGTTTATATTATAACTAATTTTATATTTATTAAATATATTTTTTATTGCTTGTGCATCAAATAAAGATAAATCTATTAAACTACGATAATAACAATTTATGAATTTGTTAATTTTATATATACCAAAACCACCAAATGCCGATTGACATTCAATAAAGTCACATTTTTTACATTCTTTTTTGAATTCGCTATTCATTAAATTTATTAATTTTTTTACATCGCTTGAATGCCAACAAGAATATTGAAAATCTTTAAAATTTAATGCCCAAAAATCATAATAATTTTCATTATTAAAAAATAGTCCATCCCACATAGTTTGTTTGTCTAATCCTTCTTTTAACACATCTATATTTATAGGCTTTGAAGATACATCATCCATATCAATCATTATAAAATAAGTAAAGTCACTATATTCTTGATAAATTTTATTTAGCATTTTATTACGAGCGTGCTCTATATTAAGTGTTCTACTATTTGTTAGTGGATCTTTATTAATTATAATATCCATATTATAACTTGATTTTAGTTGAACAAGTTTTTTCAGACTATAATCGTCAGAAATATCAAAACTAATTATTATTTTAGATTTTTCAAACAAAGACTGTATTTTTTCTATATTCTTAAAAACATCATCTAAATAGTGTTCGCAGTTTTTAACACAGCCACATATTAAACATGAAGTCATAATAAATATAGTTATTTATTTATATTTATTATGAAAATATAAATAAATATATTTAAATACATTTTTATTTATTTATAACTATTTATTTATAACTATTTATTTATAACTATTTATTTATAACTATTTATTTATAACTATTAATTAATTTTAACCAATAACTCAATTTCAATTTTTCAATATTAAATTCATTAGTATCAAATTTGTCTTTAAAGCTGCTAATCGTTTCATTTAATAACTCAATACTAATGTCTTGCCAGTCTTTAACAATTAATACAGGTAAATTGTTATATAAATTATCAATAGCTGATGTTTTCACTATAGGAATACAACCTAAACATAATGCTTCCCAATTTCTATGACAATCAAGACCACCACCGTGAGGACATATAACAAATGAATAATCTTTTTGCTTATTCCATGTAATAAGTCGTGAAACAGGTTTTTCTTCATAATAAATTAGGATATTATTGATTTTAGAAACAGCATCTTTTCTATCATAACCTAACTTAGTGTTCATAGTAAAATGAAAATTCGCATAACATTTTATGTTTCTATTCCAAAAAGGTAGAGACTTATCTTTAATCATTAAAAGCATTTTTTCTTGGTGTTCAGAAGAGGATAATGGTCCCCACAATGGTCTTACTGTTAACGTATGATAATCAAGTCCAATAGGCATTCTTGTTATTTTATCATGTTCAATAGTCATATTTTGACAAAACCAATGAATTAATCTTGTATCATTAACTAATTTAAAAAAATCAGTATTATTCAATATTTCTTGTGGCACAGTTTCATCACAGTCGCCTGAAACTAAAATAAAAGAAAAATCTATTAACGGTAACATACTATTTATAAAATGTAAAATAGCACTACTACATATATATATAGATGGATTTTTAATGGTCTTTATATTTTCAAGTGGTAAATAATTTAACAGTTGTTTAATACTTGAATAAGGTGTTAATGAATAATAATCACACGATTTTAAAATACCTCTACTAGAAACAAAAATATTGTTTTCTTCCATAATCCATAATAATAATACTATTGATTATTATTTAAATATATTTCTTATCATTAGATTTAGATTTTCTATTCCGCATCTATTAATTTGATGAAGTATAATATATTTTTCATTCTGATTATTTAATAATAATGTATTATCATCTTTATTAATTAAATTATAATTTATTTTATCTAAGGTCAAAATTTTAGAATCATTATACTTTAACAAAGTTTTAGAATTGCAAAAATCATAAATATAAATGTTTAATAATCCTTGATCATTAATTTGTGTATTTTTTTCAAACCAAATTAAATAATTCATTAATGCATCATATTTTGCAAGAATGGTTCCAGCACAAATAACATATTTATTTTTAAATTTATTTAAAAATTCATCATCTGATAAATTTTTATAATAATCATATAACCATTTTCTATTACAATCAGATGATGAATTATTAAAATCACATATTAAATTTTGTTCAAGCGCGCAATAAAAATCTGATTCAAAATCAATAGAAAATGGATCTCCTTGAAAAATTACATCATTAGTATCGGAAAGTAATATTTTTGTTATATTGTTTTCGTTACATAAAATATCTTTTATTATTAAATATCTAATTTGTATGATTTCAGGATAAGTTTTATAACATTTATAATGATTATATTTAGATAAATCAAATTCATATAATGTTGCATTAAATAATTTACAACATTCAATTAATTCTTTATATATCTTATATTTATTACAAAGAATTATTATTTTACATTGAGTATTGTATTTTCTTAAACTTTTTAAAAAAATAAATAGTCCACCATTATTTGTTTTTACAGAATTGTATCCATCATAACAGCCAATAACAATATTATTCATAATATTATTTATAATAATATTTTATATGTTATATATTTAATATTAAATATTTAATATTTAATTATGAATTTGCTTATAAGCTTCTAAATCAACATTTAATACTGCAAATTCCCAATGTGGGACTTTTATATTTTTACTTTTATAATATAAATAATAATTATATACTTTTTCAGCATATTTTGGATTATCTATTGGTATTATTCCATAATTTCTTATATAATATGTGACTTTTAAATCCATTTTAATTAAATGATTTAATAAAATTGTTTCTGGTCTTATTATACATCCATTATCTAAATATTCTTTCAAATATAAATATAAATCTGTATATTTTTTAATAGAATTATAGTTTCCAATTGCCATTTGGTCATTTACACCTGGAGGACATGGGTGTCCAAACAAATTACCATCTGGTATATAAATATTATTGTTATCTATTTTAATAAAACTTTCAAAATCTAGACAATTATAATAAAATACATCAACTCTTGTACAAAATACATAATCATATTTTGTTTTACTTTTTAAAATATGTTCATCCAATAATTGAAATACTCTATACTTATTAAAAAAATGAGGAACTGCATTTTTACATTTATTAAAATCTATATAATTGGATTTTGTATAATTATTCAAATCAATAGATATGTCTATTTTATCATTGCTATAAGATATTGGATTAAATAAATTAACAAATCCAGAAACATCTTCATTTAATTCTGGTGAAGTTGATAAAAAGAAATCTAAATCATATTTTTCAGAAAAATTGTCCATAATACTATTATATCCAACTTTATCATATAAAAATATTCTTCCATAAAATAATATCGCAACTTTTTTTTTTGTCATAAATCTTTATTATGATATCTTAAAAATATTTTTTAAATTATTTTTTCGGCATAATATATATTACCATTTTCAAAATTATTAATAATATTACACTTATGTGTTTCTTTCATTTTATTAAAAATATCATTAATATATTTACCATTATCAATATTATCACCTACATTATCTTTATATGGCCAATAAACTATATATACTCTTCTAAAATTTAAAATATAATTATAAAATTTATTATGTGTTTCAATATCTGTTTCTGTAAGTGAATAACTAGCAATAAATGTTAAATTATCTAAATTCATTATTTTGTCTTCATTAATATTTTGATTACATGGTAAAAAATTTGTACCATTTATAATATTCAATTCTTTATCATCTAAAATATAATTAGTTTTTATTCCTTCTTTTTCTACAAAAAATTTTTGAAGTATAGTAAATATAGGAATTTCATATATAATATGTGAACCTTTAAAATTTAAATTATTTAAAACATCACTTAATTGACCTGTTCCTGCACCAAACTCTATAATAACTTCATTTTTATTATTTAAATCAAAATTTAAATAATTAACTAAAAAAAAAATACTCCATACATGTTGAACTCTATCTAGTTGAATATTATTAAATAACTTAATATTTTTTGGACCATATGTATTTTTATATATTTCTTTTAAAAATATATTATCATGCGTTAAATTGTTTTTTAAAAAATCATATTGTCTTTTATTTTGTATTGAATCTTGAGGCCATGTGAAAATTTCTGGTTGTACGTTATCAATTTTATAATCATCGAGTTTTTTATAATTACTGATAATATATGATCGACAATGATTAATATTTTCTCTCCATGATGTAGAACAATTAAATTCTTTTTTTTCTATATTAACTATAAAAGTGGATAATGAGATATCTATAGTCATTATTTATATTTATATCTTCATTTTTAGTTATATATTTATATATAAATATGAATATAAATATATATATATTTATATAAATATATGAGTGATTATAATTTTTTAAAAAAAAATTATATTTTATGTAATGGTTTTTGGCCCGGTTTTGTAGAAAATACAGATGCTAATACTTTTTCATTTTTTAATAATATTTTTAAAGAATGTAAATTTAATAATTTTGAATTAACAACTGATTTAAATAAAGCAAATATTTTATTTGAATCATTATTTGGACAATCATTATTAGATTTTAAAAAATGGGATTTAACAATTCATTATTCAGGTGAACCATTTACTACAAAAAAAATATATGATATATATTTAGATTCAGAATTTAACGATTTAAAAAAAAAATATGTAAATATACCTTTGTGCGTGTATTATATTTTTAATAAAAAATGTATAGATATATTTTTAAATAATTTTAAATTAAAAACCTTTAACAATATACCAAAAAAATTTTGTTGTTTTATTGTATCAAATCCAAAATCATTAATAAGGAATAAAGTATTTTTTGAATTAAATAAATATAAAAAAATAGATTCGTTTGGAAGTTATTGTAATAATATGGGTAAAAAATTACATATAAATTATTGGTCGTCCGACTTTATTAATTTTCTATCTGAATATAAATTTGTTTTATGTTTTGAAAATACAAAAAAAGGTTCATATGTTACAGAAAAAATAGTTAATCCATTATTGGCAAATATTATACCATTATACTGGGGAAGTGAACATGTTAAACATATTTTTAATGATAAATCTTTTTTATATTTGGAAAATGAAACAGATGAATCTATTAATAAATTTATAGATTTAATAACTAAAATAGACAATAATGATAATGATTATTTAGAAATAGTAAATTCTCCAAAAATGACAATTAGTAATATAAATTATTATAAAAATAATTATACTATTAATAACATAGCAAATAATATTAATAAAATTATATAAAAATAATTTAATATATTATTAATATAACTCTTATATATTATGAAATTAAACTTTTGCGTATGTCATTATACACCTTTATCTGATAGAAAAATTAGTGTATTAAAACAATTAAATAATAATAATATTTCAGATTTTAATTTAATTGAAATCTATAATAAGGAAGATTTATCTAAAAACAATTTAGAAAAATTTGATAATTTAAAATTATCTGAAATTTCATTATTTTTAAAACATATAAGTATATATGAAAAAAACTTATATAACAAGGATTACATTGTCGTGTTAGAAGATGATTTTATTTTTAAAGATAATCCAATTATATATATAGAAAAAATAATAAATGAAGCAAATAATAATGGAATATGGGATTTAATATTTTCAGGTGATTGTTGTAATTTACATTACAAAAATGTAGAAAATGACAAAAATTTATATAAAACTGATCATTCAAGAGGAACATGTATGTATATAATAAATATTAATACTACAAATAAATTATTAGAAATATTTAATTTGGAAAAAAGGATCATTAATCCAATAGATCATTGGTTTAATTATATTTTATATAAATATAATTTGATATCTTATTGGAGTGAACCTACTATAGTTATGCAAGGTTCCGAAATGAATATATTTCCATCAAGTCTAAGATAAATATATTTCATTAAATATATTCATTACATTTTCAGGAGTATAATTTATATAACCGTTATTTTTCATGTCATATTTATCTTTATAAAATGTATTTATTATTTCATATAATTCTTTATAATTATCGTAAATAATAGCTTTTTCTTTTAAAATATCTATGTGATTTCTCTCAATTTTACTATTAAATGTAATTATTGGTTTTTCACATATAGCAAATTCACCGCAAGATAAACCGAAAGTCTCTCCATTAATTCTTGCATGAATCATAGCATCGCATGTGTTTATAAATTGTTTTTTGAATTCCATATTAGTAGTTCCTTCTAAGTAAATAAGTTTTTCATTTTTATAAAAATAATCTGTATTTAAAAAAATAAAATAAATATTTTCTCTTTCATTTAATATATTTTTTATACATTCTTTTACAAAATCAATATCAAATGTTTCTTTTCCACCATATCTACCAAAAACAAGTGCATCTTCTGGTATTTTTAAAAATTTTCTAAGATTTTCATTTGAATCATGTACACGAATCATATGTGGGACAACAGGATAATTTGTTTCACAATAATCATTAACATTTTTAGATATTACAGAATATATTTCACCATGTTTAAATTTGCTAGTAAATACACAATGAATTAGATTTTTACATTTTGTAGATATTAAATTGTCATAATTTCCTGCTTTAATTATATATAAATGTGTTAAATTATATTTTTGAACTATTTTATCAATATCTTGTTGATTGTTATAATATTCTATATTAAATCGTTTATTAAATTTATAATATGCTTCTTCTGATACATCAAATTCATGTTTAATTAAATTAAAACCTCTCGTTATTATTAAACTTTTGTTATTTAAAATTTTTTCATTATGTTCGGCATAATCATACATTGCGATCTCTGTTCCTCGTAATGTTAGTTTATTAGAGAGAAATCCAATATATTTTTTCATTTATATTATTATTATTTAAATAATTCTTTATATAATTCTTTAAATAATAATAATAATATAAATATATATTTATAAATATATTTATATTTATATTTATATTTATAAATGAATTCATGTTTATTATTAACCGGTAATTTAAGAACATTTGAAAAACATTTTTCAATATATAAAAGTATAATAGAAAAATACGATTGTGATATTTTTATTTTTGTATCTTTCAAAAAATTTCAACTTCATCCATATAAAAAAGAATTACATAATTTTTATAATGAGACTATTATAAATGATACTATAATAATTGGTTATTTTGAAAAACTTTTTGAAAAAAATGAAAATTTATTAAAAAAAATAAAGTATGTAAAAATTTATGATAAATTTGATGAAGATAATATAAATAAAAACGCACAATTATTTTCTGATAATAAAAAATTTGTTGGAAGAGATATTTATATGCAAAATACAAGGCGATTGGATGGAATCAAATATATAAAACAATTTGAAAAAACAAATAACATTATTTATAATTATATTATATTGACTAGATACGATATAGATAAACTTTCGATAGAAAGTTTGCCAAAATTTCCATTAGCTTCAAATACTATATATATAAGTAAAGATAATAATGATGTAATTAATATTGGTAATTCTTGTGAAATATTTAATCATTTATTAGATAATATATTATCATTATTTTTTATTAAACAAAAAAATATTATTTTAGATAATGTTCACGATATGATAGAACATTCATATGAAAATTTAAAACTAACAGTAAATAGAAATATATTACTTAATATTACTAATAATTATGTTGATATGTTTAATACAGATGTAACTTTAGTATCGTGTTTTTACAATATTAATAGAGATAAATGGAAAAATTATTATAGAACTGTTGATACATATTTTGAAAATAGTATTAATGTTTTAAAAAAAAAAAATCCAATAGTTATTTTTACAACACAAGATAATAATGATAAAATATATAATTTGAGAAAAAAATATGATCAATATCTTATTTATACAAAAATCATTAATATAAATTTTGAAGATTTACCAATGTTTAAATATAAAGATGTTATTGAAAAAACACAAAAATTAAATATTAATAATATTCCAACATCATTCATAGACTGTCCTGAATTTTGCGAACCCCTTTATAATATAGTAATATGTAGCAAACCATATTTTTTAAAATTAGTATGTGACAATAATTATTTTTTGTCAAATATATTTCAATGGATAGATTTTGGGTTTCATAATAATTTTTTTAGCTATAATCATAATATATTTCCGGAAAATTATTTTTCAAATATTTTTTATAAAAATAATAAAATAAGACTGATAGGTTTTAATAAACTTGAATTTATAAATATAAATGATATGAAAAAATATTATAATAGTCATAATAATACAATATGTGCTGGATTAATAGCTGGTAATAAATATTCAATAAATAAATTATACAAATTGTTTAATGATGAATTTCATAATATGTTATCTAATAATTTAATTAATCAGGAACAATATATATTAGAATACATATTAAAAACTAATACTGATTTATTCGATTATATAGAAACCGATAGTTGGAATAATCTTGTAATTAATTACTCACAAAATACAATTTCAATAGCATTAGCATTCTCTGGTCACTTCAGAAGTTTTGATATGTGTTATGATAATATAAAAAATAATATTATAAATGTTTTAAATAAACATAATTTAAATATTAAATTATATATATCATCTTGGAATGATATTGGGTTTAGAAGTGATAACTTTAATACGGAAATAATAGATTTAAATAATAATAAATTTAAAATTATTAAAGAAGTATTTTCAAAATATGAATTTGAAAATAAATTATCTGATAATTTTTATAAATACTATTCAAGTAATGATTATATTAATTATCCAAAATTATGTAATAAAGATACATTTGGTGATTCAGCATCAATGTTATATAAAATGAATTGTGTTTTTGAAGATATTATAAAGAGTGATGAAAAATTTGATATTATAATTAGAATGAGACCAGATATAGTTTATAATTATAAAATAGATATAAATAATATCAAAAAATGCTTATATGAAGATATAGTTTATATGCCTGAATCTCATAATAACTTTACAGAAGTGACAAAGAATATTATGGATCATTTTTTTTATGGAAATATGAATACAATGAAACATTTAATGACTACATTTAAAAATATTGATGATTTGAAAAAAACAGATTGTCCTCATACAGGTGAAGGATTTTTATGGAAACAAATTAATAATAATAATATTGAAATAGAAAGATTTATGACAAGTTATAAATGTATTTATAAAAATAATCAATATTTTACTGTAATTTAATACTATTTTAAGTTATAAAATAATTTTAACATATTATTCGGATTTTTCATAAGAACCTCTGGCGATATTTATATAACTTAAAATTATATATTATATAACTTAAAATTATATATTATATAACTTAAAATTATATAATATATAACTTAAAATTATATAATATATAAATAAATAATATATAAATAAATAATATATAAATAAATAATATATAAATATACAATTATATATTATTATACTAATGATGGAAAGTAATATATATAATAATAATAAAAAAAATACTATTGATCAATCAATTTATGATTCATTTAATAATTTTATTTTTTCAAATGATAAAAAGATTTTAGGAAAATTATTGTTTAGGTATGATTTTTATAATAAAGTTAAAAATTTACCAGGAGACATAGTAGAAATAGGAGTATTTAAAGGTTCTGGTGTAGCTACATTTTCAAAAATATTACATATTTTTTCACCAAATTCTATAAAACAAATTATAGGATTTGATATATTTGATCCTGAAAAAGCAAAAATAATATTAGATGAAAAAGAATCAGTTAATGATAACACATCTATGAATCAAGTTTATTCTCGTGTAAATGTTGAAGATAGAACATTAGAAAATGTTAAAAAAACTTTAATGAATATTGATTGTAATCCTAATTTTGAATTAATTGAAGGTGATGTAGAAATAACATTACCATGTTATATTGAAAATAATCCAGGATTAAGAATATCTCTATTATATATCGATGTTGATATTGAACGACCTACATATATTGCTTTAAAATATCTTTGGGATAAAGTTGTACCAGGTGGGATTATTGTATTAGATGAGTATGAATATCATATATTCACAGAATCATCAGGTGTAGATAAGTTTTTAAAAGAATTTAAAATGGAATACAATTTGATTTCAACTAACTGGTTTGCACCGACTTGTTATATTCAAAAAAATAAATTTTTTTGAAATAATAATATATAAATAATATATAAATAATATATAAATAATATATATATTATTTATGCCTATATACTTTGAGTTAGAAGATTTAAGAAAACACTATGATTGTAAAAATTATTTTGAAACAGGAATGTGGGATCCAGAATCGTCACATGTATCTATACATAATGCTATAAAATCAAATTTTGATACTATTCATTCAATTGAAATCAAAAAAGAATGGGTTGATAAAGCTAATAAAATGTTTAAAAATAATAACAAAGTGAATATTTATTTGGACGACAGTATTAATTTATATAAATATTTGAATAATGATTGTTTTAAAAATAAAACATTATTTTTTTTAGATGCGCATATAGATAATTGTTTTATTGGAGATGGTATACAATATAAAATAAGAACACCATTATTAGAAGAATTAAATGCAATTCAAATATTATCTAGAAAAGATAATATTATATTAATTGATGATTTAAGAATTATTAATTCTTATAAATGGAATGAGTCTAAATATATCAATGTAAATTTAATAGAAATTATTAAAGGCAAAATATTAGAAATAAATAAAGAATATAAATTTAAATATTTTGATGGCGAGATTAACAATGATGTTTTATGTGCATATATTTAAAAACTCATAATATTTTAATAAATTTTTCATAAATTTAATAGGAAAAACTGGATCTAATAATTTATCACTATCTTCACTATTAAACCAAACACATACAAAAAACGGGAAAATACATAATGCATTTTTAAAATCATTTAAAAATATTTTAAAGTCTATTTTTCTGTTATTATTTAATAACTTATAATAATAATTAATTACAAGCTCAACAGTAATTTTGTCAAAATCTATACTTTCGACTAGTAAAAATGCTATATCACTAATACCTTTATTCAAATGTATATATTGCCAATCTAAAAAATATGGTTCCTCGTTATTTTTATAAAAAATGTTTGGACTTTTTAAATCTCCGTGACAAAAACTTAATGGGTATTGAGAAGCCATATTAATAATATTATGAAAATTATTAAATATATAATTTAAATTTTTTTTATCATTTTCATATAAAAAATGAGCATTTTTTATGATAAATTTATCATAACGTTTCTCTATTAACGAAGTATAATATGTTATTTGATTAATTTTTTTTAAACTTTTGAATACTTCAGGTAAAGAATTTTCTGTATCAAAATAAAATAAATTGTGCATTTTAAAAATATTTCTTACAACATTTAATAGATTGTTTATATCAACGTTTAAATTAATATTAAATTGCCCTGTAAATTTATATAATGATTCTAAAACAATAGCATCCCTATTTTCTATTTTAAAATTTCCATAAAATTTAGGTATATTAACATTCATTAAATTTGAAAATAAACAATAGAATTTTATTTCATTATTATACATATCTAATTCTATAGCTGTTTTTGATAATTCATTATCTAAATTACTAATTTTAATAATGACTTCATCTTCCTCGTTATTATTATATAATAATTTCATTCTTTGAATATCGCATATATAACCACATTTAATATTTTCATTATTATATTTAATTACATTTAACATGGGATAACAATTCAATAACTTTTTTACTTTATCTAAAATTAAATCGTTATTACAATTTTTTTTTATGATATTTTCGAACTTTATATTATTATAATTTAAAATTTTATAATATTCATTATCTAGTAATTCTTTACATGTATCTTCATTTTTAATTATACAAATATTGGGGACTTTTGAATTTATTGCAGATGTAAATCCTGAATAACTGTCTTCAAAAATTATACATTTATTTTTATCAGCATTAAAATAGTCTATTGCTTTTAAATATGGTTCTGGGTGTGGTTTATGATTATTACAATCATCAGCAGTAATTAATAGTTTCGTAAATTGATAAATATTTGTATATTGTAAAATATACAATGCTGATTTTTTATTACAAGAAGTAACTATTGCAATATTATTATTTTTATAACTTTCTATAAATTCATATGCTCCTACTAATAGTATTTGTGGTCTATTAGTCTCTATTTTTTTAATAAATAATTCATCTTTTTTAAATGATATGTTAGTAATTTCATTGGAAGAAATATTAGGAATTAAATATTTTAAAAATAATGCATCATTTTTACCTTTTATAAAATTATTAAAAAAAAACATATTACAAGTCAAATCATAATCACTTAATAATTCATTCCAAACCTCACAGTAAATATTATCTGTATTTACCAATGTTCCGTCTAAATCAAACAACAATGTAAAATCTTCCATATAAAAATATATATGTGAATCTATTTATATATTAAAAAATAATAAAAATAATATAATAGTAATAATTATGCTATAACTTAACTTAACTAATTATCCCCATAAAACGCTTTAACAAGTGGATTACATGCTATTTTGGTATAATCAAAATGTGTCAAGTACAGCCCACCGAGAGATTTGACACGTGATAATGCTACATATGTTTGTCCATAAGCAAAAATGTTGCTTCCAATATCGATTATGGCATTTTCAAGTGTTAAACCTTGTGCTTTATGAATTGTTATAGCCCACGAATAAATAAGCGGGATTTGACTAACACCAACACGTTTATTATGCTCTGATTTCCAAATAAAGTTTGCTATTGTTATAGGATTGGCTATATTATTGAATTTTACACAAGGCATAGATTTGTCATTAAATCCGACTACAATACCTTGACTCCCGTTAGCAATAATTAATTCACCGCATAGTGTTATATTTGCTATACACATAACATGCGTTCCCACTTTTAGTTTAAGCGTCTTTTCAGCAATAATGCTATTTGCCAAAAAATCATAGTCTTGTTTTACATAATTGTTGCTCTTAAGATATAATTCAAACAATAGTCTCTGATTTTCAAAACCATCACTGTTATCAGTTAAATCAACATAGCTCATGTTGTATTCAATTTCTTGAATGCCTTTTTCTAACTTGGCATATTCTTTTGTATTAATTGTTTCAACATCTCTCTTTATAGGTGAGAGAATAGTCAAAACTTTCTCTTTTTTTAATACATCCAGTTTTGCCTTATCAAACAGTCGTGATTCTAACGCTAGTTGTGTAGATGGAGTAATTTGGCCCTTTCTAATATATTTTAATGCCTTTAATAATAATTCATCGTTTTGCCTGAAAATAGTTTTTAAGACAATTTGATTTGGTTTTGGAAATAATTGTTCCCATAATATGTGTTGAAAACAATACATAGATTCTTCTTTTTCGCAACCATTAGAGAATACAGGAGAGAGTTGGTAAAAATCACCTGTAAAAATTACTTGTAGTCCTCCTAATGGCTTATCATTTTTATAATATTTTTTAGCTATAAGGTCTAATAATAATAAAAGTTTTAATGACATCATACTAACCTCATCAATAATTAGAACTTCTAACTTTTTCCAATTCTTTAATTTCTGTGCCTTTTTTGTAAAGAGCTCGCTAACTAAGTCCTCATTTTTTTTGTTTGCTAGTCCAAATCCAGCAAACATATGTAATGTTGTAGCCTTACATTCAAGTAAAATAGCAGCACACCCAGTTAGAGCACATACTTTAATGTGCTTTTCATTATTTTCCGCATGTTTAACAATAGATTTGATTAAAAAGGATTTTCCTGTTCCACCGGGACCTGTTATAAATAAATTCTCTCCAGCAACATATTTATCAAAACAAATTTGTTGTTCAACGCTTAATGTTGGTTGTGTCATTATTAATATATTTTCAAATAAATAATAACTTTATTCAATTTTATAACTTTATAATTTAAAAAGTGTAAATACTAAACTCTAAATACTAAATACTAAACACTAAACAAAAACAAAAAAAATAATGTTATAAAAATAAATTAATAAAATAATAAAATAATAAAATTGATTTATTTTTATAACTTAAAGCAACTTTATTAATACTATTATTATGGAAAAGCGCATTAATGATAAAGTTGCTGTCTATGTAGATAATATTAAATCTACAATAAAAACTTATATTGAAGACAATGAAAATATGTTATTTGATGATAAGAGTGATTTACTAAAATTTGTATATGACCTTGATAGGTTACAAATTACAAAAGACGATTTTGCTAAACGGAAGCGTTCTAAGTCGGTTGTTCCTTTTTATAATAGATGTGTTGCCAAAAAAGCTTGCGGAGAACAATGCACTCGAAAAAAGCAAACCAATTCGGATTTTTGCGGAACACACGACAAAAATCGTCCACACGGCATAATTAATTCAAATACAGGCGAAGAGACTGTTAAAAATGTTGAATTAGAAATTTGGTTACAAGAAATTAATGGTATTGGCTACTTTATTGACAAAAATAACAATATTTATAAATCGGAAGATATTTTACATAATAGCAAAAATCCTCAAATCATTGCAAAATATGAAAAAGAAAATGATAAATATAGTTTTGTTACTAGTTATAATAATCAATAGTTATAATAATCAATAGTTAATAAACGCCAAAAAAAATTGATTATGCTAATTTATTTTTTTTAAAACATTATTATGTTGCTAAATGAGTTAACGGCTTTATTTTCATCGCAATTAAATATTGACCTAGTCCAACTTACTAGTATAATTGAAACTAATAATATTAAATTAAATCAAAAACTAGTCTTAGAAAAAAAGAATGAATTAAAGAATGAATTAAAAGACGATACAAATAACGTTCAAGAAAAGCGGTCACGGGGTCGACCACGAAAACAATGTAATGTTATTAACGTTCCAAATAGTATACCTGAAGATGTTGATTATATAATAGTGGAAGAAATTAGTTATAAAGACACTGACTATTATAAGACAGATACTAATGTTATATTGGATACCAATTATAAGGCATGTGGACACATAGTTGATGATAAAGTAATACTTAACATTTAAAATACTTAAATACTTAATATTTTAAATTTACACCCTTGAAGATTTAAAACCGCACCCTTGATGAATTTATATATTTTTTCTGTAAATAATATAGATGACTAAACATAAGACAGAAGATTATAAAAAATCTGAAAAAAAGAAGATTACGAAAAAAAAATATGCGTCATGCTGTTTTTTTGTGTATTTAGAATATTTTAGCTCTCAAGACCGAATACCAGTATTACTTATTCCGACAACTCGGTCTCGTCATCAGAACCCTTTGCCTTGTCATTCCACTTAGTGCGTTCCTCATCACTAAGAGCTTTCCACATAGCACCGAGCTCCGTCATAATGTCTTGGTTCTTAAGCTTTGCTCCATCACTTGTAAGCTTGGTCTTGACTGCTTCACGAGTATCCGCACTGTAAAGAAGGTATCCACTAGTACGCTTCTTCTTAGGCTTCTCCTCTTCGGCAATCACTTCCTTCTTAGTAACTTTAGCCTTCTTTTTAATATCAGGAACAGCTTCAACTGGAACATCAGCCTTAAGGAGAAGCGCAACCTGCTTCTCGAGGAGCTCAACACGCTGCGTAATGGTAGTAGACGACATTGCTATTTGATTTATTAGAATACAAACAGTTCTATTGAAAAAAAGCTATTCAATTTTTTTCAAGTATAACAAAATATTAATAAAAATAAATAAATAAATAAATAAATAATATTACAAATAATAGTAAACATAACATATATACAAAATATTAAAATAGTAATTAAAAAAGAATACTACGAAAAAAAATATGCGTCATGCTGTTTTTTTGTGTATTTATAATATTTTAGCTGTCACCACCAAAGCCAAGTATTACTTATTCCGAGAGGTCCGGTTCAACATCGGAACCCTTTGCCTTGTCATTCCACTCAGTGCGTTCATCTTCGCTAAGCGCCTTCCACATAGCACCGAGCTCAGTCATGATGTCTTGATTCTTGAGCTTTGCGCCATCAGAAGTAAGCTTGGTCTTGACCGAATCACGCATATGCGCACTGTAAACAAGATATCCACTAGTGCGCTTCTTCTTAGGCTTTTCCTCATCAGAAACAACAACATCCTTCTTGACAGCCTTAACCTTCTTTTTAGTATCAGGAGCAGCTTCAACTGGAACATCAGCCTTAAGAAGAAGCGCAACCTGTTTCTCAAGAAGTTCAACACGCTGAGTAATGGTAGTAGACGACATTGTTATTGAGTTTATTACAATACAAACAGTTCGTTTGAAAAAAAGCTATTCAATTTTTTTCAAGTATAACAAAATATTAATAAAAATAAATAAATAATAAATATTAAATATTAAATATTATTTAATACTATAATATATTAAATATGACTAATGAAATACTTGTATTGAATGACCTAACTACATTTAGTGAGTTTAAATATTCATATGATGAGTTAGTAGAAAACAATGAACTTACAGACATGGTTCTTGTCGACAGCGATGCTCTAAATATTATTATAGCACTTTTAGAAAAAATTTATGCCAATAACCTAATGTTATTGTTTATTATGAGCTGTGCTAGCTCGTTATATGTGTGTTCTTCTAGACGCAAAAAAGACTATATTATGATTAATAATGTTGAACCAAAATTACTTAAAGGAACAGTTATTACAAATGTATAAAAAAAATTGTATTTAGCAGACATTTATAGCATTTAACCAACACAATCATCAAGCCATCTAGCATTAAGACTAACTTGTTTATGTTGTGCAGCTACACTAGACACGGTCTTTTTGGCTTGAGAATCAAGACCACCATTTTTCCATCGTTCATACATAGAAACTTGATGAAAAACTTCATTAGGCGCGGGATGAACTTTTGCAGTTTTATAATCGGTCTTCTTTTGACTAGTAGTTTTTGAATTGCTTAAATCAATAGCAACTTTGTTAGCACTCATTTTATATTATTTAGATTATTAATAATAATAATAATATATGAAAAAAACCAATTCAATTTTTTTATAGTGTTTTTTCTAAATATATTATAAATGAAAAAATATAAAACAACAAGAAAAAATAGAACTTTAAAAAATATAATAAGGCATGGTAGGAAAAAGCAAGCGTATATTTAAAAGAGAAGTAAAAAGAGAAGTAATAATTAATTAGTTTTTACTTCTCTTTTTACTTCTCTTTTTACTTCTCTTTTTACTTTTTACATTTCTTTTAAATATACGCTTGCTTTTTCCTCCATGTTTTTCTGTGAGCTCGTGTGTATTTAACTGGTCAGAATCAAGTGGAACAGCTACTTTCGCATCGGTAGCCGCCTTATCCTCCGCCGCCGCCTTCTCTGCCGCCGCCTTCTCTGCCGCCGCCTTCTCTGCCGCCGCCTTCTCCTCCGCCGCCGCCGCCGCCGCCGCCTTCTCCTCCGCCGCCTCAGCCTCTGCCGCCGCCTTCTCTGCCGCCGCCATCTTTGCCATAATCTCTCTGTCTTGCGTAATACTAAAATATGTATTAGTATCTAGGAACTGTATATATTTTTTAAGCCAGTCTGCATAGTCTCCCAGTTCTTCTGTATAATCAAGTATATTTATATTGTCAAGAAGTTCTTGTGCTCTTGTTCTCATTTCTGAGTAAGGAATTAAAGAATGAGTCGAGGTATTCAGTTTGCCGTTTTCAAATGATATTTCAGATTGTTGTCTCGTTATATAATGCGTAATATATGCCTCTAATTTCCGTCTTTCTATTTCTGATATTTTTTGATTAGCATCTAAAGCGTCTTCAACCTGCTTTATCGCCGCTTTTTGTGTTGTATATTCGTAGAGAGGAGGACCTAAAGGAGCACCAACCACCTTGAAAGTTTTATCGGTCTTTATTTTTGTAAGAAGCGTTTCTAAATTTTCTTTCCATATAATAGCGTCGACATACTGTTTACTTTTACCAAACGGTGACAGGTTTACTCCTCCTTTCATTTTACTGGTCAAATTAATATGCTTGTTAAAATTCCTAAATTGTGTCTTGTTGTATTTTTTATAAGTTCTCTTTTTTTCTTGATATATTATGTTTTTCATTTATAATATATATTTATATTATAAATCTAATTAGCTACTTGCTAAGAATAATAAAGATAAGCGAGGTGTTGTTCAAGTATTTTTGGAAAAGCAAATGTGTAAAAAGACCAGGAACTATCATATAGAAGCACAAACAAACGCAGTATCATAAAAAGTAGCAAAGCCATCGCAACTAACACTATTTATTTTTATTTAGCATATAATAGCTAAATAAAAATAATCGACACCGGCGAGGTTCGAACTCGCGCGAGCAAAGCTCAATTGATTAGCAATCAATCCCCTTAACCACTCGGGCACAGTGTCACAAAAAAACGGTGGTAGCAGGGTTCGAACCTGCGCGGGCTATGCCCAACAGATTTCAAGTCTGTCTCCTTAACCACTCGGACATACCACCATATATGTAAAATTACATAACCACCATATATGTAAAATTACATATACTATAGTTAGTATTATACTTTTAAGTCGTTTTTATAAACAATTTAAAATAATAAACAATAGTACTAACTACAAATTATGAGTTATGTATATTTTATAAGGTCAACACATGGTTCAACATATATTGGCGCAACTGTTGATTTAGACAGACGCATTAGGCAACATAATAAATTAATTGTTGGCGGCGCACACGCTACATCAATGAAAGTAGCTAAAGGCGAGATGTGGAGTTATTATTGTTACGTAGAGAATTTTCCAACTTATAATGAAGCGCTAAAATTTGAATGGAGATGGAAACATTTATCACGACAAATTCAAAAAGAGTGTCCTTCGCTAAATCCAACAGAAAAACGATTGGAAGCACTTAAGCGCTTATTAGCACTACCTAAATCAACATCAAAAGCAATAGAATATAAGGAATGGATACACAGTCCAAATGTAGTATATGTTTCTTAAAATGCTAAGCTAATCTATTTTTGTAGAGTTTAAAAAAAATTGATTAGTTTTATATTATATATTTTTTATGTCCTCGACCACAAAAAAGCGAAGAAAAAGCAATGAACACCATTACCATTTGCGTTCCTCGCATCAAGCTCTACAAGTTCATGGACTATAGGTTCGTGGAGGCAGCGTTCGAAGCAGCTTACGGAAAAGACTGCGTTCGCTGTATTGGGTTCTTTCCGATGATTATAAACGGAAATCAGTTTTACAAGCTTGAGGTGACACTGGTATGCACAACGGAAGAAGCACTACACATGCGTTCAAAGCTGAACGACGGAGACCATGTGTTCTTGGAAGTGCCGTTTCATGTTTTTAATCAAGGAACACGGGTTGAGAAAAAGCATGCATGGAAGTGTGTCAAGTTGAGCTTTGACAGAGCACAGCGTAAAGTGCAGGAAGTCGATTGTAATGAGTGGTCGCGTAAGCTTCAGTTGCTCCAGCCTGTGCCAGCAAGTGTAACAAAACTAACACAACTTCTTCGTGAAACGGCAGAGTGCGCAAAAGCATGCCGAAGTGATGTAGATGACGCATTGCTAAGAGCAAAAGCATATGTTACGACACAACACGATTGCTCTCATCCGCGTTATCAAGAGCTCGCGAGCTTTGGAGAACAGTTAGAGCGTCTGCGATGGCATAGCAACAGCATAGTTCACAGTCTTGCTTCAGCTTGTGAACAGCTTCCTCACATGAAGAGTAGTGTAGGTAGCATCACACGTGTCGAGCCTAAAAGCTAGAATAGCACTAATTTTAGGGTAAGAGCATGTTGTGTTTTTTTTTCATAAAAAATTGAATCCTTTTTATGTAGACAAGATAAAACTATATAACATAATATAACACAATGAACAGTCTTGACATTTGTATCCCTCTTACGCATAGTGTTGAAGCGTCTTTTGTAGAAGCTAAGTTTAACAAACTTTATGGAGCAAACTGCGTTCAAAAAATAACTATTTTTCCAAATGAATTACCAGACAAGTGTACTATCTTTATCAAAATGCTATGTTTAACCGAGGAAGCATTGAGCTTGTGTACGCATATTAATGAAGGTAAGACTGTATATGTAGATTATGATGATGCTAAATGGAGATGTATTAAGGTACGTAGTCCAAGCACATATTGTAAACAATCACAAACACTCGTATGGTCGTATAGAGATACTCTTGTCATGGAAAAAGCAGACACAGAAGAAGAAAAGGAAAAACTTCGTTATGAGAAACTCAATGTAGAAGAGCAACAATGTCTTCAAGCAAAATGGAGTCAAACTAGTGCTTATCGTGAAGAGCACAAACACATAGAAGCACATAGAGCACATGAAACACACGTTGTCCCTGTTCTTACTAAATTATTGCGTATTAATGAACTTTTACACGAAGCAAGGAAATTAGCCACGAGCTATGATGAATCCATTGATTGCGAAACATGTTACAATGATAGTTTGACACCTAATAGTCGATTTTTGTTAAGAAGTCAGAGCCTAAAGTTGGTAAATTCTTTATGGAGCGCATTAAGAGATTGTGATAATACACGGAATATTTTGAGAGACACTCCTATAGAGTTTCAGTTTTATCCAAGTGGTGATAGTTTGTAAAGAATAAATCATAATGCTTATTTT
>Ga0209768_10000115_pt1 | contig 51096 bp, 42 predicted proteins | sample LauGreSBDMM110SD_3_FD_187564 | JGI IMG/M metagenome (GOLD analysis project Ga0209768, IMG submission 187564) | Freshwater lake microbial communities from Lake Michigan, USA - Sp13.BD.MM110.SD (SPAdes) (version 2) | ecosystem: Environmental > Aquatic > Freshwater > Lake | place: Lake Michigan... | reverse complement strand
AAAATGGTATTTGTGGCGACAATAACTAGCGTTATTGTTCCCCCAAAAAATGGTATTTGTGGCGACAATAACTAGCGTTATTGCACCACTAATCGGAAACCATTCCCGTGAATGTTTACGATTTCAATTTTTTCATCTTCCTTTAAGTACTTTCTTAATTTGGCAATGTACACATCCATGCTTCTTCCATTAAAGTAAGTATCGCTTCCCCATATTTTTTTAAGTGCTTTTTCGCGGGTCAACAAGTCATTTTTATTTTCAGCCAACATTTTAAGTAACTCGTTTTCCTTTGGTGATAATACCTGTGTTTTTTGATTGAATTTTAATTCACGCAATTTTGGATTAAAATGATAGCCAGCCAAGTCATACTCCACATTGTCTGAAACCTTATTATCATCTTCATTACGCTTAATAATTGCCTTAATTTTTAATAACAATACCTCACTGTCAAAAGGCTTGGTGATATAATCATCCGCACCCAACTTATAGCCAGTGATAATGTCTTCCTTTAAAGTTTTAGCACTTAAAAAAAACAAAGGCACATCAGGATCAATGTCTCTGATTTCCTTGGCGAGTGTAAATCCATCCACATGTGGCATCATGACATCTAATAAGCATAGGTCAAATTTTTCACGCTGAAAAGCGGCCAAGCCCAGGCGACCATCACGCTCCAATGTTACTTCGTATTCGCTTAACTCTAGGTAGTTTTTAAGTACCAAACCCAAATTGCTGTCGTCCTCGCACAACAAAATTTTACTTGTTTTTTTATCTTCCATATTGATTGCTTTGTGTAAAGAAACGCTTTTTAATTATTGCGGCTAAAAAAGGATTTCCAATGTTTTGTTAAAATATACCTATTTCTTCGTACTTGTACAAAGGTCGCATATTTTACATGGGGTTGGATTTTTTTCGCCAAAATATTTTGCCAAAAAAACACTGCGACAACTTGCATTTTGACCCCATAAATAGTCCGAAAATTGTTTGATTCGGTCCTGAAATGCCTTTAACCTTGCTTGGTAATTATCCAAGTCAATGGTAATATGAGCAGCCGCTGCCCGATTCCATAAAAATTGGACCACAGGTTGGTTTTCCTTTTGTTCAAAACTAATCATTCCATGTTTTTGTAAAAGCGACAAGCTGTTTAAAACAAACGGAATATCTCTTTGTAAAAGATTCGCCAATAAATTTTCATTGATAAATTGCGGACTATCTAATATACCCCCATAACTACGCAATAGGGTTTGAAGTACAATGGCGAGAATATTGTTTTCCTTTTCAAAATCCTCCATCATTCCACGGTCCGCCAATACTTGCACCAAGGAGGGCTTAAAGGAACTGGGCGAAAATTTCACATGTCCTTCCTGTTCGATCCATTGCAAGGCATTGCGTGCAGTCATTTTATCCCATTCAAATCGCATGCAAAAAGTATCAAAGTCAAATAAAAATTGTTGTTTCTCACCCATGCCAATTGGCAACTGCACATAGTCGGCCAAGTCCTGGTAAATTTTTTTTATGGTAGCGATGGAAGGATATTTTTTTTCTTGAACGGTTCTCCAGTAATCCCAATCATTTTGTTGAAATAATAAAATAGCAGCAGCCCCTTGTCCATCGCGACCTGCTCTTCCCGCTTCCTGATAATATTGTTCCAAACTTCCTGGAATATCATAATGAATCACTGCTTGAACACTGCTTTTATTGATCCCCATGCCAAATGCACTGGTACATACCATGATTTGAATTTCATCATTCATCCATGCCTTTTGATTACGTTGCCGAGTTTCAATAGATAGCCCTGCGTGGTATTCATCCACCTTGTATTTATATGCTTTTAATAAATTGGTAAGTTGACTTACATTGTTACGTGTATTACAATAGATAATCACTGCGCCTTTTATCTCGTTTAAAATTAAACGACAACTGTGTAGTTTTACTGGGACTAGATGAATGCTATATTTTAAATTAGGCCTTAAAAATTGGTCAGTGATAACAGCGGGTTCTTGCAGTGTCAATTGTTTGATGATGTCTTCCTGTACTAATGGGATAGCGGATGCAGTCATCGCCAAAATAGGCACTTTAGGGAAAAGCTTTTTTAAAATACTTAATTTTCGATAGGCCGGTCTAAAATCATAGCCCCATTGGGAGATACAATGCGCTTCATCAATGGCAAATAATTGTATCGTTAATTGCGATAAAAAATTTTGAAAATTAGTTTGCGCTAATTTTTCAGGGCTACAATAAATAAACTGATACTTCCCCATTTTAGCATCACTTAAAATGATTTCCTCCGCATCGGGTGTAATTTGTCCGCCTAGGTTAACTGCTGAAATATTTTTATCTAACAAATCCTTTACTTGATCCTGCATTAAGGCAATCAAAGGACTAATCACGATACATACGCCTCCATTGGTAATGGTAGGGACTTGAAAGCATAATGATTTGCCAGCTCCGGTTGGAAGTAGGGTAAGTACATCCTTGCTTGCTAAAACAGCATCAATCACTGCCTCTTGTTGTGGCCTAAATGTATCATAGCCCCAATATTGCTTTAATATTTGTACCGTAGTTTTCAAAAAGGCTAGACTAATTTTTTCTTAAATAACCTTAATGAATTTAATGCCAATACCACATCACTTAATCCCATAATTAATGCACCATAAGTGGGTCCCCAAGTGCCTAATAAGCCCAAAGCTGCAACAGGGATGGCAATAATATTATAGGAAAATGCCCAAACTAAATTTTCCTTTATGGTTTCATAGGTTCTTTTACCCAAGCCCAATGCCATTGGTAAATTTTTCAATCCTTGGTTCATTAAAATAACCTGTGCGGTTTGTATGGCAATATGTGATGCATTACTTAATGATATACCAATAGTTGCTTTGGCGAGTGCTGGTGCGTCATTAATGCCATCACCTACCATTGCCGTAGGATATTTTTTTACAAAATTAGCAAGCTGTGTTAATTTATCTGCAGGGCTTTGTTCACCAATAATTTCTTGTATGCCTAATGCTTTTCCAATTTTATCACATTTGGATTGTCGGTCACCACTTAATAAAATAGTATGGACCCCTTGTCTGTGTAAAGTTTCAATCACCAATTTCGCATCCGGCCTTATTTCATCTTCCACATCAATCCAGCCAACGAGTTGGTTATTTTTTTGAATATAAATATTGTGCGTATCCTCCTTGTAGTTTTGATCTACTAAGGTTTTGAATGAGCCTGCCCAATATTGATTGCCTTCCTTGTCAGTGGCCTTAATGCCCATTCCTTTCACTTCTTCAATTTTAGCCCAGTTGATGGCAGTATTTGTTTTCCATTCCAAGCTGATACATTTTGCGATAGGGTGGTTTGAGTATTTTTCTAAAGCATACACCAATGATTTAAAATCAATTTCAGTGCTACCGTCTACTATTTTAAATTGGGCTACTGAAAAATGACCAGTGGTTAAGGTGCCGGTTTTATCAAATACAACTTGCTTGATGTCTTTAAATGTTTCTAAACTTTTTGCATTTTTAAAAAGTACCCCATTGCGCGCGCCTCGTCCCAAGCCAACCGCAATAGCAGCAGGTGTAGCCAAGCCCATAGCACAGGGACAGGATATCACCAAAACGGCGATGGCGCGCAACATGCTTTCTCCAAAGCCAATATTTTCACCTAATGCATTATGTGCAAAAAAATAATTTAATACCAATGTGGCAACGGCAATACTCAATACCAAGGGAACAAATACCGCACTTATTTTATCGGCTAAAATTTGCACGGGTGGTTTTTCACCCTGTGCTGCTTTCACCATTTTTAAAATATTGGCAAGTACAGTGTCGTCTCCAACTGCTGTTACATAGGCTTTAAGACTACCATCTTGTATAGTGCTTCCGCCTAATAACAATTCATTTTTTTTGCGTTGCACGGGTACGCTTTCGCCAGTAACAATAGATTCATTTACATTCGCTTCCCCCCATAATATTTTTGAATCCATCGGAACGGTTTCACCCGAGTTGATTAAAATAATATCGCCCACTTTTAAGGTGGTACTTTCTACATTGAAAATAATTTCTTTGTGATTTTCATCAAACACAATCATATTCGCCATTACTTTTTGCGCCTTCACTAAATCCTTTAATGCGCGTTGTGTTGATTGAATGCTGGCATCTTCCAAATAATTACCAAAAAATACCAAAGTGATAATGGTGGCGGTGGTTTCGTAATACGCAAATCCAACACCTAATTCCATGAGCGTACCATAGAAACTATATCCGAAAGAGGCGAGTGCGCCAATGGCGACAAGTACATTCATGTTTGGAATACCACCGCGAATGCTATGCCAGGCGCTTTTACCAAAATAACCCATGCCTATTATAAATACTGGTAATGTAAAACCCAGTTGCACATAAGGATTCATCAACCAGTGAATATGTACCCCAGGTAACATGTGAATTAAAAGCGGCAGCGTAAAAATGAAACTAAAAAGGGCGCGTTCTCCATTATTATCTAACCACTTTTTTTTAGCGCCGGCTTCCTCCTGTCCTCTTACTTTATATCCTAATCCTTGTATGCCTTTAATAATTGTTTCCTTGGTTATATTTTCGGGCATGTCAAATTGCACTTCACCTTCCATGAAATTTACCTTAGGTTCAGTAATTCCTTTTGTCTGCAAATATTTGTGTATGGATAAGGCACAATTGGTACAACTCATGCCATCTACTTTCCATTGAACTGATTCCATATTTAAACCATTTATAGGGTAAAGATACGAAGCATTTTGTCCATATAATAAAGCATTAATACCCTTTTAAACATTGTATTTGTTCACTTATCTTTGCAACATGGATATGATTTACACTTTAGCGCAAATGGAGGAGGTAGCTCAAAGCCTAATGAAGAAATTTGGCACACAATCCGTGTGGGCTTTTCATGCACCCATGGGCGCGGGGAAAACCACTTTGATCACAGCGCTGTGTAAAATAGTAGGAGTACAGGATAGAGTCAACAGTCCCACTTTTGCTATTATGAATGAGTATCAAGGCCTTGGTAAAGTAATTTATCATATGGATTGGTACCGATTGGAAAATGAGGGAGATGCCCAAAGGGCAGGGGTTGAAATGGCGATAGCCGATTCAGATTATTGTTTTATCGAATGGCCTGAAAAAGCGATCAACTTAATTCCTTCAGATGCCCTACATATTGAAATTGAAATATTAGATCCCGAACACCGACGTATTTTTATACCCTAAGTTGTCCATGCAAATTTTGTATCTTCATTAAAATTTTATTCATATGAGTACTTTAAAGCCCCAAATTGATAGTTCCATTACATATGAAACACAGGAGGAGGTTTTAGATATAAAGTTTAGGAGTAAACCTTTGATGATTGGTATTCCAAAGGAAATAGCATTTCAAGAAAACAGAATTGGTTTAATACCTGAGGCAGTTAGTGTTTTAGTAGCGAATGGCCATGAGGTTTTAATGGAACACAATGCGGGTGAAGGTAGCCGTTATAGCGATATAGATTATTCCGAAGCGGGTGCTAAAATTGTTTTTGACAAAGAAGAAGTTTATAAGTGCCCCATATTAGTTAAAACAGCTCCTCCAGTGGAAGCGGATTTGCCTTTTTTACAAATGAACCAAACCATCATTTCTCCTTTGCATTTAACTGCATTGGAAAAAGGATTGATGGAAAAATTAATGGCCAAAAAAATCACTGCACTTGCGATTGAAAATATTAAAGATGAAAATCAAAATTATCCTATTTTAAGAAGTATGGGTGAAATTACAGGTAGTGCCGTGATGTTAATTGCCGGTCAGTACTTGAGTAATTTTAACCAAGGCAAAGGGGTATTGTTAGGGGGTATTAGCGGCGTTCCGCCTACCAAGGTAGTGATTATTGGGGCTGATATTATTGGTGAATTTGCTACGCGTAATGCACTCGCATTAGGTGCTTCGGTAAAAGTATTTGATAATAATGTTTCAAGATTACAACGACTTCAAAATAATTTAGGACAAAGAGTTTGGACCTCGGTATTGGAACCGAAAATATTAGCAAAGCAATTAAAAACCTGTGAGGTTGCAATTGGTGCTTTGCGAAATGATTTTAGTCGTGCACCCATTGTGGTGACGGAAGATATGGTTGCAGCGATGCGACCAGGTAGTATTATTATTGATGTTGCGATTGATAGCGGTGGTTGTTTTGAAACCAGTGAATTGACCAACCATGAAAATCCCATTAGAATTAAACATGGCGTGATTCATTATGGGGTCCCAAATATTCCAAGTGGCTTTGCGCGAACCGCTAGCCAGGCGATTAGTAATGTATTGATGCCTTTGCTAGTGCAAATTGGAGATTTAGGGGGATTGTCTGAAATCATTTGGCACCAAATACATCTTAGAGAAGGCATTTATTTATACAAAGGGGCTTTGACTGATTTTTATATCAGTGAAAAATTCAATTTAAAGTATACGGATTTGAACTTATTGATCGCGAGTAAAAGCTAGGCTTTTTTGTAGTCCATTAAGTTTACTTGCTGTTGGCAAAATGCATATTCCTGCGGGTCATTGCTTCCCACAATAATTAATTTGTGTTGTGCAAATTGTTGAATCAGTTCGGCGTAAAGTGCATAGCCTTCCTTATCCAAATTACTACAAGGCTCATCTAATAATAACAAAGGGGTATCGGATAATATCGCCAATGCTAATTTTAATCTTTGTTTCATCCCGCTACTAAAATACCTGATTTGTTTGTGTACTGAATTTTTTAATCCAATACGTTCAATGATATCATTGACTGAAATGGATGGTTGTAGTGGTTTGAATGTAGCATGAAAATCAAATTGTTCCATCGTGGTAAACTCCTCTACCAATTCTAAGTAAGGTGCTGCAAAACTAATTTGTTGAAAAATAGTAGTATGGTCATTACCACTCCAATAAATACTGCCCTTGGTTAAGCTACTGTAGCCTGCTATAATTTGAAGTAAAGTACTTTTTCCGGAACCATTATTACCAATAAGTGCATAATGTTGTCCAAGCTCAAATGTGTAATCTAGATTTCTGAAAATCCATTCTTTATTGAATCTCTTGCTGGCTTGTTGTAAGCTAATTTGCATATGGATTAATCTTCTTCAACGACACCCTTGCCGAATCTTTTAATAACACCTCTGCCGCTTTCTCTAATAAAAGTTACAATTTCATCACGTTCATCTGTTGCAGGAATTTCTTCCTCAATAAATTCTAATGCTTGCGTTGTATTCATTCCTTTACTAAAAATGTATCTGTAGATATCAAGGATATGATTTATTTTTTCCAAATCAAATCCCCTTCTTTTTAATCCAACACTATTTACACCACCATAGCTCAATGGATTGCGTACCGCTTTAATATATGGAGGCACATCCTTGCTTACCAAACTTCCTCCTGCGATATAAGCATGCTGACCAATGTTTACAAATTGGTGTACCGCACTTACACCTGCAATCCAAGCGTAATCGCCCAAGGTAACATGTCCTGCAATTTGTACACTATTACTTAAAATACAATAATTACCAATGACACAATCGTGTGCAATATGACTATATGCCATGATTAAACAGTTGTTGCCCACTTTGGTAATCCAACGATCCGAAGTTCCTCTGTTGATGGTTACAAATTCACGAATGGTGGTATTATCGCCAATTTCAACATTTGTTTTCTCACCATTAAATTTCAAATCCTGTGGATCAGCACCAATCACTGCTCCTGGAAATATGCGGCAGTTTTTTCCAATTTTAGTGCCATTCATTATTGTAACGCTACTGCCAATCCAAGTCCCTTCTCCAATAACCACATCACCATGAATGACTGTGAATGGATCAATTTTTACATTGGATGCAATTTTTGCGTTAGGATCAATATAAGTAAATGGATGTGTCATAATTTTTTCTTCTTTTATTCTGCTCTTTTAATGACTTGTGCTACTAAATCAGCTTCGGTAGCTACTTTGCCTCCCACATATACGGTGCCCCTCATTTCACAAATGCCACGACGTATCGGAGAGGTTAATTCCATTTTTAACAACATGGTATCACCTGGTCTTACCATTTGTTTGAATTTGCAATTATCTATTTTTAAAAAGTAAGTGTCGTATTGTCCTTTTGGCATGGCATTGATACATAAGATGCCACCGGTTTGTGCCAATGCTTCAATTTGCAAAACGCCCGGCATGACTGGATTTCCTGGAAAGTGACCAGGGAAAAACCACTCATTGTAAGTAACATTTTTTACCCCCACAATCATGGTGTCCGTTAATTCAATGATTTTATCAATAAATAAAAACGGGTGTCTGTGTGGTAATGTTTTTTCAATTTGTTCTAAATTAAACACAGGTATTTCTGTAGGATTGTATACTGGAACATCCTTAACGTGCTTATTCTTTTTTATGTACTGCTTAATTTTTTTAGCAAATTCCACATTGCTACTATGCCCAGGACGATTGGCAATGATGCGTGCTTTAATCGGATAACCAATCAATGCTAAGTCGCCCACCACATCTAACAGTTTGTGTCTTGCAGGTTCGTTCGGGAATCTTAATTCCAAATTATTTAAATAGCCCTCGCTTTTTACTTCAATTTTATCACGCTTAAATACTTTAGCCAATCGGTTCATCTCCTCGATTGATACAGGTTTATCCACCACCACGATCGCGTTATTAATATCGCCGCCTTTAATCAAATCGTTCTCAAGTAAGGTTTCTAATTCATGTAAAAAACAAAAAGTACGACAAGGGGCAATCTCGGATTTAAAATCTTTAATGGTTTTTAATGCAGCATGTTGTGTGCCTAAAACCGGACTATTAAAATCAATCAATGTGGTAATTTGATAATCAAGTGCCGGAAGCGCAACCATCTCCACACGCTTCTCGTCATCGTAGTGAAAAATATTTTCATCAATACTATACCATGCTTTTGCAGCATCCTGTTCTAAAATTCCAGCTGCTTCAATTTTTTCAATAAACGGAGTTGAGCTTCCATCAATAATTGGAATTTCAGGGCCATTGACTTCAATTAATAAATTATCAACGCCCATACCAACTAGGGCAGCTAAAATATGTTCAACAGTGCTAATTTTTACATCACCCACTTGTAAGGTGGTTCCGCGGCTAGTGTCTGTGACTAAATCGCAATCCGCTTTAATGGTTGGCTTATTGGGTAAATCGACTCTTTGAAATTGGATCCCGTAACCCGGGTTAGCTGGAGTCAAGGTCATATCCACCAATACCCCTGTATGCAAACCGGTGCCACTAATACTGATACTTTTGCTTAAGGTGTGTTGCTTATCGGGATTAAAGTTTTGATCCATGCTTTTCTTGTTTAATGCTTCGCTAATGTAAAGCAATGATTTTCAGCAAAATTAGGTTGAATTAGCCTTTTTGGGCCAGTTGTTGCACTAATATTTCAAGTTCCTTCACCCTTTTCTCCAATAATGGCAGGTTTTTAACCTGAATTTGCGTTCTTAAGGTGGCGCCATGCTCGCCAGCAGGGTAGCCAGTGACCACTAAATTGGCCTGTTTGATGCTTTTGGTAAGCCCACTCCGGGCAGCAATCTTCACCCCGTCGGCCACTAATAAGTGTCCAGATGCGCCAGCTTGCCCACCCATCATGACGCTTTTACCGAGTTTGGTACTACCACTAATACCACATTGTGCGGCAATGACTGTATTTTCTCCAATCTCTACATTATGTGCAATCTGTATTAGGTTATCCAATTTTACCCCCTTACGGATAAAAGTAGAACCCATGGTTGCGCGATCAATCGTTGTATTGGATCCGATCTCCACATTATCTTCAATAACTACATTTCCTAGTTGCGGTACTTTTTGAAAACTGCCATCCGCCGTTGGTGCAAATCCAAAACCATCACTTCCAATCACGGCATTTGAATGTATGGTAACATTGTTTCCAATCACGCAATTGGAATAAATAATAACACCTGGATGTAACACTACATTATTACCAATGCTTACATTTTCTGCAATCACCACATTCGGATAAACTTTAACATCATCTCCCATACTTACATTATTGCCAATATACGCAAATGCAGCGATATAGTGGTTCTTACCCATTTTAGCGGAGGTTGCTATAAAGGAAGGTTGTTCAATTCCATTTAATTGTTGTGCTTTTAATTCCTGGTATTTTGTAAGTAAAGTTGCAAATGCCGCATAGGCATCAGGTACTTTAATAAGGGTCGCAGCAATATTTTTTTTCAATACCAAGGAGGCATTAATAATAACAATAGATGCTTGTGTTGTGTATAAAAATTCCTCGTATTTGGGGTTGGCTAAAAAGGAAATATCTCCTTTTTTTGCCTCTTCAATTTTACCAAAATTATTTACCGCAACAGCCGCGTCCCCTTCCACTTGACCTTGGATCATTATAGCTATTTGTTGTGCAGTAAATTGTAGCATGCGCTAGGGGTTGAATGAAGGGTTATTCGTTAAGCAAGCAAATGTAAAATTTTTTCACCGGGGCGGAAAGACTTTCGTTGATTAAAGCGTTTTGAATTTGTGAAATAGTGCTTATTTGACCGGTTTTTAGCAAAATTTTAATAGTTTCTCCATCATTTTTATATAAGGTGTTGGTGGCTTCCCCTTTAAAACAAAGAAAAGATAGGTCCTTTTCATTCATGGGGAACTTGGCTTTGACTAATGCATAGGCGGCTTCCCATTCGCTTGCACTAATGGGTTTGTCTTGCATCTTGCATTTAAATGACTTTCGATTCAATAATCGGTTGCATAAAAGTGAAATGACAGGATCTTGGTGGTGCTGCCATTTTTTAATGGCACTTAAAATGTCAGTATCATCTAATTGGCAATAGGCAGTTAAATCGACATCGGCTAATTTGCCCGTGAACTCGCTTAAAAAATAATCTAGTACGGTGCCCGTTTTTATAGCATCGTCTTTTTGTGCTAATAACCATTGCGCACGTTCAATAATTTTAACCAACATATTTTCGGCAGCGACGACCGATTTGTGCATATATACCTGCCAATACATTAATCGGCGAGATACCAAAAACTTTTCAACACTGGTAATACCTTTTTCCTCTACCACTAATTCATTGTCGTGAACGGTTAGCATTTTTAAAATGCGTTGATAGCCAATGACCCCTTCACTAACGCCAGTGAAAAAACTATCGCGTGACAAATAATCCAAACGATCTACATCTAACTGCCCGCTTATTAATTGGTGCAAAAACTTTTTAGGATATTGGTTGGTGAAAATTTGAATCGCCAATGTTAATTTGCCGTTGAGTGCTTCGTCGTTTTCGGAATTTAAGGCTTGCATTATTAAAAGCGATAAATCCTCATGGGTCACGCCTTTTAAAATCACATTTTCAAGTGCATGTGAAAAAGGGCCATGTCCAATATCGTGTAATAAGATGGCTGCTTTTGCAGCTTGCGCCTCGGCATCGGTGATGTTAATTCCTTTGTCTTTAAGTTCGGTAATGGCATTACACATTAAATGATAAGCGCCCAATGAATGGTGCAAACGCGTATGCACTGCCCCAGGGTATACCAATTGCGCCAAGGCCATTTGTTGTATACGCCTTAATCTTTGATAATAGGGGTGATTAACAATTGCTGCAATAACCGGATCATTAATAGTAATAAATCCGTGTACTGGGTCGTTAATAATTTTTCTGCTGGTAATGGCCATAGTCATGTTGTGTTTACAAAGGTACGAAATGTGAATAACTCGCGGCGCATAATTAAATGCCCGCAGCACAAAAAAACTATATTTGTGTGCCGACTTATTACCCTATAAATCAAATGATTAATATGAAATTAAATCAAACCACCTTAGATAAATTGGAAGATATTTTGGGAGAATCTGAATATGTAGTTAGATATGAGCGTGGTAATTTTCAGAGTGGGTGGTGTTTATTGGAGTCAAGAAGAATTGTGGTTTTGAATAAGTTTTTAAACTTAGAAGCGCGCATAAATACCTTATTGGAGTTAATTCCACAATTGAATATTCAATTTGATAAATTGACGCATCATTCTCAAAAAATGTATGAAGAAGTCAAAAAATTGAGTTTGACCCCTGCGGAATAATAGGATGATTCGGTTTATTTGTTTGTTGTAAAAATATTTATTTTGTTACATTTCACCATCCTCGGATCAGGAACAAGTACTGGAGTGCCTTTAATTGGCTGTGATTGTGAAGTATGTAAATCAGCCGATCCCAATAATAAAAGATTAAGAACTAGTATAAAAATACAAAGTGCGACTACAACGGTTGTGATTGATACTACCCCCGATTTTAGGTATCAGATGTTGCGCACCCAAACAACAAAACTAGATGCGATTGTTTTTACGCATCCACACCGGGATCATTATGCTGGATTAGATGATATTCGGCCTTTCAATTTTTTTTCTAATAAGTCCATGCCTATATATGCGAACGCAATTACGCAAATTGCCATAAAAAGAGATTTTTATTATGCTTTTGAAGAAAGGAAAGAGGTGGGACTTCCTGAAATGGTATTACATACCATTGATCAAGCTGCTTTTACTGTTGGAGATATCCCTTTTTTACCCATTCAAGTAATGCATCGAGAAATGCCGGTACTTGGATTTAGAATAGGGGATTTAAGTTATATCACAGATGCAAACTATATTTCAGAAGAAGAAAAAGAAAAAGTAAAAGGATCAAAAATTTTAATTTTAAATGCTTTGCGAAAGCGGGATCATCCCACTCATTTTAATTTGGATCAAGCCATTGCGTTGGCAACCGAGTTAAAAGTGCCTACGGTATATTTTATTCACTTTAGCCACCAAATAGGATTGCACGATCAAGTCACCGCCAGCTTGCCTCCAGGCATGCATTTGGCCTATGATGGGCTTGCGTTTCACTGTTAATATTAAATAGGTTCAATTATACCTATACGCGTTTGAATTAATGCATTTTATTGTTACCTTTTTTTGCTTAATTCGTGTGAAAATTAAACATGCTCAATTCCTGGGAGGCCTATTTTATTTTTTCTGAAAAGGAAAGAAAAGGAATCATCGTACTCGGTGTAATATTAACCTTGAGTATTGTATTTGCATTATTAGTACCCCACAAAAATGATGAAGTGGGGAAGGCTTCGTCCTTATCAAGCCCCACACTTCATTTGTTTAAATTTGATCCTAATACGATTGATAGTGCAAAGGCAATTCATTTAGGTATTCCATTAAAGCAAGTCAATACATTAATGCATTATCGAGAAAAGGGAGGACGCTTTTACAAAAAAGAGGACCTACTTAAGTTGTATGGGTTGGATCCAGTCATTGCGCATCAATTAATTCCATTTATTGAATTAACGTCCAGCGAAAGCAAATGGGGGAGTTATACAAATAGCGATAAAGGAAATAATTTTAAATCAAATTACGATGATGCGCATAAATATAAAACTAAAAATTATAAAGAAAATAATTATGGCCCTTGGATAAAAATGAAAAAAGGGTCCGCAAGTTGGACCATCGATATCAATGAAGCAGGTGCAATTGAATGGCATGATAAAACCAAGTTACCTATGAATATTGTGCATCAAATTATCAATTACAAAAATCACTTGGGGGGTTTTACCCATCCGCTGCAATTAAAAAAAGTGTATGGTTTAGCAGATACTGCTTTTCAAAATTTGCGTCCTCATTTGGTCGTTAAGAAAAACTTTAAACCCCTACTTAATAGCAGTACGATGAACTTTGCACAATGGAAATCCCTGGGAATTTTTGAAGATCAGCAGCTATATGAAATTTTGAAATTAAGAAAACAACAGGGCGGCCAAGTTTCCTGGCGAGAACTAGTTATTTTATTTGATTTGCCTGAAAAACAAGCCATTTGGCTAAAAAGCCAGATTATTATAAGTGATTGAAAAGCAATACACTAGGATGGCTAGCACCTAAGTCTGAATAAATTCTGTTAAAAAAAAGCAAAGACTCAAAAAAAAAGTATTAGTTTGAGTTAGGATTAATTTCCTTGTTTTCGATTGCTTGCTTGAAAATCCTCCTTCGGGAGGATTTTACTTTTTAGCAGGTTCCCCATCCTTGCTCCAGACTATTTTCCGCCCGCTTTAAAAATTTGATTTACAGCACCCCCTAACATAGGGAATTTTTCTTTTACAAATGCCGCGATAGTTTCAATAGATTGTTTTGCTTGCTCTGGTGTAACGCCTGTTTCTTTTACCAAACGATCAATTAGTTCTTGCATAAAATTTGATTTAATAATTTATTTATAATTGGGTTAAGCAACTTTTAAGGTGCTTAATTTACTCTTGTCGAACATATTTTTGGCGTAAGCTAATGTTACATTAAATTCTGTTACATTAGTGCCAGGCATTTCAAACATAGCTTGCGTAAACAAGCTTTCACAAATGCTTCTTAATCCTCTGGCGCCTAATTTATACTCCATTGCTTTGTTTACGATATAATCAAAAACGTCATTATCGATACTAAGTTTTATTTTTTCGATGGCAAATAATTGTGTGTATTGTTTGATTAATGCATTCTTAGGTTCAGTTAAAATGCTTCTTAAGGTGTCGGCATCCAATGGCTCTAAATGGGTAACAATAGGAAGACGACCTAGCATTTCGGGAATCAATCCAAAGCTTTTAATATCCTGTGCATTTACAAAACGTAATAAATTTTTTCGTTGTAATTCTTGTTCGTCCTTATTTACACTAAAACCAATGGCGTTGGTGTTGATACGACGTGCAATAATTTTATCAATACCGTCAAATGCGCCTCCGCAAATAAATAATATATTTTTAGTGTCCACTTTAATCATTTTTTGGTCGGGGTGTTTGCGTCCTCCTTGTGGCGGCACAAGCACTTCAGTACCTTCTAACATTTTCAATAAGCCCTGTTGAACACCTTCGCCGCTTACATCTCTTGTGATAGAAGCGTTATCGCCTTTTCGTGCGATTTTATCAATTTCATCAATGTATACAATACCTCTTTGCGCAGCTTCCACATCGTAATCGCAGTTTTGTAACAAACGGGTAAGCATGCTTTCCACATCTTCACCCACATAACCCGCTTCCGTAAATACAGTTGCATCCACAATCGCAAAAGGAACGTTTAATAATTTTGCAATGGTTTTTGCCAATAAGGTTTTACCTGTTCCTGTTTCACCAATCATAATCACATTACTCTTTTCAATCTCCACTTCATTCTTAGTAGTAACGGGTAGATTAATTCTTTTAAAGTGATTATATACTGCGACACATAATATTTTTTTCGCGTCGTCCTGTCCGATAATATATTGGTCTAAGAAAGTTTTGATGGCTGTTGGTTTTTGTACTTTCAAGTTTCCCGCTTTTCCATCCACTTTTTTTTGGTGAAATTCCTTCACAATAATTTCATGGGCATGCGCAATACAATGCTCGCATATATGTCCTTCTTGACCAGCGATCAAAATTTTAACTTCTTCGCGCTTGCGTCCACAAAAGGAACATTGTATTGCTTCAACTTTATTCATGATCATTTATTTATTAAAGCGATTTCGCTATTTTATCAACGATGCCATATTCCACTGCTTCTTTTGCATTCATCCAATAATCTCTATCAAAGTCGGCCATTACTTGAGCTACTTTCTTGCCACAATTATTGGCTAATATTTGCGCACCCAATTCCTTTGTTTTTCGGATTTGTTCTGCCTGAATTTCAATATCAGCACTTGTGGCTTGGAAGTAGCCACCAATACTTGGTTGGTGAATCATCACTTCGCCATGTGGGAAAATAGTACGCTTCCCCTTTTCGCCCATACTCAATAGAATCGAACCCATGCTTGCAGCTAAACCCATACATATGGTATGTACTGGGCTTTTGATCAAGTTCATAGTATCAAACATAACCATTCCGCTAGTCACAACACCCCCTGGGCTATTGATGTAAAATTTGATATCTGCGCCTGGTTTGTCTGCGTCCAATAATAATAATTTTGTTACAATATCTTTTGCTGATTTATCATCCACCACACCCCACAAGTAAATAGCTCTTTTCTCAAAAAATATTTGCTCCATTTTTTTATTCAAAAAACCAGGCCCGTTATCTTCTTTCTTATTTTCTTTTGGCTCCTCGTCTTCTTCTGACATTAAAAATTCGTTGGTAACTATCATACAATTATTTTTTCTTCTTTTATTTTTTAATCTTGCGCGGGTTCGTTAATAAAACTTCATCTACTAATCCGTATTCTTTTCCTTCGGCTGCAGTCATCCAAAAATCTCTGTCGCAATCCTTGGTAACGGTTGCAAGATCCTTATGGGTATGATGTGCAATCACTTCATACAATTCGTTTCTTAATTTTTTTATTTCTCTTGCAGTAATTTCAATATCAGATGCTTGACCACCAATAGCACCACTTGGTTGGTGCAACATAATGCGGCTATGTTTCAAAGCGGTTCTTTTACCTTCCACACCTGCGCATAATAAAATCGCACCCATACTTGCTGCCATTCCTGTGCAAATAGTGGCCACATCGGGACTAATAAATTGCATGGTATCATAAATTCCTAGGCCAGCATAAACACTTCCGCCTGGGCTGTTAATATACATTTGAATATCCTTGGTACGATCGGTACTTTCTAAAAATAATAACTGTGCGGTAACAATGTTTGCTACGTAGTCATTGATGCCTTCGCCTAAAAAAATGATTCTATCCATCATTAATCGGCTAAACACATCCATGCTTGCCACATTCATTGGGCGCTCCTCAATAATATAGGGGGTCAGGTTAGTGACACTATTTTTATATTGATGTAAACTATTGCTGCTGATCCCTCTTCCTTTGATCGCAAATTGCTCAAATTCTTTTCCTAAATTCATAATATCTAATTTCAGTGGGTAAAGGTAAAACCTTGTATTCAAAGGAACTACAAAAAGGATGCCAAAGTTTCAGAATAGGAAACAAAAAAGGCCTCCTATAAAAAATAGAAGGCCTTGGTTTTCAATGATTTATTGGAAGTCACACCAACTTTACTCGGCTAAGGCTCATTTACCTAGTGTTGGTGATGTTTTAACATGTCTGCAAATTTTTCAGCTTCAATAGGGGTATCTTTTGCTTCTACCTCAGTTTCGATGACTTTGAATAATTTGTCTGTGCTAATTCTATGGTAGCTATCTTCTACAAATTTCTTGTCTTGCATCATTCTAACGGCATAGTCTTCCAGCCATTTGTCGTTATCACCCATGGCGCCCATTTGGTTGCCCATATAACTCATCAATTGTTGCTTTGCAAAATTCTTTAAATCTTCAGCAACCACTTCCACTTTATTTTCACTCATTAACTGACCACTCACTAAAGTCCACTTTAATTGGTCTTGGAAAACAGGATATTCTTTTTCTGCCTCTTCTAATGTTCTTTGCTTTTCACCACCTTGTTGTAACCAACGCTTTAAAAATGCAGTAGGGAATTCCATTTTTGTATCTTCAATCAAGCTGTGATATATTTGATCATGTATTTGATTGCGTGCTTGTTGTTCGTAGTAACTTGCGATATCTTTTTTTAATGCTGCACGGAATTCTTCTTCTGTTTTGATGGCTTCATTTGGATAAGTCGCTAAAAATAAAGTTTCATCAATGGCTGCTTTTTCCACTAAGCCCACTTTCGTAATTAATAGTTTAAAGTATTTATCAGTGTCCTCCTTAGTGATACCAAGGTCGCCCACAATTACTTCAAGTTCCTTGTCCGCAAAGGCTTTACTTAATTGGATGGTATGTGTATCGTCCGTTTTGCTACCCAATAATTTTTTTCGAGTAGCTGCTGTAAAATATTTAATCAACAAAGAATTATCTTTTTTAATTCCACCTTCAACTTCATTACCGTCTTTGTCTGATTCAATGAATGTTACATTCAAAACATTTTCTTCTGAATCTGCAGTTGCAGGCTCGGTCATTTTGCCATTGCGTGTTTGAATACGATCCACTTCATTTTGAATCATTTCATCCGTGACTGCCACTTGATAGCGTTTCACTTTTATATCTTTTGTTTTTATTTCAAAATTAGGTTTCAATCCAATTTCAAAAGTAAAATCATAAGTACCTGGATTGTTAAAATCCATATTAGCCAATTGGGTATCTAATGGAAGGGGTTGTGCAAAAATTTCAATTTTTTCTGCAGACAGATATTGATTTAATTCACCCTCCACTTTCTTTAAAACCTCATCCGTGAAAACAGATTGCCCGTACATTTTTTTAATCATAGTTGCAGGCACCATCCCTTTTCTAAAACCGGGGATATTTGCTGTTTTAGCATGCTTTTTTAATATCGCTTCAAATCCACCCAAATAATCGGCAGGAGTTAAATTAACAGTTAGTTTGTCATTTAAAAGGCCAATGTTTTCTCTTTTTATGCTTGCCATAATCTTATCTTTTTTTCTAGTAATTTCTAGGGTTTAAGGGGGGCAAAGGTATGTTTTTGCACCTAAAAAACAGCTAATTATATAAAAAAGCCCTTCAAAATTTAATCTGAAAGGGCTTTTTTTAGTTATTGTGCGGATGGAGGGGGTCGAACCCACACGCCTCGCGGCGCTAGATCCTAAGTCTAGTGCGTCTGCCAATTTCGCCACATCCGCTTAGGGGTTGCAAACTTAATTGATTTTTTTAATTTTTCGGGGACTTTTTAACGACTTGTTACAGTGCCGGGATTAAACCTACAATTTTCTCAAGGTATAATTGATCAATTTCGTCAAAATCGGATAAATGGGCGCTGTCCACATCTAAAACACCCACTATATTTCCATGATGAAATACAGGTACAACGATTTCCGATTTAGAAGCGCTACTGCAAGCAATATGCCCTGGAAATTTTTCTACATCGGCCACAATAAGGGTAGCTTCTTTTTCCCAAGCACCACCACACACGCCTCTTCCTTTTTTAATTCGTGTACATGCAACGGGACCTTGAAATGGTCCTAATACCAACTCGTCATTGTGGATCCAATAAAATCCAACCCACCACCAATTGAACTGTTCTTTTAATGCAGCACTAATATTCGCAAGGTTGGCAATTAAATTAGTTTCACCTTGAAGCAATCCTGCTATTTGCGGAATTAATGCTTCGTATTGTTCTTGCTTGGTTCCTGATTGTATATTTAAATCTTCGGCCATAATATATACTGCAAATTTTAAATGCTAAATGGAGTTGCTATTAAAAATAGATTTTAATTCTTTCTTTTCGACCCTTGCTACAAATAAAATAAAAGCCAAAAGTAAAACAGATGCGAATAAATAATTAAATGGTGCATTATTTGAAATTTGGTGCACCCCAATATTTATTGCATATAGTAGTAGGGTAATGACAAAATAAGCGATTAGTTTTTTTGTGGCATAAGGAATTGGGTACACTTTTTGCCCCCATTGGTAACTGATCACCATCATAGTTCCATAACAGAAAAAAGTAGCCCAAGCACTTGCCATAAATCCAAAATAAGGGATGGCTAAGTAATTGATCGTAATGGTAATAATAGCGCCAATAATGGTTATCCAGGCACCTGCCATTGTTTTATTACTTAATTTATACCAAATACTTAGGTTGTAGTAAATACCTAAAAATATATTCGCTAATAATAATATTGGGACCACTTTTAATCCCACATACATGGCTGGGTTTCGTATAAATTCTTTCCAAATATCTAAATAAAGGACAACCATTAAAAACATAATACATAAAGTGATGACAAAAAATTTCATCACACGCGCATATGTTTTTTGTGCATTATCGGTATCTGCTTGTTTAAAGAAAAAGGGTTCAGCGCCCATTCTAAATGCTTGTACTGAAATGGTAATTAATATGGATAACTTATAACAGGCACTATAAATTCCAACGATGGCTTTGTTCGCATCAGGGGAACCGCCTGGCGCCCACCATCCTAACATGATTCTGTCTAAGGTTTCATTGACCATGCCACCCAAACCTACTAAAATTAGGGGAACTGCGTAAATCATCATTTGTTTCCATAAATTAAAATCAAATGAAAAGCGTAGTGCGCTAATTTCTTTTTTCAATAATAATAAAACAAAAACATTTTGCACAATGCCCGCAACTAAAATATAACCCACTGACCATTCGGGCTTATAAAGATTTGTTATTGTAGTATTCGGGTGCGTTTGAACGTATGTTGGTAAAACACTGATAAAAAAATAAGTAGCAGCTATATTTAAAACAATACCGCCTATTTTAACAAAGGCAAACTTTTTAGGTTTTTCTTGTAATCGTAGTCTTGAAAAAGGAATCGTAGTAATCGCATCTAGTCCAACCACCCATGCCATCAATGTAATGTATTCGGGATGTGCAGTGATTTGTAAAAGTTGCGCAATAGGCGCGCTCCAATAAATAAGTCCCATTAATACAACTGCAGTCACCATGAACATGGAAAAACTACTCGTGTGGTAAATTTTTTCTTCATTTTCCTTGGTGCCAAATCGGAAATACGCCGTTTCCATACCATGCGTTACGATGACATTTAAAAAGGGGATGAAGGAATAAACAAGTGACATTTCGCCGTAAGCCGATTCGGTAAACTTAAAAGTAAGATAGGGTACCAGCAAATAACTGATAAACCTAGCTGCAATGGAGCTAAGCCCGTACCAAATGGTTTGACTGGCTAATTTTTTAATACTACTCAAGGGCTTGAAATTACAGCTAAATTAGTGAAAATAGTTTTGTTTATCTTCATGGTGCAAAACAGTCATATATGAGAGCGGTAATTCAACGGGTTTCGGAAGCGCGCGTCACAGTGGAGGGCGCAATTATTGGCCAAATTCAACGGGGGTTGATGGTTTTGGTGGGTATTATAAATGAAGATGATGCCTCAGATATTGAATGGCTCTCCAATAAAATTATTAATATGCGCATTTTTGACGACGAAAATGGGGTCATGAATAAAAGCCTTGTTGAAATAGGAGGGGCATTATTATTAGTAAGCCAATTTACTTTACACGCATCTACCAAAAAAGGTAATCGGCCTTCCTATATTGCAGCTGCGAAACCGGAAATTTCCATTCCTTTATACGAGGCCATGATACAACAGCTGGAAAAGGATTTGGGGTCGTCCATTCAAACAGGCAAATTTGGGGCAGATATGAAAGTGGCACTTATCAATGATGGCCCGGTCACGATCACCATTGATTCAAAAAATAAAGTATAAATTCAACTGAGTTGGGGTTTAATAAATAAAAAAGTAAATAAAAATATGTCAAATACAACCACCATACAGCAAGCGCAGGAACAAGTGGATCAATGGATAAAAACTGTCGGCGTAAAGTATTTTAGTGAGCTCACCAATTTGGGTATTTTAATGGAAGAGGTAGGGGAGTTGTCCAGAATTATGGTACGCAAGTTTGGGGATCAGTCCTTTAAAAATAAAGAGGAAGAAGTTTTGTTGGCCGATGAAATGGCAGATGTACTTTTTGTATTGATTTGCCTAGCCAATCAAACGGGCATCGATTTGGCCACCGCATTGGAGAAAAACATCCAAAAGAAAACTCAAAGGGACGGTTCTCGCCATCAAAACAACGAAAAATTACATCGATAATATAATCTAGCAGTATATTTGCAACCTATGAGTAAGGTACAACCAGACAATACATTACAAGCGATTATTTCGCACGCCAAAGAATATGGTTTTGTTTTCCCAAGTAGTGAAATCTATGATGGGTTGAGCGCAGTATATGATTACGGCCCCTATGGTGCACAATTGAAAAAAAATATTCGTGACTATTGGTGGAATAGCATGACACAAATGAATGAAAATATTGTGGGTATTGATGCTGCTATATTTATGCATCCAACCACTTGGAAAGCGAGTGGTCATGTGGATAGTTTTAGTGATCCATTAATTGATAATAAGGAAAGTAAAAAAAGATACCGCGTTGACCATTTGATTGAAGGACATGCAGATGCATTAATTGCAAAAGGAAATACCGCCGCCGCTGAAAAACTATTGACCGATATGGATGCATTGTTGGCCAAAGAGGATTTTGAAGGGTTAAAAAAATTAATTGAAGAAAATAAAATTACTTGTGGTGTAAGTGGTACCAGTAACTGGACAGAAATAAGACAGTTTAATTTAATGTTCTCCACGGAGATTGGGGCTGTAGCTGAGGAAGCGAGCACCATCTATTTAAGACCAGAAACGGCGCAAGGAATTTTTGTGAATTTTTTAAATGTGCAAAAAACGGCAAGGATGAAAATTCCTTTTGGTATTGCGCAAACAGGGAAAGCGTTTAGAAACGAAATTGTAGCACGTCAGTTTATATTTAGAATGCGTGAGTTTGAACAAATGGAAATGCAATTTTTCATTAAGCCAGGAACGCAAAAGGAGTGGTATGAGCATTGGAAAAACGAACGTATGCAATGGCATTTAAGTTTGGGTATTGCGCCAGAAAAATACCGTTTTCATGACCATGTGAAATTAGCACACTATGCAGATGCTGCTTTGGATATTGAATATGAATTTCCGTTTGGCTTTAAGGAAGTGGAGGGAATACACTCACGTACTGATTTTGATTTAACGCGTCATCAGGAATTTAGTAAAAAGAAGATGCAATATTTTGATACCGAGATCAATCAACATTATGTGCCTTATGTGATTGAAACTTCTATTGGATTAGATAGAATGTTTTTATTATTGTTAGCGAATTCCTATGAGGAAGAAACCATTAATAAGGAAGATGGCACTACTGATTCAAGAGTGGTCTTGCATTTGCCAGCGAAAGTGGCTCCTAATAAATTAGCAATACTTCCTTTAACTAAGAAAGACGGTTTACCTGAATTGGCAAAAGAGTTGATGGATGAATGTAAAAAATCATTCCATTGCTTTTATGAAGAAAAAGATGCCATTGGAAAAAGATATCGTCGTCAGGATGCGATTGGAACGCCTTTCTGCGTTACTATTGATCATCAAACCAAAGAAGATGGCACCGTTACGATTCGTTTCCGCGATAGTATGTTACAAGAGCGCATTGCAATGAATAAAGTACGAGAATTAGTGCTAGCGCATATCAGCTAGCTTGCTTAAATAATCATTAAGCGTTGCTTCGGAATTCAGAAATACAATTTTGAGCGAGCGTTTGTAGCGAGTCGAAAAATTCGTATTTTGAATGAAGAAGTATTTTGGTATTTATAAAATAAGGCCCCAAGCAAAAACTCGGGGCCTTATTTGTCTTAATCTAGTAAAATTATAAAAAAGAAGATTTATTCATATTTTATTGAATAAATAATTTAACCGAAAGATTCGAAATGTACTTGTTTTTTATCTAATCCTAGATCGGTCATATTCTTGCGTGCATCATCAATCATTGCTTTCCAACCGCATAACCAAACATGTGCAGTTTCTTTATTCTCTTTTAATAATTCTTGGTACACGGGATGTACATATCCTTTGTGTGAGCCAACAGGCACTTCTGTTTCTCTAGAATAGCAAGGATGAAAATGAAATCCTGGTTCTTTGCTTTCTAATTCTTTTAATTCATCAATATATAAACCATCTTCAAATTTTCGGCAGCCAAAAATTAAATGAATATTATTGTGTGGAATTTTGTGTTCGTGAATATAGCGAATCATTGATCTGAAAGGAGCGATACCTGTTCCTGTACAAATAAAGTACACGTCGTTTTCAAAGTTCTTTGGCAAAGTGAAAACACCTTGCGGCCCTCTTAAAGTAACCTTAGTGCCAACTTTACCTTCGTTGAATAAATAGGTAGTGCCAAGTCCGCCTTCTAAATGAACAATCACTAGCTCAAAACTGTTGGTGCGATTAGGTTCCGAAGCAATAGAGTAACTTCTCCAACGCTTATTTTTTTGTTCATGTATCGGTAGGTCAAGTGTTACAAATTGACCAGGAATAAAATCAAATGATTCCAATGCTGGAATTTCAAAGTAAAACCTTTTTGTGTTGGAAGTTTCATCAATAATTTTTGTGATCGTGCCTTCCACCCATTCTAATGCCATATTATTATTTTTTATTTAATTAGTAATAAAAACTCGCTGAACATAAACCTTGTTTTTGGCGTATACTTTAATATAATAAACGCCAGTAACTAAATTTTCAATGTCTATTTTTTGAGGAGTTCTTTGGTTAACAAGTTTGTTTTTATACGCTACACGGTTGCCCATGGAGTTTAATACATCTATTGAAATATCGTTGGTTTGTAAGTTGTTAAATGAAATATAAAAGGCGTTTCCTTTGATTAAATTTTCAATATAATCAGTGGAAGTTATTCTTAAATTAATATCCTTCGCTGAGCCTTCTATAATATTAGTGATAATATTGCCATTATTGTCTCTTACTAAAACAAGTTTGTTTTCAGAAAGTATTTGACAACCATTGTTGTTGGTCATTACTTTATAAATCGCATTTTTTGTTGGCTTGTATACTTGGCTGGTCGCACCATTTAAAAATTCGTCATTCATATACCATTGATAGGTTGTAGCCGCTGTCGCAGTTAAACTATCGCCTTGCAATTTAAACGTTGGGGCACTTATTATATTTACAGGAATGGTAGTAGGTGGACTGTCGCAGTCACTCGTACTAATTTGTGTATTATAGAAAAAGTAAAAGTAGTTTTGAAAGTTTCCTGTAGCAGCCGTCACACTGTTACCCGTATAGCTGAACACTTTATTGGGTCCAATGGGGTATGGGTTTGTTGTAACATTGTTGTTTCTGTATAAACTAGCAGTACTATCACAGGTGGTTACGATATAGTAATTACCTGCCACATTTAGCTTAAAGTTAAGCTCGTAAATTCTGCCAGAATCGCCAGCTACATAATTCGAAGCACCTGCAACCGGACTTGGGGAACTTGCCGAAGCATTTACGGTAACAAATTGAGATAGACCAGGATAGTAAGTGGTATCGGTAGCCATGTACATCAATTCAAATTTAATTTTTCCTGCATTTGCAGTATATAATTTTACGGTGTTAATAGTCATTGGGGTACCTGTGGTTACCTTCATGTAATTACCTTTGAAATTATTGTAACCTCCTGCACCCAATGTGGTATTGTGGCCAGGTCCAACAAATCCTTGGAATCCTTGTGTTAAATACAAATTACTTTTGGTGGATGTAGCGGTGGTATTAGATCCTGCTGCAATGGGTGTTTCTAAGTTTGAACTATCATACCAAATGTAACTTTTGCTTGATGATGGTGAATTTACAGTAAGCTTTAAACTATTGTTACAATTGATTGCGCTACCAGTAGGTGCGATACTATTATCAGCAGTTGTTAAAGCCGTAATTAAAGTATTATTTTCTTTTAGTTGGTCAATGGTAGATGAAACGGTTGTTGTGAATGAATATTTAGTAGCTGCTTCTAAATTGATTGGTTTTTGGAAAGTATAATTCATGGATTCTCCCGCTTCCAAACGACCATTAAAAGTTTCACTGACATTTAAAATAGTATTGTTGCCCTTTGTTACTGTTAAGCTAAGTGGGAAGTTTTTTTGTTGTGTTGTTCCATTGTTAGTCACTTTTACGGTGACATATTGTATGGGTTTTTTACAAGCGGCATTCTGTGGACTTACCAAATCCGACATTTGTAAATCGCTCGAAGGGTTGATGATTCTTAAAGTATAATCCTGTGTTTCCCCATTGGTATAAGTACCACATGCCAATACATTAGTACTACTGCTTGTTTCCATCACCACAATTCTTAACTTCATTAAGCGACCAAGTTGTAAGGTGTCAGGTAAGCTAATAGTTGCAGTATAATTGCTATTGGTGATTCCAGTACTTGTATTGACCAATTCATTTGTTTCAAATGTGCCATTACTATTATAGTCAATAAAGGTTTTTACAAAACGGGTATTATTAGTTGCATCCGCACTTCCTATTTTTAAAAATAAATTAATTGTACTATTGGGTTCCCCGTTGATGAATAAATTTGTGTTATCTACAAAATCTTTATTGGTAGCTGGTACAAATTGAATATTATTAATACTTACACTGTCTATTTTACTTCCAGCACTTGAGCTTGCAGTGGATGCACAATAAGCTACACCGCCAGCACCACTGATGACTAAAGAATAGGGTTGTTGCCCTCGATCTAAATTCCGCTTATGTTTAACTTTAATCAAATAGCTTTTACCCACCAATGTGGTATCAATTTCTACTTTTTCAACATTGTCTAAAATATTATCCCCTTTAAAAGCTGCATTAGCAGGGCTTTGTGGATTTAATTTCCATGAATTAGTGATTTTGGTACCTTGACTTATTGTTAAGTCCAAGTCGTTCACCAATTGGGGCGTGGTGTCATTTAACGTACTTTTGACAGTCCCTTTAACATCGTTCCAAACAATACTTGCTTTTACCGGGTTTTTTCCGGAAGCAATAATAGTATAGGTGGTGGAGTCTAAATTATTTAAAGTGTTTTCATACACTAAGTCCGAACTTGAATTGCTGTTTTTTGTTGTTAATGCATTTTTCAAAACGGTTGCAGCATCAAACATATTAAGTAATCCCCAACCAAATTTGTAATCAGGTCCAGGGTTTGATCCTGCTTCATTGGCTGTATGTATCGCCAAAGCTTTCACCGTGGTTGATCGCAAAAACTTTTTGGGACTTAATTGTTGGCTTAGCTCTTGTAATAATAATAAGGAGCCGGCAGCATTTGGGGTAGCCATCGAAGTTCCACTTTTATATCCGTAACTAGAGTCATGGGTAGCAGTAGTTGAAAATACAGACACCCCATCCGCTACAATATCTGGTTTGATTCTACCATCATCCGTTGGCCCCCAACTACTAAATGAGGACATGACCACATCTTCCTTTTTGGTATAGGGACTTGACAAGCCATTAACGGCACCCACCGCCAATACGTTTTTTGCATTAATATCTGCTGATAAAGTTTCATAACCATCATTGCTACTTAAACTATCAGGTCTTGCACCTGCATTATACATTTTTCCATTGGCGTCTCTTCTCCAATAGGTATCACCCACTTTGGGGCCAGTACTTCCATGATTATTTCCTGCAGCTTTCGCAATTATATAATAAGGTGCATTGTACATTACGGAATCATAAACCATTGCCTTGTTGTCGTATAAACCAAATCTGTAGTCTTCTTTTTCATTGTATTTGCCATTAAACTCCCAACGATCCGCCGAATCACTATTTTGATCCCAACCACTTACTATTCCGTAGGAGTGATTGGATATAAGTAAACCATTGGCTGCTGCTGCTGACATTTCACTTGCGTCGTTGTTCCAATCATAGGAATAAGCCCCTTTTAAATTATAGGACATTCCTTTTGCTAATGGGTTCAATCCTTTCGACATGATAGTGCCAATCACATGCGTGCCATGCTCATAGGCAGTAGTGGCATTGTCTTTTTGAACAATTCTATTTCTCAGTTCAATATGTGATGTGCGCACAGCACCTTGGTCCCAAACACCAATAGTATTTGTTAAGCTATCGTTTTCGCCAGTTAAATTAAATCCGTAGGGCGCGGTAGGCCAAATTTTATTCGTGTTGAGGGTGATTGCAGGAATAGGATCTGCAAAGCTTGTATAATAAATGGGCATGCCAGCCGCATCAATACCCATTAAGGAACGACGGCTATTGCCGGCTTGGTAAAATAAGGGCCATCTTTTTTCCTTGGCTTTGATCAATGCATCTGAATAGGAAGCGCGGGATTCAATATCTAATGATTTTGCCGTACTTAATAGTATTAATTTTTTGGTTTGAACCTGTGCATTTATTTGCTGAAAAAAAATAAATGAAACCACTAAACAAATTTGCCATTTTTTCATGCGCGTATTTTTAAAAAACCTTATAATAGGAGTAGTCGAAATTACAATTTATTATCTATTTTTTGGTAATTTAAATGATTTATAAAGCCCTCTAAATAGCTTCTTTTTGCTAATAGTTGTTTGTAAATCGGTTTAAATTTTGTTGTAACTTTAAACAAATGCACATGCAATGAAAAGTATTTACGCAACAACTTTAGGCTTAATGCTAATGGCTGTATTATTACTGGGATGTTCGACTATTAAAAAACAATCAAAAGTGCAATTTGCGCAAGGCATTCAAGGGCAGGTTTTTGAACAAAAAGGCAATCAAATGCCACAAAAGGGAAAGCCTTTTTCAAAGGGTGTTGGATATGCGACCCAATTATATGTTTTTGAACCAACGAGCATGCAATCTGCTAGTCAAATAAGCGGCAATCTATTTAGTATGCCAAGCACCCAATTAATTGGGACTTTTACAACTGATTCCTTGGGGCGTTTTAAGTGTAAACTTAAGCCAGGTCGGTATAGCATTTTTGTGGGGTATCAAAATGGGTATTATGCTGCTAGCTTTAATCAACGCAATGAATTAGGCATTGTGCAAGTTTCTGCGGGAACCATTACACCTATTGAAGTAATTATTACTGCCAACGCAAGTTATTAGCATTGAAATAGTATCTTTGTAGGGTGATGTATGAATGAGCAATCCTTGTTTGAACGGTTTAATGTATCCCCCCTCCTAAATTCTTTGGCGGACAGGATAGCTATGTCCGAAACGCAAAAAATTCCTTTCCAAATTTTCTTGCAGCACCTGAATGGATCGGTCCCCGCTTTTGTTTTACAAACTATTTTTACGCATGAGAAAACGAATCAGTGGAATCATATTGTTGTATTAAATGATGCAGAAGAAGCAGCCTATTTTTTTAATTCCATTGAAAGTGTGACTGAGGCGATGGATTTGTTTTATTTTCCCTCCTCTTTTAAAACACCCCACAATTTTAATTTTTTAAATCCTTCGCATGTGATGTTGCGAACCGAAGCATTGACTAAAATTTCAATGGGCGGGAATAAGAAAATTATTGTGACCTATCCTGAAGCGCTTTTTGAAAAAGTGATTCTTCCAAAAACGCTACAAAAAAATATCATTCAAATTAAAACCAATGATAGTATTGATTTAAATGCAATGATGCAGCAATTTATTGACTATGGTTTTGAACGCACCGATTTTGTATATGAGCCAGGTCAATTTGCTTTAAGGGGCGGTATTTTTGATATTTATTCTTTTGGCAATGAAAAGCCATATCGTATTGAATTGTTTGGCGAGGAAGTGGATAGTATTCGCTTGTTTGATCCTGCAACACAATTGAGTGAGCGTAAATTATTGCAAGTCAATATTATTCCCAATGTAACTACCCAATTTGAGGATACTGAAAAAATTCCACTGATTGAATTTATGAATAGTAACACTATTCTTTGGATGAAGGATTGGAATGTAATTAAGCAACGCGGCATGGATCAATGGGAGTCCTTAAATGATTTTTTAACACATACGGTAAATAATAAACCAATTGAATTGGGCGATGCACATGTCAAGCATACCCAATTAGATGATTTTGATACGGTTGAAAATGCAGAGGCTTCATTATTAAATAGCACCATCATAGAATGGGGGTTTCAGGCAAATATTTGCAAAGAGGTCATGCAATTTAATACCCAAGTACAGCCTAGCTTTAATCGACAATTTCAATTACTCATTGCCAACCTGCAGGAACTTGAAAAAAAAGGGTATGCCTTATTTATTTTTGCAGAGCAAGCCAAGCAGTTGGAGCGTTTACACGCAATCTTCACCGATTTAAAAACGGAAATACAATTTACACCTGTTGTTAAAAATATTCACGAAGGTTTTATTGATCATAATCATAAAATTGTTTGTTATACGGATCATCAAATATTTCAACGCTATCATAAATACAAAGTAAAGCAGGCGTATAGTAAAAGTAAGGCCATTACGCTCAGAACATTACGTGATATGCAGCCTGGTGATTATGTTACGCATATTGACCATGGGGTAGGTGTATATAGTGGACTCCAAAAAATTGACGTGAATGGTTTAATGCAGGAAGCGGTGAGGATTATATACAAGGACAGTGATATATTATACGTGAATATAAATTCACTACACAAAATTTCAAAATATACTGGAAAGGAAGGGGCGCCTCCTAAAATTAATAAGTTAGGTTCCGATGCTTGGGTAAAATTAAAAGACAAAACAAAAGCAAAGGTGAAGGAGATTGCATTTGATTTAATTAAATTATATGCACAACGTAAAGCACAAGCTGGTTTTGCATTTACGCCGGATAACTACATGCAATATGAATTAGAAGCTTCGTTTATTTACGAGGAAACTTTGGATCAAGCAAAGGCAATTGCCGATGTGAAAAAGGATATGGAAACCCCTTCGCCCATGGATAGATTGGTTTGTGGAGATGTAGGTTTTGGTAAAACGGAAGTAGCAGTTAGGGCAGCTTTTAAAGCAGCCATAGATGGGAAGCAGGTAGCACTTTTGGTGCCGACCACTATTTTAGCCTTTCAACATTATAAAACATTTGTGGATCGCTTAAAGGATTTTCCTATTACGGTTGATTACTTGAATAGATTTAAATCCGCTGCACAAAAAAAGGAAACCATTGAAAAAGTAAAACAAGGGAAGGTGGATATTTTAGTGGGCACACATGGCATTTTAGGAAAGGATGTGGTGTTTAAGGATTTAGGTTTAATGATTATTGATGAAGAACAAAAATTTGGGGTTGGGCATAAAGAAAAATTAAAAACTTTAAGAGCGACGGTTGATTGTTTAACATTAACAGCAACACCCATTCCAAGAACCTTACATTTTAGTTTAATGGGCGCGCGCGATTTAAGTATTATTAATACACCGCCAGCAAATAGGCAACCCATTCATACGGAAGTGCAGGTGTTTAATGAGGATGCTATTCGCGAAGCTATTTATTACGAAGCAGAAAGAGGTGGGCAAGTATTTTTTATTCATAATCGCGTACAAGGCTTGTCGGAAATGTGTGCGATTATTCAGCGTTTATGCCCTGATTTAAGTATTGGATTCGCGCATGGTCAGTTAGAAGGGCATCAATTAGAAGAAAAAATATTAGATTTTATTGAGAAAAGATATGACGTGTTGGTGTGTACGAATATTGTTGAAAGTGGCGTAGATATTGCCAATGTAAATACCATCATCATAAACAATGCACATCAATTTGGCTTAAGTGATTTGCACCAACTAAGGGGAAGGGTAGGCAGAAGTAATAAAAAAGCGTTTTGCTATTTATTAGCGCCGCCCATAAGTACTTTGCCGGATGATTCTAGAAAAAGATTACAAACCTTAGAACAGTTTAGTGAGTTGGGTAGTGGATTTCAAATTGCGATGCGCGATTTGGACATTCGAGGTGCTGGTAATTTATTAGGCGGAGAGCAAAGTGGATTTATGGTGGAAATTGGATTTGAAATGTACCAGAAAATTTTAGCAGAAGCAGTAAGGGAATTAAAAAGATCTGATTTTAAAGAATTGTTTCAGGAAGAAATTAGCAAGCAGGATGATTATGTGCAAGACTGCACGATTGACACCGACTTGGAGATTATGATTCCAGATATTTATGTGGAAAGTATTGGAGAGCGCCTATCCTTATATACAAGATTGGATCAATCTGAAAATGACGAAGAATTAGATTTACTGCATGGGGAAATGGTAGATCGATTTGGTCCGATGCCTAAGTCGGTGGAAGATTTATTTACAACAGTCAAGTGTAGAAGAATTGCCATCGCATTGGGTTTTGAAAAAATGACGCTAAAAGATGAAACAGTAAGGTGCTTTTTTATTAATCGTCCAGATGCGCCTTATTTTGAAAGTGATACTTTTAAGCAATTGTTATTGTTTGCACAAACCGCAATGAATACTGCGCATTTTAAACAAGCAGGGAAAAACTTTATCCTTATCATCAAGGATATCAAAGGGATGAGTGAATGTTATCGCCTGCTAAATAAAATACATACTGGCGTATTGGGCGTCAAATAAATGATAATAGGTAAGGGCCAGCATGATAAAAGCCGCACTCGATGAATCGAGTGCGGCTTTTCAATAAGATTGGAATTGTGTAAGAAAGATCCAGTTAAACTAGAATCCTTTTGTAGCCACTCCGTCAGCAATAGCTTTAAGCGCATTTGTTTCGCTTAAGATCGCTGCCATTTTATTTCCTTTACCATCGTTGCCACCTGCCATATAACCGCCTTTTGCAGTTCTAGTGATGACAGCGTCAAGCATAGGTACATTTTTTTCTTTTGTTTTTAAGCAATACGCTTTAATCATTTTTGTAGTGTCCATTTTGTATAAATTTTAAAGTGAAATTTTCTAATTGAAAGTAGGTTATTTATTGTTATTCATTTGAGTTCAAGGGCTGTTTTTTCTTAAAATAGCCAAAAATTGTATTAATACTAACTTTTAGGCGTCAATTTTAGCATATTTCGCATGTGATTCAATGAATTCCCTTCTTGGAGCCACCTCGTCACCCATCAGCATGCTAAAAATACGATCAGCTTCTGCAACGCTTTCGATGGTGACTTGTTTCAAGGTTCTTCTGGAAGGATCCATGGTCGTTTCCCATAATTGGTCTGCGTTCATTTCTCCCAACCCTTTATAGCGCTGAATGGTTACTGAATCATCTTTTCCACCCCCAATTTTTGTAACCAAGGCTTTTCTTTGTTCTTCACTATAGGCATATTCCTGGTCCTTGCCTTTTTTCACTAAGTACAAAGGAGGTTGTGCAATGTATACATATCCATTTTGCACTAACTCTTTCATATATCTAAAGATGAAAGTTAAAATTAAAGTAGCGATGTGAGATCCATCCACATCGGCATCGGTCATAATAATTAATTTGTGATAACGAAGTTTTACAATGTTCAAAGCCTTTGGATCTTCGGGCGTACCAACAGTTACACCAAGTGCAGTGTACATATTACGAATTTCCTCATTCTCATATATCTTATGCTCCATTGCTTTTTCAACATTCAAAATTTTACCACGTAATGGTAATATTGCTTGATAGCCGCGATCACGCCCTTGTTTTGCAGTACCACCCGCTGAATCTCCTTCGACTAAGTAAAGCTCACATCTTTCTGGATCTCTATCTGAACAATCCGCCAACTTTCCTGGAAGCCCGCCGCCCGTAAGTACCGTCTTGCGTTGCACCATATCTCTTGCTTTTTTAGCTGCTACACGGGCTTGGGCCGCTAAAATTATTTTTGAGATTACATACTTAGCTTCCTTCGGATTTTCTTCTAAATAAGCTTCTAATACCCTAGCAACGGTAGTTTGAACCACCCCACTCACTTCACTATTTCCTAATTTGGTTTTCGTTTGACCTTCAAATTGCGGTTCAGGAACCTTTACGGAAATAATGGCACTTAAGCCTTCTCTGAAATCATCTCCCTCTACAGTTACTTTTGCTCTTTCAAATAAACCTTCTTTATCACCGTAACTTTTGAATACGCGGGTAAGTGCAGTTCTAAATCCTGTCACATGCGTTCCACCCTCAATCGTATTAATATTATTTACATAAGAAAATATATTCTCTTTAAAATCGTCATTGTAAGTCAACGCAACTTCGACCATTACATTGGACGCTTCATCCAAACCTTCCACATACAAAGGTTGTGCTATGATTGGGTTACGATTCCCATTCTTATCTAGCATTTGCACAAACTCAACAATACCACCTTCGCTATAAAAATTGTTTTGATAAGCAACACCAGCATCATCTAATTCTCTGTGGTCTGTTATTGTAATGTTGATTCTTTTGTTTAAATAAGATAGCTCACGTAAACGACCTTCTAAAATTTCTCTTTTATAAACTGATTCTTGAAAGATGGTTAAGTCAGGCCAAAAATGAACGCGGGTTCCGGTTTTTTCACTGATACCAATTTCCCTAACAGCATATTGTGGAGCGCCAATGGCATACTCTTGTTCAAAAATTTTACCTTCTCTTTCAACGGTTACCAACAATTTTTTACTAAGAGCATTTACGCAACTCACCCCCACACCATGCAATCCGCCTGACACCTTGTAGGTATTTTTATCAAATTTACCTCCAGCATGCAAAACAGTCATAACCACTTCTAAAGCAGAGCGTTTCTCCTTGGTATGCATGGCAGTAGGAATACCACGACCATTATCCTGCACACTAATGGAGTTGTCCTCATGAATAGCAACCTCAATATGAGAGCAATAGCCTGCCAATGCCTCGTCAATAGAGTTGTCAACTACCTCATATACAAGGTGGTGTAAGCCTTTTGAGCCAACATCGCCAATATACATGGCAGGTCTTTTTCGAACGGCTTCCAATCCCTCTAAAACCTGGATACTATCGGCACCGTAATTTTTATTTTCGGCTGATTCGCTTGACTGTAAATCTTCTGACATAAAATGGGTAAAATTATTTTGTTTTTATAGGCATTCCGAATGCATACAAACTTAAGAAAATTAAGGGTTTAAAGCCTGTTTTAGCCCCAATTTAGTTATCCCCATTTTTGCCATTTTGTGCATAGTTTTTTAGTCTAAAAATGGGCCATTTTTTAGTCATTTTTGCGTCAGATTTTGACCTATAATAGTTGCTTTACTTTTTATGTGTTAATTTTGTGGCAATGACGCAGGCACATGAAATATTAAAACAGGCAAATGCACCCCATGGGTTTGATGGGATGGCTTTGTTGTATTCCAAGGAGCAGCGCATACCTGGTTCAACGCAATACCATATTCGTCGATATGCGGCGCAGGGTAGCTGGGCGGCCGAGGATACGGGCATGTTTATTTATCACTATAACGCAAGTAGCTCCAAGGATAATTATTTAGAATTACGATTTTGTATTTCGGGGAACAGATATTGTGATAATAAATTATGCGGAACTTGTAATCAAATACCTACTACTGATTGTTCGGGTCCTTTGCGTACGATTGATGTTTTTTCATTTCATTTTACTTCCACTTTTTTACATCAGTTTGTGCATCATGTAAAATTGAATAATAAAAAAGATGATTTATTGGCTTTTAAGCATCCTGATAATTTTTCTAAAATATTTCAGTTGTCTATTAAAAAGCGGGCCACTTTAGATGCTCTGTTAAATCATAGTTACACCGGCTCGCTCGAAAATATTTTTGTAAATGCAAAAGTGCATGAATTATTGGTGTATAGTTTGGAGCATGTGGTGGACGAAAAAGACGCTGTGTTTTCTTGTAAATTTTTAGCAGATGAGCGTGGCAAGGAAAGTATTTATCAAGCACGTGAGTTTTTATTGCAACATATCGGAGATCCCATTACCATAAAGGAATTAAGCCGCAAGGTGGCGATGAATGAATGCTATTTAAAGAAGGGCTTCAAAGAAGTTTTTGGCACTACTATTTTTGATTTTTACCAACAACAAAGAATGGAACATGCAAAGTATTTGTTGTATGAAAAGTCATTAAGTGTGACGGATGTGTCAGCATTGTTAGGCTATTCCTCTATCTCACACTTTTCTGCGGCCTTTAAAAAACACACCGGTTTAAAACCTTGTGAGTTGTTGAATTAATTATTTATTGGATTTTAAGTGCGTTTGCTGTCTTCTTATTTAACAAGTATTTTGTTTATCCTATTTTATCCGTTTCTTACTTTTATTTTAGTTATTTTTATTTTATCAAACTATTACTATGCGAAATTTACTAGCGATTGCCATTTTGTTTTTATTCCCTTCCTGCATTAATCAAAGGGTGGACTTGATTGTACATCATGCACAAATTTTTACAGTGAACAATGATTTTAGTGTTGCAGAAGCAATGGCGGTGCAGGATGGTAAAATTGTTGCTATTGGGACTAATGATGCTATTTTAAAAGAATACCAATCAGACAGCGTCGTAAATGCAAACGGCGCAAGTGTTTACCCAGGTTTTATTGATGCCCATGCGCATTTTTTAGGATATGGCCAATCGCTTTACACGGTCGATTTAATGTTCGTGCCCACTTGGGCCGAAGCGATTGCAAGAGTGAAAGATTTTGCAGCGAAGCATCCAGGGACCGGTTGGATTAAAGGAAGAGGATGGGATCAGAACCGTTTTCCGGGCAAACAATTTCCGACCAATGCGTTGTTAAATGAGTTATTTCCGGATAGGCCTGTCCTATTAGAAAGAGTGGATGGGCATGCAGGTATTGCCAATAATTTTGCATTACAGTTGGCGGGCGTAAAGCCAGGTCAATCTATGGAAGGTGGACAGTTTTTAATGCAAGATGGAAAATTGACCGGGTTGCTTGTAGATAATGCAGTAGGCGTGGTTGATAAAATGATGCCCGCTGCAACAACCGAGGACTATAAAAATTGGTTAATCAGTGCGCAGCAAAATTGCTTTGCAACAGGATTAACGACCATTACAGATTGTGGTTTAAGTCCTTCTGATATTGATCAAGTAGATGCTTTGCAAAAAAGTAATGATTTAAAAATGCGTTTGTATGTGATGCTGAGTGATAAGCCGGAATCCTATACTTCAAAATATTTTACAGATGGTGGGTATGTTACCGATCGTTTATCAGTGAAAGGTGTAAAAGTATATGGGGATGGTGCACTCGGAAGTAGGGGTGCTTGCTTATTGCAACCCTATGCAGATAAAGCAGGCTGGTCGGGCTTTTTATTAAGTAGTCAAGCGCATTTTGATTTCATCGCAGCAAAATTAATTAACACCGATTTTCAAATGTGTACCCATGCGATTGGGGATAGTGCGAACCGTACCATATTAAATGTGTATGCGAAATATTTAAAAGGGAAGAATGATAAGCGTTGGAGAATTGAACATGCGCAAATTATTAATCCTGCCGATTTTCATTTGTTTGGAGACAATAGCATTGTGCCTTCGGTGCAACCTACGCATGGCACTAGTGATATGTATTGGGCGGGTGATCGATTGGGTGCAGAAAGATTAAAAGGTGGTTATGCATTTAAACAATTGTTAGATGAGAATGGATGGCTTCCTTTAGGCACTGATTTTCCTGTAGAAGAAATTAATCCATTTAAAACTTTTTTAGCAGCAGTGGCAAGACAGGATAGTAAAGGTTTTCCAGCAGGTGGCTTTCAAATGGAAAATGCATTAACGCGCGAGCAAACCATTCGAGGTATGACCATTTGGGCTGCAAAAGCAAACCGCATGGAAAAACAAGTGGGTTCCTTAGAAGTAGGGAAGAAAGCTGATTTTATTATCTTGGATAAGAACTTAATGAAGGTGTCAACGGATAGTATTTTACAAATAAAAGTGAAGCGTACTTATTTGAATGGAGAGCGCGTTCATTAATAGTTTTTTGCCCACCAAAATATTAAAAAGATCATCAGAGAATATTATATTTCACTCTTGAACATTGAGCCATAGCGTAAAGAAATTTGTAAATTCTAACGTAAAAAAGTCAGCATGTCTGAGCACAAAGTGCGAGTTCTGACTTTTAGTTTGAATTTATGAATTTTAGCGTTAAATGGCGAGCAGAGAAAGATGAAATATAATATTCAAAAGATGATTCTTATTAAACTACAACCCGACCATATCTTTTGGGATGACCCATGCATCAAATTCTTCTGGGGTAACATAGCCTAATTTAACCGCCATCTCTTTTAATGTGGTTCCTTCTTTATGTGCTTTTTGCGCGATCTCGGCAGATTTATAATAACCGATTTTTGTATTTAATGAGGTCACTAACATTAAGCTATTGTTCACGTGCTTGTTGATATTGGCTTCGATAGGTGCTAAACCAACCGCGCATTTTTCATTGAAGCTCATGCAACCATCTCCAATCAATCTAGCACTATGTAAATAGTTATAAATCATTACAGGTTTAAACACATTTAATTCAAAGTGACCCATGGATCCGCCTATATTAATGGCAACATCGTTACCCATTACTTGTGCAGCAATCATGGTTAATGCTTCAGATTGCGTAGGATTTACTTTGCCAGGCATGATGGAAGATCCTGGTTCATTATCAGGAATAAATATTTCACCTATTCCGCTTCTTGGTCCTGAAGAAAGCATACGAACATCGTTGGCGATTTTCATTAAGCTTACTGCTACTGTTTTTAATGCGCCATGTGATTCAACAATCGCATCATGTGCAGCCAATGCTTCAAATTTATTTTCAGCAGTTACAAATGGCAGGCCTGTTAATTGAGCAATATGCTTTGCAACATTTTCGGAATAACCTTTGGGTGTATTGATTCCTGTTCCAACGGCGGTGCCCCCTAATGCTAATTCACTTAAGTGGGCTAAAGTATTTTCAATTGCTTTTAAACCATGCTTTAATTGGCTTGCGTATCCACTAATTTCTTGCCCTAAAGTTAGTGGGGTAGCATCCATAAAATGGGTACGACCAATTTTTACAATATGCATAAATTCGGCACTCTTCGCATCCAATGTATTTTTTAAAGTAGTAATACCTGGAATGGTGGTTTCTTTTAAAATTTGGTAGGCAGCAATATGCATTGCTGTTGGAAAAGTATCATTAGAAGATTGTGATTTATTTACATCGTCATTCGGGTGTAAAAATTTATCGGGATCTAATAAACTGCCCCCTTTGATTACATGCGCGCGATACGCAATTACTTCATTCACGTTCATATTGCTTTGGGTACCACTACCTGTTTGCCATACGACTAATGGAAATTGATCATCTAATTTACCTGCTAATATTTCATCACATACTTGTCCAATTAAATCACATTTTTCTTTTGGTAAAACACCCGCATCACAATTGGTTAAAGCTGCTGCTTTTTTTAAGTAAGCAAATGCGCGAATAATTTCTTTCGGCATTTTATTAATGTCTTGCGCTATTTTGAAATTTTCAATACTTCTTTGTGTTTGAGCACCCCAGTAAACATGGGAAGGTACTTTTACTTCACCCATGGTATCTTTCTCGATTCTGTATTCCATATCGTAAATTTTGATAGCACAAAGGTACTACAGCAATGATAAAATTGTGTCAGTTGGGTGTATTAAATTCGAATAAAAAGGCATTAGTGCCCTTTGAAAACTGGTTTCCTTTTATCAATAAACGCTTGAATTCCTTCCTTGCAATCATCGGTAACAAAGCATTCCCCAAATAATTCGGCTTCCACGTTATAACCATTTACTTGCTCATCCCATACCGCATTGATGGCCTTGATAGAGTTGCCAACCGCAATGGGTGATTTTTGATGACATACCCTTAATATAGAAAAGGCCTTATCCAATAATTCGCTTTGCGGAACCACATAGTTGGCTAAGCCATAATTCATGGCTTGTGTCGCATTGATGGTTTTACCCGTAATGATTAATTCCATAGCCCTGCCTTTGCCTACTCTTTGGGTTAACCTTTGCGAACCACCATAGCCGACCATAATACCTAGGTTTACTTCAGGCTGACCAAATGTGGCACTTTCAGAGGCAATCACAAAGTGACAACTCATGGCTAATTCGCATCCACCACCCAATGCAAATCCATTTACGCAAGCAACTACTGGTTTAGGGCAGTGCTCGATTTTTGAGAAAACGGCTTGTCCTCTTTTTGCAACAGCTATTGCTTGGTCTTTGGTTAGGGATTCAAATTCTTTAATATCTGCGCCAGCTACAAAACTTTTAAGGCCCGCACCTGTGATAACCACACTTTTAATTTCTGGAAATTTATATACGCGATCCATAACAGCATCCAAATCATTGATGACTTGTTTGTTCAACGCATTTAAAACGTCTGGACGGTTAATGGTGATAATTAAGGTGTGGTCTTCTAATTTTGTAAACAAAGTTTGGAACGACATAATAAAAAATTTAATTTTTATTGCACCTTATTTTTTATGTTTCGCCACCCATTCTCGAATATAGGTTGCGATATCAGTGGTATTGGTGCCAGGTGCAAATAAGGTACCAATACCCATCTCTCTTAAAACAATACTATCTTGTTCAGGTATAATTCCACCACCTGTTAGTAAAACATTTGTCAATCCTTTTTCCTGCATTAGCTTGTAAACTTTAGGAAAAACGGTCATGTGTGCTCCTGATAAAATGCTAATGCCTATCGCGTCTACATCTTCCTGTAAGGCAGCTTGAACCACCATTTCAGGACTTTGGCGTAGGCCAGTATAAATAACTTCCATCCCAGCATCTCTTAAAGCGGTTGCAATAATTTTGGCGCCACGGTCATGTCCGTCTAATCCAACTTTGGCAACTAATACTCTTATTGGTTTCACATTACTCATGTTAAGTGTTAATACAATTTACATTATTTATTGGAAAGTAATTTCAAACTGTACTCGATTCTTTCTTTTGCGTCTTTTAATTCAATCGCTTGAATGATTTCAAAAACACCTGGCCCAAATTTGCCTCCCACTAACATGATTCTAAATGGCAACATAAGGTCACCTGGTTTTATTTCATGGGTTGCAGCGAGTGCTTTAAAATGTGCTTCAAGATCGGTTGCACTTGGTTGCGCATCGCCCTTATTCATCATTTCTTCATAAGCTGCAGACAAAGCGGTAAAGAAGGCTTGCTTCTTCTCCTCCCATTTTGGTAAAATGGATGCGGTATCAATTTCAGTAGGTGCTTTGAAAAAGAAGCTGCCTTGGGCAATGAAATCGGTTAGTAAATGACATCTGTCTTTTATAAGTCCAATTACTTTTACCAAATAGGCGGGGTCGTGAACTTCAATTTGTGCATCATCGTAAAATGGTTTTACTAATGAAGCAAGTTTTTCATTATCAGTTTTCTTGATCCATTCTTGGTTGAACCATTTTGCTTTTTCGTAATCAAATTTCGCACCACCTTTATGTACACGCGCTAATGAAAATTGCGCTATTAATTCGTCGATACTAAAAATTTCTTTATCTGTTCCATCATTCCATCCTAATAATGCTAATAAATTAATGAGTGCCTCAGGCAGGAATCCTCTTTCCTTAAACCCAATGGTTTGTTCTTTCGTATTGGGATCCATCCAGTCCATTGCAAATACAGGGAAACCTAATCTTTCTCCATCGCGCTTGCTTAATTTTCCGTGCCCTTCTGGTTTTAATATCAATGGCAAATGCGCCCATTGGGGCATATGATTTAAGCCAAATAAATATTTCCAAAGTAAAATATGTACGGGCGCGCTTGGAAGCCATTCTTCCCCGCGAAAAGCATGTGTGATTTTCATTAAATGATCGTCCACCACCACGGCTAAATGATAAGTTGGCATACCATCTGCTTTTAATAAAACCTTATCATCTACTGTACTTGTATCAAAGGAAACTTCCCCGCGTATTAAATCATTAAAGGACAAGATTTCTTGTTCTGGCATGATAATTCTAACGACATACGGCGTATTGTTTTTTAATAATTCGTTGACTTCCTCTTCAGTTAATGAAATGGCGTTTTTCATTTCCTTGCGATGCGCCTTATTGTATTGGAAATTGGGAATTTCGTTTCTTTTGTTTTCCAAATCTGCAGGGGTATCAAATGCATAATAAGCATAGCCATCTGCAATGAGTTGCTCTGCGTATTTTTTATACAATTGTTTGCGCTCGCTTTGTCGGTAAGGAGCATAGGCACCACCCACTGCTGGGCTTTCATCTGGGGATAGGCCGCACCAGGCTAATGTGTCCATAATATATTGTTCTGCACCAGGCACAAAACGTGATTGGTCGGTATCCTCAATCCTTAATATAAACGCACCACCATGGTGTCTTGCAAATAAATAATTAAATAAAACGGTTCTTACCCCACCAATATGTAACCCGCCTGTAGGAGAGGGTGCAAACCTTACTCTAACCTTTGAATCCATGCTATAATTTATTTACACAAAGATAATATTCAATTGGGCAAAAGAACTATTTATCTTTGGGTATGTATTTTATTAAAACACCTTTTTGGCTTAGGGCAATTTATCCGAATTGCGTTTGGCGGAAACCTGCCAATGAAAAGGTGATTTATCTCAGTTTTGATGATGGTCCACATCCTTGTGCTACGCCTTTTGTGCTTGAACAATTAAATAAATTTAATGCCAAAGCAACTTTTTTCTGCATTGGTAATAATGTACTTTCCTATCCTAATATTTACGAGTCCATTTTACATCATGGTCATGCGGTAGGCAATCATACTTACGATCATTTAAATGGGTGGAAGGTTGGAACAGATGATTACCTTAATAATATAAAGAGTGCCGGAAATTTAATTGCATCCAACTTGTTTAGGCCACCCTATGGTCGCATAAAACGTTGTCAAATAAAAAGTATAAAATCAGATGCTAGTTTGCCACAGCAAATAATTATGTGGGATGTATTGAGTGCCGATTTTGACGAAAAAATTACAGGAGAACAATGCGCTAAAAATGTGATTAAAAATGCTGGGCCAGGTTCCATTATTGTTTTTCACGATAGTGCTAAAGCTTGGGATCGTTTACATATTGCTTTACCCTTGGTGCTTAATTATTTTAGCACGTTGGGATATCGATTTGAGGCCATTGGGGATACTTAACTAGGCTACAAAAAAAGCCAAGGTAGAAACCTCGGCCGTATAATCCGTACCCTATAAAAAACCTTTTTGTTTTTAGATGGTGTTAGCAACGGCTAATCAAAAGCAATAACGATATAAATTCCTATTTTAGTATGCTGGGATTAAAAAAAAGCATTGCTTTGCATCAAATTCAGCTTGTTTATGCAATTTATTGACACGCATGCGCATGTATATTCGGAGGAATTGTTACCTGATTTAAATCAGTTAATGACGAATGCTATTGGTTCAGGGGTCAATAAAATTTTTATGCCTGCTATTGACAGTCATAGTTTGGAAGCAATGCTTTCGGTGGAGCGGGCATTTCCTGAAAATTGTTTTGCCATGATGGGTTTGCATCCATGTTATGTAAAAGAAAATGTACAGGCAGAATTGGATATTGTTGCAGATCAGTTATCAAAAAGAAAATTTCCTGCGATTGGAGAAATTGGTTTAGATTTTTATTGGGATAAAACTTTTTCATCACAACAATATCATGCATTTAATACACAAATGCAATGGGCGTTAGATTATAGTTTGCCCATTGTTATTCATACGCGTAATGCGATAGGCGAAACCATTGAAGCAGTAAAGCCATTTGCTAAAAAAGGTTTGCGTGGTATCTTTCATTGTTTTAGTGGGAGCAAGGAATCAGCGGAGCAAATCATTGGCATGGGATTTCATTTAGGTTTAGGGGGTGTACTTACTTATAAAAATGCAGGGGTTGCGGAAGCAGTAAAAGATATTCCAATGGAGTGGATGGTGTTGGAAACAGATGCGCCTTACTTATCGCCAGTTCCTTATCGTGGTAAAAAAAATGAGCCGGCTTTTATTATTGAAGTGGCAAAAAAATTAGCAGAGATTAAAAATATTCCATTGCATGAAGTGGCGGAGATCACTTCGAAGAATGCAGAGAAGGTGTTTCTCACTCCTAATGCAGTAATGCTATAATTTCTTCTACCATTTTTTTTGATCCTATATAAAGGGGTACCCGCTCATGTAGTGTGGTGGGGGTAATATCTAAAATATTTTCCTTACCTGTGGAAGCAAGTCCACCAGCCTGCACTATTAAAAAAGCCAATGCGTTTGCTTCAAAAAACAATCTTAATTTTCCTAGTGGAAGCTTGGTAGTGGGCGGATATAAAAATACACCACCTTTAATTAAATTTCTATGAAAGTCTGCGACTAGGGATCCAATATATCTTGCCGTCAATCTTTTTTTTCTACACTTGTCTAAATAAGTGATAACGCCCTTTTGTGTAATATCATCCAATAGGCCATCATTGATGGAATAAATATTCCCATTTTCAGGACATGCCATATTTTGATGTGATAATACATATTCGCCTAAGGTACTTTCGTATGTAAATCCATTAACACCCTGGCCAGTTGAAAAAACCAACATAGTTGAAGGGCCGTATAGTATATAACCCGCTGCAATTTGATTCCGCCCTTTTTGTAAAAAATCTTTTTCACATAAGGGTTGATCTTGCGGTGTTTGCTTTTTAAAAATTGAAAATATAGTTCCTATAGATACATTCACATCTATATTGCTTGAGCCATCGAGTGGATCAATGGCTACGATATATTTTCCTTTATTCTTTAAATCAATAAAACTTTCTGTTTCTTCAGAGATGATTCCGCAAGCTTCTCCTCCTTTTGATAGGGCACGTGTAAACCTGATATTCGCTAATAAGTCTAATTTTTGTTGTTCGTCACCTCCTAAATTTTGTTGACCCATATTCCCCATAATATCTATTAAGCCTGCTTTATTTATTTCACGATTAACCACTTTAGAAGCAAGTGCAATGTCTCTTAATAATTGGGATAATTCCCCAGCCGCGTTAGGGTATTGATTTTCATTGCTCTTGATGAACCTATCCAGTGTAATCCCAATGGGTAAGTCAATTCTTGATTTTTCCATAAGTGTATATGAAACCTAAAAGTATGACAAAAATCAAAGAAAATATAAATAGGGGGGGGTGCCGACTTCACTTTGTTCGTCGGCATCCCGGTATAAATGAATCTTTAGCCTTTTATTTAAAAGAGTCCAATATCGTCAAAAAATACTTCAAAAATCTTTCCGCTATATTCTTTTAATTCAATTGAAGAAATAGTTGCCGGATTTCCCAGGCTAGACAAAGGCACTTCTATCTGTGTCCAAACACCTAGGGTAGTAGGAAGGGTTAAAGTATAAGTTGCCGTTGAGCTTCCATTTAAAATGACTCTAATTTTATAGCCGCCAGAATTGGTACTACCATAAACAGAAAACTTAACGGCCGAATAACCTGTTGTGCTAACAGCAGGTGTTGCTTTCGTTAACCTAAAACCACCAAACCCAACAGTGTAATTGGTTTTTATTGAATTGGTGCCACGAAGCACGTTGTTCGTATTGGTAAGTGTTGCGGTAGTGCTATACGATGTATTAGACCAGCCAGTAGTAAGTGCATCGGCAAAAATCACATAGCCTAACCCATAAGAAATAGCCGCTTTGGTTGTACCAGAAGGCGTTGTTACAAAAAAGTAGCCTCCTGTAATGGTGGAGGGGATGGTTACCTTTATTTGTGTTTTTGAACTAGATACCACTGCTAAATCTGTGGTATTTAATTTAACACTTGTTACCCCTAAAAAATAATCTCCAGTAAGTGTAACTTCAGTTCCGGCACCACCAGCACCTGGTGTAAAGGAAGCGATAACAGGGGCTGGTTGTAAAATTTTAATACTATATACCGCTTTTCCGTATTTAGTTGTTATTGTAATTGGGTTATTAGCGGGGTCTGGTAAATTAGAGGGTATTTTAACGGTTACGGTTGTGTCATCTGAGCTAAATAAAGAATCTGCCGCAGCAACATTACTAAATTCTACTTTTAAAGTGGTGCCTAGGTTTTGACCCTTAATAATGATCCAGTCTCCGTATACAACGGAAGACAATGCTAATGCTCTGTTGTTTAAACCGGTTACAGTATTAATGATTGGCGGTAGTGTATTTAATTTAGGAGTATAATCTACGTAATTTTCTTTTTTACAAGAAAAAAATACGAGCATCATACAAACTAAAAGGCCTCCATTTGAAATGCGCTTAGCTATTTGATTAAAAGTATTTGTATACATAAAGTTTATTTTAAAGATTTTACCAACCAGGGTTATTGGCAGTAATTAAGGTGTTTGAATTAATTTCACTTTGAGGGATAGGCAATAATAAATTACGCGTGTTTCTTACTTTAGTAATATTATTTTGTCCAATACCAATTTTATTCATGACTTGTAAATAAATGCCCCAACGCATTAAGTCATACCTTCTCACACCTTCAAAAACAAATTCTCTTGCTCTTTCGGCTAGTACAAAGCTTCTAAATTCATCGCGGGTTAAATTAGCAGGTGCTGTTTGTGTTTTAGCTCTTGTACGAATGGTATTTAAGTTAGTATATGCCTGGGGTGAAGGGCCATTGTTAATTTCATTATCTGCTTCCGCAACAATCAAATACATTTCCGTGTAACGTATCATTGGGAAATGCGCATCGCTTCTTGAAACGGTAGGATCAGCCACATCACTATACTTAATGGTGTAGGCGCGATCATCAGTGGCTGGGGTGTTTGCATAAGTAGCCCCATTGATAACTTTGTAATTATAAGACTGCCAAGATGGATAGAAGTATTTGGTTCTAGCTGCATTATTCATTTCATAATTATGTACAACCCCTTTTAATACACGAATGTCTGTGGTATCATAATCATTATAATGATTGTTTGTAAACCACATAGCGCCTCTTCCAAAAGTAGAAAATGAAGACATGTAATTATGTAGCTCATTTACAAAACTACTGCCACCCAATGCTTGTAACTCCCACATATGCTCTGTCTTATTTCTTCCTGCTTTACTCCACAAATCTGTCCAATTGGCAAACAATGAATATTCATTGCTTGTAATCACTTCTAATGCTTTGTCTCTTGCTAGTATATAATAATCTTTAGAAGCTATATTTTCGAGTCCCGCAACAACAGTTTTAGGGTAAGTATACATTCCATTATCTTTGCCACCCCTAACACTCACATTTCCAGTTGCAGCACCTGAAGCAATTGTTAAATATGTTTTTGCCAAGAATCCTTTTGCAACACTTCTTGTTACTCTACCAGGTTCACCTGATTTAGTATCTGTAATAGGTAATAAATTTGCTTCAGCACTTTTAAAGTCTGCAATTACTTGCTTATAAACATCTGCCACCGAAGACCTTGCCAAACTAGCTGTAGGATCTAATGATAATGATTTTAAACGAATAGGCACGGCACCATACAATTGGACCAATTGAAAATAGGCCCAACCTCTAAAGAAATAAGCTTCGCCTAAAATTCTATTTTTTACAGTAGCATCAATGTTTGTATTAATTTTAGCCACATTTTCAAGTACGGTATTGGCTCTAGAAATAACAGAATAACAACCCACCCAAGGACCATCTACACCCCAATATCCTTGAGGGTTTCCTGCACCTGATGTGCCTAAAAACCAATCGGCGCCAGATACATGATCATCATCAAGCATGGTTAAATTCCACATAGGCTGTAAATACAAGTCATAGGTATACAATGCACTATATACTGCATTGATAGCTGCTTTAGCATCCGCCTCATTTTTATAAAAATTTTCTGGAGATAAAAAAGACATAGGCTTTTCTTCCAATACCTTCTGACAAGAGAAGGTCGAAAATAACAATACCGGCAGTATCACTTTCCAGCTAATTGATTTATTTATTTTCATATAATTAGTTTTAGAATAATTTAAAAGTTGCATTTAATTGCAATGTTGTACGTTCTTGAATTAGGGAAACCGCCTAAGTCTACACCAAATAAAGCCGGATTATCTCCATAGCTATTAATTTCAGGATCAAAGCCTGTATACTTAGTAAACGTGTATAAATTATTTACACCAGCAGATACCCTAATAGCATTGATGCCCTTAACTAATTTTGCTGGCAAAGTGTAGCCAAGGGTTACATTTTTAATTCTTACAAAAGAACCGTCTTCAATAAATCTTCTAGTAAATGGTAAGGTTCTCCAGAACTGTCTAATAGGCTTTGGCGCTAAGGCATTTGAATTATCTGCCCCTTCTTTCCATGCACCATTAAAGTTGTTTAAGGTTACATTTTTTGAAGTACCAATATTGGCATTCCAAACACTGTTCATGTTTACAATATCATTCCCCTGCACCCCATTAATAAAAATACTTAAATCAAAACTTTTGTATTTAAAATTATTGGTGAATCCGAAAGTATAATCTGGATTCACATCTCCAATTACCACGCGATCATTAACAGAGATAGAAGTTGGATCATTATCAAAATTCCTATACTTGATCTCTCCAATCATGCGCTTAATGATATTTGAAGGTTGGCCATTATAAACCAATGAATTTCTTACTTCCGCTTCATTGTCAAAATAGCCATCTTCTACATAGCCATATAATGTACCAATTGGGAGTCCAGCACGTTGAATAAATGGTGCATCACGGGTAGAAATGTTACTTGCAAATTGCTCTTTTACATCACCACCTAAAGAAATAATTTTATTTCTGTTAAAAGAAATATTGAAATTTGTTTTCCATTGAAAATCTTTATTGCTTAACACCATTGCATCTAATGCAATTTCTAAACCCTTATTTTCTACCGAACCAGAATTTCTCAACTGACGTTGAAAGCCGGTGGAAGCAGGTGTAGTGATGTATTGCAATAAATCATTGGTACGTTTTAAATACACATCAACATGTGCATTTATTTTTCCTTTAAATAAGCCTAGATCTACTCCAGTATTGTAAGCATTGGTCGTTTCCCATTTTAATCCAGCATTAGCTGGACCTGAATATACGTCATCAGCTAATCCAGTTTGTACGACTCCATTAAATGTATAATTATAGATGGCCAATTTAGAAAGCGAAGCATACGATCCAATACCCTGATTACCGGTTTGACCATAACTTCCCCTGATTGTTAATTCACTAATGGGATCTATTTTATTGATAAAAGATTCTTTGTGCATCTTCCATGCTAACCCCGCAGAAGAAAAAGCAGCCCACTTATTGTCTTTACCAAATTTACTTGACCCGTCATTTCTGTGCGAAAAAGAAAGTACATACTTATCAGCATAGGTATAATTAACACGACCTAATACAGACAATAAGTTAGATTGGTACTTATTGGTAATAATGGGTAAGATTTGTTCTCCAGATTGCAGGTTTTCATTTTGCAACAAATCATTTGGGAAAGTTTTAGCCTCTGCTCTTTTTGAGTTACCCATATTTTGTTCAAAGGTAGAAGCGGCAGTAGCCGTAATACTATGATTGTTAATTTTCTTATTATAAGTTAAGATACTTTCAGAAACAATACTTGACCAATTGTTATCAGATTTTAATCCCCAACCCTTAGAAGCAAACCCTTCATAAACCGTTCTTGGGTAGTATTGATCACGGGTATTTGCACCATAATTAAATCCAATATTTTGTCTGAATTTTAAATTTTTATGCAGTGTCGCTTCCAAATAGTTTGAAGAAAAAATGTTAGTTGCAGTGACTTTGTTTAAAACATCATTTACATAAATATAGGGGTTGGTGATAAAGTCATCACCTAAGCCATCATACTCATCTAAAATACTAATGGTAGCAGGATAGGTGAGCGCAGAGCGAACCACACCTGCACTTGCCGCATCTGATTTATCGGTACCGGTTTTAACACCCTTGGTCGTTGAATTAGAAATTGACGTACTGGTACCAATTCTAAAAATCTTACCTAGGTTTCTGTTTAGGTTAAAACTAATATTCATTTTTTTATAACCCGAAGTACGAATTACGCCTTCCTGGTCTACATAGCCAAATGTTAAGTTATGGCTACCTGCATCAGAGGCGCCAGATACATTTAAACTATATTGTTGCGTTAATGCCTTTGTAAAAATTTTATCCTGCCAATTGTTGTTATCCGATTCATACAAAGAAAGTGTAGGATACAACAAAGAATAATTTGTACCATCATATTTATTGGCATTCTGGTACGAAATATTTTGAAAATTTGCATATTCTAATGGCGATAGCATACGCATTCTTTTAGAAACCTCTGCCATACCAACTGTTATATTTAACTCTACCTTGTCTTTACCTACTTTACCTTTTCTTGTAGTAATTAATACAACGCCATTGGCGCCACGAGAGCCATAAATGGCAGTAGCGGATGCGTCTTTTAATACGTCTATAGACTCAATATCATTTGGATTTAAAAATGCTAGTGCATTAAGTGTTTGCTTTTCATCTCCACCCAGAGACTCAGGCGTTGTTCCACTACTACTATTATTAAAAGGCACTCCATCAATTACATACAAAGGTTCTGTACCACCCAAAAATGAGTTAGATCCGCGAACCCTAATGCTCAGTCCAGCGCCAGGAGCGCCATCATTTTGCGTAACATTTACACCCGCTAATTTACCTTGCATCGCTTGCAAAATATTTCCTGGATTGTCACGCATAATATCCTCTCTATTTAATCTTTGCGCAGAGCCAGTTAAATCAGATTTTTTCACTGTGCCATAACCAATAACTACCACATCATCTAAGGCAGAAGCGGTAGATTTTAGCGAAACAGAAATAGAAGTTTTATTGGCAACATTTACTTCCGTGGATTCCATGCCAATAAAAGTTACCACAAGGGTCGTGGATCTCGCAGGTAAGTCAATAGAAAAATTACCCTTGTCGTTGCTCAGCGCAACCACATTAGCGTTCTTGACAGATATGGTAGCTCCAATAATAGGAACCCCTGATTCATCCAAAACTTTACCAGTAATTTTCTTTGTTTGTGCCTGGGCCTCTATGGCAAGCATGGCAAAAAACAATAGAAAGAAAATGAACACTTTTTTCATATAGCAATGATTTTATCAAATGTAAATAATTATTTATATAAATGGTGGTACTATTTTATCCCTTTATTGTATTTTATTAGTCAATAAAGTCAATTTGATAGAATATCTTCTTATTATTGGTATGATATTTATTTATTAAGTTTATGAAAAAGACCTAATAAAAAAATCACCCCCCTCTCCCAAAGAATTTAGGGAGGATTATTCTAATATAAACCCTGTATTTATTTAAAATAAACTGTATGAAAATATTATTTAGATGTTTCGTTTTTGTAACACTTGTAACATTACATAGTAGCGTATTTAGTCAACCATTTATTAACGAAATAAAGGCGTTTAGAAAAGCAGATTCCATTACAGCAGCAGCTAAAGATGCTATTTTACTTATCGGAAGCTCTAGCTTTACCAACTGGAAAAACGTTGCTACTTATTTTCCAAATCACACCATTATTAATAGAGGTTTTGGAGGTTCTTCGCTGCCGCATATGACCTTGTACGCAGATGATATTATTTTCAATTACAATCCCAAACAAATAATTATTTACTGCGGTGAAAACGATTTAACTGGGGGTCCATCCATTACGGCGGATACTGTTTTTGAGCGCGTAAAAAAACTACACCAACTTATACGTTCTAGATATAAAAAAGTAACTATTTCATATATTTCTATGAAGCCAAGTCCTAGCAGAGAAAAGTATTTAGAAACCATGCAAAAAGCCAACAGACTTATTAAAACCTTTATGGAGCAGCAAAAGAGGTCTAACTATATAGATGTTTACAACAGCATGTTAGATGACAATGGCAACATACTTACCCATATATTTTTATCCGACAAACTACACATGAATGCAGAAGGCTATAAAATATGGCAGGGTATTATAGCGCCTTATTTAGTCAATTAGCTTACTA
>Ga0209768_10000114_pt1 | contig 51185 bp, 27 predicted proteins | sample LauGreSBDMM110SD_3_FD_187564 | JGI IMG/M metagenome (GOLD analysis project Ga0209768, IMG submission 187564) | Freshwater lake microbial communities from Lake Michigan, USA - Sp13.BD.MM110.SD (SPAdes) (version 2) | ecosystem: Environmental > Aquatic > Freshwater > Lake | place: Lake Michigan... | reverse complement strand
GGTCCAACGGAGGCTGCCGGACTCGGTCAGGGCATCGTGGGAGACGACGACGGTATTTTCGGCGTCGCCGCGATGAATCGCGACCGTGTAGAGGGAGCTGGCGTTTGAAACGGAGGTCCAGATCGTCGCGCTGTGCCCGGCGTGAAGGGCGAGCCGTTGAAGGTCGTCGGCGAGAGATTTATAGGACGTCATAATGCTGTCCGGTTGGCCGAGGATGGAGATCGCCGACATTTCGTGGAGGAGCGCGTCGGCTTCGGTGATCGTGAGGTGCCACACCCACTCCGGGAGACCGTCTGCGAGGCTGGACCGCCAGTGAATATTCGCGAGGTCTTGAAACGCCGCGGCATTCGGGGCTCTGTCCGTGAAAAGCGTCGTGAGCGCGTTTTTGCGGTGAATGAGGGTGGTTCCTTCGGTGTCGCGGGCCTCAATGAACTCGGCGTTGGCCGTTGGGCAGAGGGACTCGGATTCGGAGGGGAGCGAAGACATCGGGGTGGTGGACCACGGCGAGATATCGGTGGCTGTGTTTGCGGGCGACGCGCGCTCCACGAAAAGACGGTGATTGGGTGTGACGCAGAGGTTGATTTCAGGCGTTTCTAGGGTGTACATCTTGCCCGTGTAGTCGTAGTTGTAAATCCGAAGGGGGGCCACGTATTCCAGGGCGCCGTCGGAGCGCCGAAGGGTGGCGACTTGATCGTCTTCGCGAAGGCTGGCCCAGAAGATCCAACCACGGGTTGTCAGGACTTCCGTCGCCGAGTCGTAGCAGCAGCTCTTGTCGCCGAGCTCGGGGCGACGCACTTTGCGGAAACGGACTTTGCAGACGCGCTGCGTGTCCGCGCCAAGGCCGCGGGTGCCGACGAAGACGCGGTCCACGGTGCCGTAATGCTGAACGTCTGTCATTTTAGAGGCATCCGTGTACGTCGTGCGGACGATTTGTTCCGCGAGGACGCCTTCGCGCTCCTCCGTAAGCGTATCGCGGATGTGCACCATTCCAATGACGGCCGCCTGTTGGCCACGGGGAACATAGGACCCCTCCGAAAGGAAGCCGCCATCGTTTAGAAGCGTGTAATTCGCGCGCTTAATGCTACCCACGGACTTCCCGGCATCACGAAGAGCCACGGGATTCGCGAAGACCAGTTTGTCGTGATCCGAGACGATCTTCTCAGAAGCCGAAAGGGTCTTATACTTCGTAATTTGGAACAGGCCGCGGTCAATGGCGGTCCGGTTGATAATAATTCCATCTTCCTGATTGAAACCGGTGTAGGTTGCGACGGCCACGATGCAGTTAAATCCGTTGGGCATCCGATCATTACCGACGTAATGGGCCCCGCGCGTGGTGACAAGGGGCTTCTGGGGGTAGTGTTGCAGATAGCCGACGGTGTCAAAGCGGCGGTGAAAGTTCGTGGAGTAAATGCCAATCGCCTGCTTGCTCTGCGCACCAAAGAAGGTGTTGCGCGGGGCGAAGTTGCAGTTTGCGAGAGGGATGTTGTTCGTCACCACGCTAAACAGCGTGACCGGATGAATTTCGGTGTGGGTCGCGCGCGGATTGGGGGCGTCGGTCGGAATCGGAACGCCGTCCTCGGGGGCAATCGCGAGGAGCATCGTATTCGCCTCTTCAATGTCCAAAAATTCCAGAACGCCCTGGGTGGTCCGAAGCTCGGCGAAGAAGGCGTCCGTAAAGGGCATCGGCGCATCCGGGGTTGTGTAGTCACCTTTGTAGTAACGCGCCTCATTGCGCTGGCTGCGGTCCAGATGTGTGCCGAAGAGAAGATCAAACCAATCGGGGCCGATGCCGGCGCTGGCGGGGGGAGCGGCGGCGCGGGGAGCGGCGGCGTGGGTCGTGACGCGTTTGAGGGCGGCGGCGCTGGCGGTGGGGGTGCCGATGAACAGGGGGCGGCACGGGCGGCCGGGCTCGGTCAGGACGCGAATGGTGTGGAGCTTGATGTCCCACGAGATGGAGACGAAGGGGTTTACAATGCCGTTGCGGCGGAACACACGGAAGCGGTCGCACAGAATGTCGGGGGTTGCGGTGACGCCGAACCAGTCGCCGTTTATGAACACGCGGACAAGGGTGGCGTCTGCGTCGCCGTGCGAGGTGGCGAGGGCGGCGCGGGAAGCGGTGACCTGGGCAAGGGGCACGACGCCCAGGTCGCGCAGACACTCGCGGATCGGTGCGGGGTCGGTGCCAAAGGTGATATGCGTCAGAAGTGCAAAATTTTTGAGGTAGCCGATGGAGGCACCGTCGGGGCTCTCAAAGGGACACATTATACCCCACTGTTGCGCGTGGAGACGATGAGGGCTCGTCACTTTAATGCTGCGGTCCAGGGGCAGATTCACGCGGCGAAGGTGCGATAGGAATCCGATGTAGCTAATGCGTGCCAGGTCCTGGACGAGGCCCTGCTCAGGGTCGTCGGTGGGCGGACCCCATAGACCTTTTAGGGATTTTTGAAATGTTTCAGAGATGAGCACAGCATTAAAGAGTTTATGAAGATTGTGCGGATTCACGAGATCGTCTAAGACGCCGGTGTTCTTCCAGGGGCCGTAGTTATAGTCGTGATCCAGCATATTCCGGCAGTTCTTGCGAAAGCGGTTGTACGTTTCTTGGAACAGCTGGGCGAGCAGGAAACCGCTGATGTCCACGCGTTTGAACAGGTAACTGTCGCGGTCCGAGGGCGGCTGAATGCCCAGTGCCGTGCGCATCAGTTCGCTCACCAAATAGCCGAGGAAGCGGGCCTTATTGGCGAAGGAGCCGGTGACGTTGGGGAACACTTCGGACACCAAGAGCGTCTTGACGTGGTAGGTGCTCTCATAGAACACGCGGTTGCGCAGGTATTCCAGGGCGGCGCGCTGGGTGAAGATGGGCTCGGCGGAGCCTGGGGCGGCTGCGGCGGCGCCGGCGACCGGGTAGTGAGGGGTCACCATTGAGGGACGCAGGAATTGTAGGAATTCTTCGGGGACGGGGGTGCGCGGATCGTCCAGGGGGCCAACGATGTGTTCTAGTATCGCTTTGTCGGATTCTACGCCAAGGGCGCGAAACAGGGTGAACAGCGGGATCTTACCTTTAATGGCGGGCAGCGACACGAGGATGGCGCCTTTCAGACGACGGTGTTCCTCGGTGACTTTTTGCGCGGCGAGAAGGGCGGTGGCCATCGCTTCCTCGGGGTTTGTGCCGGCGGGGGCCTCGTTGAGCGCGGTGGCCTCAATGCGGGCGGCCATTTCCTTGGGGGACGTCAGAGGATCCGGGGTTTTCACTAAATAAAAGTTGACCGTTCGCGGAATGAGAGCGGTTTCGCCGGACTCGCCGGTGCACCGGATCGCTGCGCTGTACGAGTAATTCTGATCGTCGGCGAGTTTTGCGACGAAGAGGCGATTCGTTGTCAGGCGCTCTTGGCTAATAATAACTTTCTCTTTTCCGTCAATGATGAAATAGCCACCGTGGTCGTAAGGGCATTCGCCCAGTTCGCGCAGGGCGGCGGTGCCTTGACCGTGAAGGACGCAGGGATCCGAATGGACCATAATCGGAAGAGAGGCGATGAGGGTGCGGGGAAACTGTTTGATCGTTTGCGTGCGGTCCTCGTGGGTGAAACGCACGGTGATGTCCGCGGACAGGTTCGTCTGATACGTAAGATGGCGGAGGCGGGATTCTTGGGGCGTCAGAAGGATCGCGGCGCCGTCGGGGCCTTGAAGGGTGGGTCGGTCTAGGTAAAGGCCCGTTTCCGCGGCGGAGGTGTTCGGAAGTCCGGCGGTGCCCACGAAAACCTCTACCCTAAGACGCTCACTGCCGTCGTCGTTGGTTTTAATCATAGTAATCGGATTGTATGAGGCGACCGTCGCGGGAATATGTGTCTTCAAAAATTCACGGAAACTGTTCAAGTGGTGCTGCGTGAACGGATACGCGTGATCCTGGAAATAGTGATCCAGCACATCCCACGAATCCATTCTGCTGCGATTTTCCACCCCTTGGGCGCTCTAAAAAGGAGCGATATAATTACGATTTTGGCGTAGTGCTTTATACCGGCGGCGGATGCGAGGCGGGGCGGCGAGGCGGAGGAAAAATAACGAAACTCAGACGTCGGATTTGTAAGTTTTTAGCTGCTGCGGGGAGCGGCGGTGCCGGCGCCGGCGAGGCGCTGGATGTAATCAGTGGCTGGATCGTAGGCGGCCGCTGCGGCTTCGTAGTGAACCGTGCCATATTCGGGACGTTCGGCAGTCGCAAGTTTTCGGGTGGCGATGAGGGCGGCGGCGTTCGGAGGAAGGGTCACTGTTGGAACGGTCGCCGGATATCCGAGGCGGCGCAGATCGGCAACGAGGTCGGTGACGCGCTTGGCGTAGTCTTGGGACGGATCATAGGGAAAGTCTGGTTCAAAGGTCCCGTACATTGTCGTCAGGCGCTTTCGTATAATATCGGTGCCGGATGCGCCAGGGGCGCCGGCGAAGAGTGCGGGATTATAATTTTTGAGAAGGTCTCGGAGTCGGAGGTAATTCAATAGATTTTCAATGCGGTCGCGGTAATCGGCGTTGGCGTCCCAGCCCCAGTCGTCGCCGGCGTCTTCGGCTTCAAGAATGGATTTAATCGCTTCCGGAGTAATTTCGTAGATGCCTTTGCTGCGCAGCTCTAATTCAGGTGCCGTCACGTCGCTGTTGCTATAATCATAGACGCGAAGACGCCCATCGTTTTCTAGGACGAGGGTGAAGGGCGCACTGCCGCGATGGGCGACCCGAAGAGGATCAAAGCCTCCTTGATCCGTTTCCAGGCTGAGCGTTTGGGTGCTTAGCATTAGTTGGGTAGCGTTTCCGGGGCCTTTTAAAATCGTCGTCCCGTTCACGCGAAAGGTCCCGCCGCTGAGGGTGGCTGCGTAGGCGCCATTTTCAGAATAAAGCGTTTGAGAGGGCCGGGGGTACATCTCGGTGTTATAGGGCAGCATATTCCGAAGGAGGGTGCGCGGCCCGCCGGTGACGAGGGGGGCGATGTCCGAATGATCCAGACGCACTTCGTAAGCGACGTAAATGTCGTTGAAAGTGGCGCGTTTCATATTTGCGCTTGAATATTTCGTTTTTGGTGAGCACCCCGGACCGATGCATCCGCAGGCGATGTACGTGTCCTCGGTTGTGCACGCGCCCGTGTCGCGGCGGCTTTCAGCGGAGCCGAAGCAGGTGCGAACGTGAGATACAGAACCGTCGCGGGAATAATAGCGCGGGTCGTCTATTTTGTAAGGAGTGCCGACGAGAAGGCGGCGAACCCAGCGATGACCAATGGCCAAGGCGTTTCGGTTGGGCTGAACGCGGCCATTGGAGCGGTGCGAGGGGGCATATAAGAGCACTTCCAGGCGGCGGCTATAATTGTTATTTGCGAGTAGGGCGATAAATGGGCCGTGAAGGGCAGGGGGCGACGCAGTGGCCGCGGTTGCGGACGCGGACGCAACGGAGGGCGTTCCTGGTTCGTTCCAAGACGCGTCGGAATCTTGGGCGTTTTTCGCGGATGCGGGAGGCGGGGGCGTGGCGAGCTGCCGAAGTTGAACGAGACGGTTGCGAATGTACCCGGGAACGTCCGACAGGCCGCCGACGGAACCGCTGGCGTAATAGCAAGGGGCGTTTTCGTAGACTCTCGCAGAAATGTCGTGATCTAAGAAGCCCTGGACGTACACGCGTTGAAGGGGACCTACCGCGGCAGAGGACACATTACGGTCTCGGTGGATATCGGTGTTGAATCCAAAAAGTTTCATAATAGATATCCCGCAGTACCAATCCAGAAACGGCTCGGTCGTCTCGGGCGTGGTGGCGGAGCCTTTTTGATAATACGCGACGATGGAAATCGCGGCGATGCCTATAACAATCGCCGCAGCGGGAACAAAGGTCATATTTATCGGACTGGGCATTTATGAAATTTACAAAAAGATATACGTCTACACACGTGTGCCGTGCGGCCGGCGCGCACGCGGTGTGTAACGTTCCTTATTTACTCGTCGGATAATGTTTCGGCTGGGGTTGCCTTTTTGCGCGCGCGTTTTGCGGGCGGCGGCACAGCGGCGGGTGCCTCGGGCGCTGGCTCCGGCGCTGGATCGGGCGCTGGCTTGGACGCTGGCTCGGCCACCGGTTCCAGCAGGTACGGGATCTGGTCCAGAGCGCTGACGAGCGAGAAGAACGTGAAATTCTTTTGGAGCTCCATCATACGCGAGAGGTCCACGTCGGCGGCGGCCTTCTGGATGTCGGCCATCATCGTAGGGGCCTCGGCGATGGCTTTGCGCCAGGTGGTCAGAACGGTCTTGTCGGCGAGTCCGATGCATAAGCCGTTCTCGGTGAGCGTCGTGCGGTGCGTATCGTCGTCGTAGAGCACCGCGAGGGTTTCTTCGGCGAGACGCTGATAAAGCATCTGTTTAGTCCGGCCCTTCTTCTGCGGAAGGGACTCGCTCTTGGACCAGAGTGGCTCGGTGGCAGTAGCGGTAGCGGGCGCGGCCGACGAGGCCGGAGGCGCGTAGAACTTCGCGATGCACTTGTAGCTCTTCGTCTCCTTCTCCACCATCACGGAGAGGGTGAGTTTGGCGGCGTCGCGCGCAATGCGGCGGCGGATGGCTTCGCGCTCCGCGGGGTTCTCGTCGTCATCGGCCTCGTGAGTCGGCGAACGGAAGGCGCCTGGGAGGCTGAGCTCTTGCTCGGCGCGTGCGCGGGCCCGAGCGGCCGCGGCGCCGAGGGTGGACTTCTCGGGCTTGTAAAGATCGGGCAGCTGAGTGAGATAGGGCTCAAACAGCAGCTCCTCCACGACGGACATTTTGAGCGCGGTCAGGCGATCCTTGCGCTTTTTCTCGTTGTCTCCATAGATCTTCTTGCACAGAAGCTCTTCGTCCATCTGTTCCCAGTAGGACGCTCCATAGGAGTAGCCGGGCAGGTCGTTCACACACAGCGCGTACATCTGGCAGATGGGTTTGAGCAGCTGGTTTGTGAGATAGAACCGGTAGTCGGGCGTAAGTCCTTGCTCGCGGATGTAGTCCGGATGTTCTATCCGGTCGCCTTGGAGGCGCAGGGTCGCTGGATTCACATCGGGCGGCGGGCGGATGTACACGAACGGGATGCGGTCCGAGGGCATCGGCTTGTTACCGGGATCGCGGGCGGTCATTCGGTCCGCGAGGACCTTGTGCGCGATTTTGAGCGGATCCTTGTATTCGCCCTTCAAGGTCTTCGTGATGATCAGCTCGCTCAGGGGTGTTTCGCCGCGCACCAGGGCGCGAATCTGATCGTGGAAGAACGCGACCGATGCGTGGATGTCGTTTTTGTTCAGGAGGATATCAATGATCCCTCCGTAAATGGTTTTGACGATCTGCGCATTGTCTCGGCGTTTCAGCACGATACCCATAGACTTCTGCTTCGGCTTCTTGTTCGGGTCGTCCTCGTAGAGGTTCCCGACATAGCGCTTCTTTGAGAAGAGGATGAAGGGAAACAGGGTCTTTTCGTATTCCAGGGACTGGGGGGCGGGCAGAAAGGGCTTGATGGCTTTCGCTGCGGTTTGGCCAGTCTTGATGGACATCGCGAGTGCTGGAAAGCCGTGAAGCTTCTTACCAGAACTGGTGTCAATGTTCGGGAACTTTAAAAAGCACGAGTCCGTGTTCATGTAAATAGGAGCTCCGACGCCCGCGCCTCCGAAGATTCCCTCGGTCGTCTCCAAGTCGTAGACATACTGTCCCTCCGCGACATCCGGTAGCTCAAAGACCTTCATCACCTTGTTCTGCTGAGAATCCCAGTACTTCTGATCCACAATCTCACCCAAGAAGTACGTGTTTTCCTTTACAGGGTTGATGTTGACGCGCACCTGGTGACGCCCAAGCGCGCGCAGAATCGTGTATAGGCCCATTGCGCCAATCTTTCCCTTACACGCAAAGCACGCGCGGTCCAGTGCCATCTGTGCCTTGGCACCATCGGCCGTGAGATAGCCCTGCAAGAACCACTCCTTGATCTCGCGCGAGGCATTCAGAATCAAATCCGGAACTCGCTTGAAATCGTCCTTGTCGTAAAACAGAGGACGGTACTTCCGCACCATATAGAGTACAGAGCCGTGCGCCACCAGCTTATACACCGATGACGATTCCATCGTGTCCAGAATCTTAAATGTCACCACGTTTGCGGGCTCCACCTTATGAAGGTATTCCATCGCCCGGCGGTGAAAATCAAGATTGGAATTGTTGATCGCCCAGGATGCCTTACCACAGCTATCCCGATAATCTCCACAGCTGCCGTCGCCGAAGAAATAGCCCATCACCCAGGCTTCCTCCTTGGTCAGCACGCGCTCCGGCACATCATAGTTGTAGATGCGCTCCTTAAGAATAAGCGTCTCATCAAACGCGATTCCGAGACGTGTAAACGTGCGCTCCTTCACGCACATTTTGCACTCATATTTGGACTTTTGGCGACTGTTGTAGTAGAACATATCGCCCGGCAAGGAGCAGTGGCACTTCTTGCACTCGTACTCCTCCATATCAAAGACCGCTGGGGTGTTCGCGCTTGCCTTCACATAGCGCGGCAGCATCGCCACCTCCTCCGGGAACTCCGTCGGGAAGCTGTGGGCGATCTCGGACTCTTTGACGATGAGGTCGCCGGGCCTCACCTTCTTGCCGTTTAGGCCGAGCAGCGAGTGGTCTTCCGTCAGATCCGCGCACCCCTGAAAGGTGTTCACGCGGTACATCTTCTTGTTGACCTTGTGGCGAATCACGCGCATCACCGGAGACCAGTGGCCATTCGTCCAAACCTCGCCCTGAAATGGCGCCTGCTGCTTGTCGCGGCGCTCGGGGTCCCAGGGCTTAAAGTTCGCGTAGGCCTCCCACTCCTCCGAAAGAGTCTCCATCGTCTTGATGTCCACGCGGCCATTCGGGTAGCGCACCAGAATCGCCGTGTCTCCGGAGACGCTGTCGCCGTAAATCGTCTCCGCGCCATATTCCTTCTCCATAAAGTTCTTGGCTTGGATAATCCGCTCCCGACCCGTCGCCGTCGTGCACGCGGCGATGTCCTTCCAGAAGATGGGGGAGGTCCGGGCGCCAATCTGTCCGTACAGAGAGTTCGCCGTGACCTTGTAGGCCAGTTGGAGCGCATCCAAGACGGCCTGCTCAAAGCTGTTGTAGGTTTGCCGCTTGCTCGCGACCTCCGACTCGGCAACGACCGTCGTATCGCCGGTGTCCACGTTGAGGAGGGTGTAGGCGGGCGGCGGGGCCGGGGCGGTGGCCTCCGCTGCGCGGCTCGTGCCTGGCGCATCTGGATCGGACGGCGGCGCCGCGGGGCTCGGCTTGCGGACGACCAGGCCGGTGACCTCGCGGCCGTCGGTGAGGGTGAGTGTCTCGTACTCAATCTTCTTGCGGGTCGTCTTGCGGGCGTTCAGCAGCTTCATCAGGATGCTCGGGATGATCCCTTTCTTGCCCTCCGGCAGCTGTGCGAAAGTGCACGACTGGCTCGGGTTCGTGGAATGCAGCCGCTTCTTGTCGCCAACGCCTTCGTAGACGTCGTAGGTGACCGTGATGTAGCTGATGCCCTCCGATTCCAGGCCGAGGTACTGTGGATCGCGCACGTAGCAGTCGTGAGAGAGGTTGCGCTCAATCATTGACGACGGGTACAGCGATGCATAATCAAACACCGTGATCGGATCCGACAGGTACATCCCTTCCTTCGGGGGCAGCACGATCGCTCCCTCGTAGCCCGCGAGGTCCTCCGGGTTGACGTCGGGGTCGTCCTCGCGGAACCCGCGCAGCGTAGGGATGACGTAACCCCGCTCGCGGCATTCCTTGGAGACCAGCGAGAAGATCTTCACGCCCTGGCCGCGCATAAACAGATAGCTCAGAGGCACCGAGCACACCGCGCTCATCCCCACCGTGTTCTCAATAATCTTCAACTTCGTGAGGAGCCGGTTGACCAGCGCGCAATCCTGCAAGCAGTAGACCGCAATCTCGGCGCGGTCCGCGGAGGTCCCCTGAAACTTCTCAAAGATCTCGCGAGGCTTCAAGTCGTTTTTGTTGTCGCCGAGAAAGGTCGCCGCAACGTGGTCCAGCTTAAAGCTGTCCAGCTTGTGATCGCGCTGCATCACTTTCAGCATATCAATCTGGACGACGCCATCAATGTCCAGATAGTAGAGGAAGTTGTCGCCGAGGGCAGAGGAAGAGAGCCGCTGATCCAACAGCGTCGTCGTGCGATCGCGGATGCGGCCGAGGCCGACCGCGAGATCGTCGGCGATTTGAAGCTCCTGAGCGCGGTGCCACAGGTAATTGTGGTCAAAACCGAACACGTTATAGCCGATCAGCAGGTCGGGATCCAGGCGGCGCAAGGCATCGCGCCAGCCGAGGATGACCTCCTCCTCCGTTTCGTAGGTCTCCACGACCGCGCCAGGAATCGGATCGCAGCTCCCGAGCACACAGATGTGCTTGAAGATGATCTCGTCCGAGCCGTAGCGCTGAACCGTCGTGCCGATCTGGATGAGCGGGTCGCCTTCAATCGGAGGCAGAAACTTGTCCAGAAGCGACGTCAGCGCGAACTCGGCGTCGTTGGAGGTCGTGGGCGCCCCTGCGCCGGCGTAAGCTTCGTCGTCGGACTCGTCGTCGTCTTCTGCCGCGGTGGCTGAGGCGTTGGCGGCGGCGCCCCCGCGGGCCGGACGGATCTTCGCGGCGTTTTCAAGATGAACGGCCACCTTCGGCGCAAGCGTCGTATCAATCACTTTCCGAAGCTGCGGCATCGTGCGTGCGGTGACCCAACCGGCTTTTGGGTAAACCGGGTGAATCACGACGCCTTCCTCGGTTCGCTGCTCGCACGCCGGGCGCGCAAAGGCTCCCGCGATCCACTCGGCGATCTGTTCGGACGAGATCGGATCGGGCATCGGCGCATTCGGAGATGCGAGCGCCGCCGTGGACGCCCGGCGCTTCGCGGCCTGAATCAGATTCAGCGCGAGCTTCTGGTAGTTTTTCTGGGCGATCGGAAAATCACCGTGGCTACTCGTGCACTCAATATCCCACGAAGCGATGATCAGCGGCGCGACCTGGTTGCACTCGTGCGGGTACACGTTTGTGTACTCCGTCACGACATTGTGAACCGCGCGCGTATACGTCTCGCCCGACTCCGTGTCGTCCTGGAACTCGTAGGTGCCCGCCGGCACGCGCACCCAGCCCGAGGGCGACAACTGACGCTCGTGCGTGAAACGCAGGAAGGGGTCAATGTTGCTCTCGTAGAGGCGAAACGTGTCCACCTTGTCGCGGTCGTACACGGCACCCGTGCGCTCTGCAATCTTCTTCGCGGCGGCTTCATCCGCGTATTGAAGGTTGTTGAAGTGCCACTTCAACGCGTTGAAGAGGGCCAGCGAACGCACCTGCACGTGAATGAAGGGGAAATCGCGGCCGTTCGTGAACCCCCAGAAGTCCTTGCGCTTGATCGGCTTGAACTTCACGAGGTGCTCGCGCAGCTTCTTCGGGATGACCGTGCCCATATACGTCTCGCCGCGAAACGTCTTCGGGATCTGGGCGAACAGCAGGTTCTGTCTCAACTCCTCGGTCATTGAGTTCATCTTCTTCCACCACGCACTCGGCGGGCGGATATAGAAACTGGGCTGAAAGCCGATGACCTTGGCGCACACAGACTGACCCTCCGCGGTCGCACCGAACATATACATATCGTACTCGCCCGGCGGCGGCGGACGGCTCCCCGGATCCGGCGGAGGGCGCGGCAGTTTGCGCGCGGCCTTGTCCGACTCCGGAATGTACCAGTCTAGGACCTGAAACACGAGATCGTCGCCATCAGGATCCAGCTCTGACGGCTCCTCATCGCGCGGGAACGGGAGCTCGTCGGCGTCCGCGTCCGAGCCTGCGGAGGACGCAGCGGACGACATTTTACCCTTACGGATGCGATCGCGGCTCACGTTTAAACCAAGGAAAAGTGACATCATTTTTTGGGTCTTCCATTTTTTATAGTGGAGTTGTAGTAAGACGCTGCATTATGGACAACGGACTCTGGGTGTGGGTTGTCCTAGCCGCGATCGTTGGCTATTTGATTTTTGATACTTATTATCAAGGCAATTTAGAATACGTCACGGCGTCCGACGGAGAAGTGTACCAGGTCCAGTCGCGTCCGGACAAACAGGAGGCCGCGAATCTGCTCGCCGCGATTCGGGAGCGTCTGGAAACGCTGACCCGGCATCTTGAAAAGTCGGCGTCGGACGATCCGCGGACCGAGAGGTTCATCGTAAAGTTCAAGCCGAACCGCATCAGCGAGGGGGCCGACAACAGCAAATACACGTCGTATTCGGTGAACAAGGGCGAGCGACTGGTCTTCTGTCTACGCCAAAAAAATAGGGAGGGGACGCTGATGGATCTCAATACGATGCTCTTCGTCGCCATTCACGAGGTCGCGCACATCTGCACGAAGAGCGTGGGGCACACCGAGGAGTTTTGGGACAATATGCGATGGCTGCTGGAACACGCGATCAACATCGGGATCTACGCGGACCAGGACTTCAAGAAGCCGGAGCCGTACTGCGGTATTATGATTTCGTCTTCGCCGCGGCACCAGAAATAGAGGCGGGATCAAACGCGTCGTCAATGAACATACACTTGCACTCTTTGATGATCGCCTCCTTGTAACCCGACATTTTGAGCTTTTTCGCGATTTGCGACAGCATCCTGGACTTGTCCGTGTCCGTGTCCTCGCCGTTCTCCTGCTGAGCCCAGTGCAGAGACCGCACGCTGAACTCGCGGGACACGTTGTCGGAAATGGCCATTCGCAGTTTCAGGCTGTCCTTGTCGCGCGCCCAGGTGCGCCGTTTGTCCTCAGAGACGTACCAGGAATTGTTCGTCGCGAACAGGAAACGATCCTTGAACATTTCGTGGATGACCCGGACGACGTCAAAGTGCGCGCCGTCTATACTGCATCGGTCAATGAGCGTATCTAGTAGCGCCGAGGCGGGAGCGGGCGCGAGCGCGGGCACGGGCACGGGCACGGGCTCCGAGACGCCGGTGCTGCCGAAGCCGCCGGCGCCGCGTTCCGTGGCCGCGAGCTCCTCGGCGGAGATCACGGGGACCTCGGGGGTGTAAATGCGCTCAAAGATGAGCTGGGCGATGCGATCGCCGACCGCGACGGGGAAATCGGTGTCGCTGTGGTTCATCAGGATGACGCGAATGGTGCCGCGATAGTCGGAGTCCACAACGCCGGCGTGCGTGTCCATACGGTGCTTGGCGGCGAGGCCGGAGCGCGGCGCGACGCGACCGTAGCAGTCCGAGGGCATCTGAACGATGATGCCGGTGTCAATCATCGCCTGGCCGCGCGCGGGGACCACGGAGGCCTCGGCGGCCGAGAGGTCGTAACCGGCGGCCGCCGCCGAACCGCGGGCCGGCGCACGGGCATTCGCGTGAGCGAGCGTGAAGGAGAACATCGCGGAGTGCGGCGAAGCGGGTGTCGCTGCGCTTTTCTTAACGGATGGGTTTATATCATCTTCATTTTTTCGCTCTGAGTGTTCTTGCGACAAAACATTCAAAGGCATATCATACAAAGAGATGCCGCCTCTTTTGAGATAGGAAAACATAGAGCACGGCGGACGTGCGGCACTGTATTTTTCTTACGAGATTGGTTTATATATGCTGGCTATTCGCTTTTTGACCTGCGGGCGAAGTCGTCATCTGGATCTGGGAGGATGCTCCGATGGTGTTTCCAGGCGGCGGACCATCCGAAGTCTTCTGTGAGGAAGGTGCGGCGCGCGATGGTGTCGTAGGCTTCGCGCATTTGGAGACAGGCGGTGATGGGGTCCATTCCGCCGGCGCCGGTGGCGAAGAGGGGCGCGGCGAGATGTGAAAGGAGGCGGTCGCGGGCGGCGAGGAGCGTGGCGCGAAAGGCGAGATAGGCGTTCACCGTCTCCGAGACATCACCCGGAATGCGCGCGGTCGGGGCGTAAATCACGCCCCGAACGGTGGCGTGCCGTTGAGGGATGTAAACGGCCTGACCGACGGGCAACTCGCCAACCCAGCGCTCGCGCAGAAGCGTTTGCACGGTCGCAACGAGGTCATTCGTTGGCGGGGCGCTAAGGAACTCGGCAACGACCGAGTCCACTCCGCCTTCGGTAAAAAGGCCGAAGCTGTCGCCGGGAACGACGAGATGCGGGATGCCTGTGGTCGTCAGGCTCGCGGCGGACACCGTAAATGCCGGGTGCGCGACGAAGATATCCTGAGCGATGGCGCAGAGCTCGGGGGTTGGTGCGCAAATGTGAATATGCGGGAGCGTCGGATCCACGATGAAGGGCGATGCGTCTGTGATGTTATAGGGTTCGGGCGTGGCGAGGTCCATCGCGGTGGGGCGTGGGCGCTATTCGTTCGTTAGCGAGTAAATCCTTTATATTCGTTGTGTAAGGCTTAGGGTGCAGCGCAGCGTAGTGTGTGTGGGCGCAATGCGCACCGGTGTGAGTTGTGAGTTAATCGCGCAAGCGGAGTACATATTGATTGTGGCGTTGCGTCAAAACGACTGTCGGTTGGATTCGGCGTTTTCGGTTATTTTAAAGGCGATGGAGATTTGCGAAGGCTTTCCTTTTTTGGGGGGCGTACAGAAGCGTGCGTTGCTGCGCGATATTTTGGAGAGAATTGCGGCGCGGGCGGGAGCGGCAGAGACGTTGCTGCCGGAGACCACGCGCGTGTCGCTCGCTCAGACGTTGGAGGGAGGCGGACTGGAAGGGGTCGCTGGGGCGATCGTGGAGGTCAGTAAGGGGCGCGCGAGAGTGAATCCGGTGTACGCGGCGGCGATGGGCGGCGCTGCGGAATCGGTGCCGCCTCCGGGATGCCTTGCCGGGATGTTGGCGCATTTCCCGAAAGCCTTTGCATTCGTACGCGGGATGTTGGAACGGCCCGGTGTGCGTGCCAAAATATCTCCGGGTTTTGTAAAAGCTGTTGGACGATGACCGTCATTGCCGAGGCTGCCGCGCCTGTTGTTGTTGCGCCTGCTGCTGCCTCTGCTGCGCCGGCGGCGATCAACAATGCCGAGCGCGAACTGGTGGCGCAGGCCGAGTACATTCTGACGGAGGCGATCAAGAGCAATGAGGTGTCTCTGAACTCGGCGATGGCGATTGTTGCAAAGGGGATGGAGGTGACCAGTCGGTTCAAATACCTGGATGGGTCGCACAAAAAGAAGCTGCTGCTGGAAGTGCTGACGCGGATTGCGGCGGGGGCGGATGGCGTGCTGGGCACGGCCGACGATCTCCTACCGGCGTCTACGATGGCCACGCTGAAAATGCTGCTGGAAGGCGATGTCGTGGAGCAGACGATCAATCTGATCAGCGACGTTGCGAAAGGCAAGTTTAACCTGAGCGCGGCGATGGCGACCGGGCAGGCCGTTGCGGATATTGTCGTGCAAATGGCGCCCGCAAAGTGGCGCGCGATGTGCCCGTGTCTCGGCGGCGCCGCTGCGGCGACGGTCGCGCCGGCCCCGGCGCGTATTTAAAGCCGCGCGATGTAATTAGGGTCAAGTCAGCGAATAGGGTATGGCGGCGCCCGAGGAGACCTTCTTCCAGGAATCCTGGTGTCTTTACTTTCACGATCCCTCCGATGAAAACTGGGATTTCGCGACGAGCTACAAGCCGATCGGGACGCTCGCGTCCGTGAGCGATTTCTTGGAAGTGCACGCGGCCTTTAAGCATCTGTGGTCAAAGGGAATGTTTTTCCTGACGCGCGAGCACATTATGCCGATCTGGGAAGACCCGCACCACCGCCGTGGAGGGTGTTTATCTTTCAAGGCGATGAAAAATGAGGTGCCCGCCGTATGGTGGGATTTGACGGCGCGGCTCGTGGGCGAAACGCTGATGCGGGCGTCGGCGCCGGGCGGCTCGGGGGAGCGCATTACGACGGTGTCCATTTCGCCGAAGCGGAGCTACTGTGTCCTGCGCATTTGGGTCGCGGACGAGACGCTTCAAACGCCGGATCTATACAATCTGCGCGTGCCTTCTTACAGCTCGCTGCTGTACAAGCCGCACGTGGACAAGGAGCCGGCGCTCGCGGCGGCGGCGGCGGAGCCAAAGGCCGCCTTCTAAGACGACTCGTTCTCGGCCAGCGCCAGCCGAATGCTGCCGAGGTTTGCCACGCTGTATTGGAGTACGAGGGGAAACGAGTTTTTAAGCATAATCTCAACGATGCTGGACAGGCTGGTGCATCGCGTGAACAGCGAGAGGTATTTCAGGTTATAGACGCCTTGGACGATGGCGTGGTCCTTCTGCGACGACTTATTAATCTGGATGGTTTGGTTTTTATCGGCACCGATGATCGTCTGCTGCGTGCAGAAGTCGCCGGCACAGGAGAAGTTGATCTGCGACTCTACTTGGCTGATCTCAATGGAATCGGCGAGGTTGTGCATATCCCTAATAATTTTTTGAAAATCAGCGGACGGCATCGTAATCACGGTCTCAAAATCCGCCGGTGGAATGTTGATGTTGACGACGTTGATGTCAAGCATCGCGAGTTTATAGGTCGTGCGCAGGTTCTTCTCGGGGTTCTCAATGCGAATGCCGAGGTGGTTGGGGTCGTCGCCGTCAATGAAAAGCGTCAGCATATCGCTGTTGCCAACGGTCTTAATCAGCATATGCAGTTTCAGCATATTAATGCCAACGTAGAGCTTACGCTCGCAACGGTAGGTCTCAAAGCGGTCTGCTTCCAGTTTGAGGTGGACGAGGACGACGTGGGTGTTGTCCAGGGCGATGATCTTCATACCGGTCTCGTCAAATTCCAGGTTCACATCCATCAATATCTCTTTGAGGGCATCTATGACCTGCTTGAAGGTGGATGCCTGCACGGTTTTGATTTCCAGGAGCGACATTTTGATGAGCAACGCGAGGGGGTGGAGAAGGCGATTATTATAAGAATCGGGCGCTGTTAGCTTTAAATAGGGCGCCGCTCATTCTTCGATGATGTCGGAGATGAGTGGCGTCGCTGGGGGCGCGGAGGCGCTGCGTGCGGGGGCGCCGTGGCCGCGCGAGCGCGTCATTTCGTCGCTATGGGCGCGGATGGTGTCCCACGCTTTCTGCTCGGCCGAGCGCGGCGGGGGCGGAGGGGGAGGCGGCACGCGCCAAAGAATCGCAATGGCGCCCACGATGTCCCCGGCGGCTTCGGTCAGGGCGATGCGGACATCCTCGCGGGTGGCATTTGCCGGCGCCTGCGCCAGCACAGCGCGCACATCGGCCTCGTCCGTGGCGTACATATCTATCGTCGGGTGCGATTTTGTATGGGCGCGAATAAACGCGGCCTTTCAGTGGCTGAGATTTGCCGCGAGCACATCGCCGACTCGCCGGAGCAACTAAACCTATTGCACTCTTTTCGCAGGCAAAACGCGAATTTTTCTGCCGGACCGCTCCCCTAGGGCGGGAAAGTTTTCCTCCTCCGTTTTTGTAAATTTTATTTATTTTTATCCATATTTTTAAAATGAGTTAGAAAAAAGAGTAAGACTCGTGAGTAAGAAACACCAGTAAAGTGCCAGTGTTTTCTCCTAATTTTATTGCACTCAGCGCCTAAAAATGTTGCACCCAGCGCCTAATTTTATTATACTTGGCAAAACCGCTTGCACTTTTTTCTGGGATTTTTTGGCGCCTTTCAGATGCTGAAACTCTTTACGAGCACATCGCCGACTCGCCGCGGAGTCGCCGGAGTGCAACCTTTTTAGTTGGGAGGTGAGTTGGAACTCGCGGCCGACTCGCCGCGGAGTCGCCGGAGTGCAACCTTTTTAGTTGGGAGGTGAGTTGGAACTCGCTGCCGACTCGCCGCGAAGTCGCCGGAGTGTAACCTTTTTAGTTGGGAGGTGAGTTGGAACTCAATTTTGGTGGGCTTAAAGATGGGGGGTATTTAATTTGCAGTAAAATGCTATTTGTTTTGTACGACGGAATTGGTGCCAAGAAAAGCGCACATCACACCACCGATGAATTTCTAAGCATTATGAAGCGTAATTTCGTTGATAACAACATATATGCCGTGGTCCACGGCGAGTCGCATTCGCCAGAAACACTGGGAACCTTCAATCTGAGGGACTGGTTGGAGTGGTCGGGTGCAATACTGATGCAAACGAAATTAGATGGTGGGCGCGCCGGGTACTAAACCCGTTGACTCGCCGAAGTGCAACCTTTTTAGTCGCTCCGTGAGTTGGAACTCGCGCTCCAATGCTTGAAAGTGACTCAAAAACATCCAGAAAAAAGTGCAAACGGTTTTGCCGAGTATAATAATTTTAGGAGGCGGGTGCAATCTTTTTAGGCGCTGAGTGCAATAAAATTAGGAGAAAATACTGGTACTTTACTGGTGTTTCTTACTCACTGTCCTTACTCTTTTTTCTAACTCTTTATAAAAATATGGATAAAAATAAATAAATTTTGGAAAAACGGAGGAGGGGGAGGAGCCTCTCGCCACGGGAGGGGTCCGCCGCGGAAAATCGCGTTTTGCTCGCGAAACAAGTGCAACCTTTTTAGTTGGAAGGTGAGTCGGCGATGTGCGATCTGGGGCGACGGCGGCGTTTGCCGGAAAAATTCCCTTGTGAACAACTGTTCTCAGCGCCCCCCAGGTCAGGCTACTTATACATCGCGGCGATGGCGTAGGCCATCTTTTCGTAGGGGTGCTCAAACGCCGCCGAGTTCGTCTGGACGACATCGGTAATGCCGGTGGGCGCGTCGGAGGCGTAGGTCGCGAGCATTTGAGTGCCCGAAGAATCGGTGTAGACGTAATCGTCCAGATCGGGATTTGCCCGGATACGCGGGACCTTTGAGCGCGCGTTTTCGCGCTTGTAGCCTTCGGCGGCCAAGGCGTCCGCCACGTCGCCGGGATACATTTTCTGGTACACGTGCACCTTTTCGTGAAGAAGCGTGGAGGCCAGGCGCGAATCGGCATCGGAGGCGATATAAGATGCCGGGATGAATACGACGTCGCCGCGCGTGTGCGGCAGGTTGCCCTCATAGGCAACGGTGCGTGCCGGCTTCGCGGCCGTGACGGCGATTTTCCACGGGATGACGCTGAGTTTGGCGAAAGAAACGCCGTGAACCGTTTTTGCGCTGCGCGCGGGCGCGTTGAGCCACTTTTGGACATCCAGGATGGCGCGCTCGGTGATGCGCTTTTGCATCGGATCCAGCGTGACGCCGAGGTCTTTGATGGCCTCGGTGTACTCGGCCGTCGTTTTCACGCCGCGCGCTACGAGGTCTGTTTCAGAAAGTCGCTTGACGTAATTGTCCGCGTCGGTCGTGAGTAAGACGGCGATGTCGTTGGCCGTCAGGAATTGGATGAGTTCTTTTTGATAGTAGGTTTCAATGCGCGACGGAGCAGAAAATGCGCGACGATAAATGTACATTCCGAGAAGTACGACGGCGATGGCAACGGCGATGGCAACGGCGATGGCGATAATAATAGCAGGTGAAACCCGACGCTTTACCGATGTGAACGCTGAAAGCCACTTGGATTGCCGCATCGCGTTACGCGTGAGGTCTTTTCTATTTGTATGTAATTTATAATGAGCGCGAAGGAGGCGGAGGTTGTATCATCGTACTTTCAACCATTCTGTGCCAGCTTAATATTATTTTTAAAATGGAATCAATGCGGTCCGTAATAAACTTTAAGTAGGACCGGTCCGGATATGACGTCACTGGATACAGATTTTCATATAAAATGTGTGAAAATTCGTACACGGCCTCGTATCTGAAATTGATGAAATTAATGCGGTTGGGTGCGATCCATAGCTCTTCATCCGAGTCTTTGTAAGTATTTGTAAATCCCCGTAAAAAGGTCGTGGCACTTGCGCTCAAATTACCACCCCTCATTTTATGTGGGGATTTGGTGGCATCCCCGGGCCCTTTTATGAATACGATTGCATTGAAAAAATCGCCGATTTCCCGAAGAATGAAAAATGTTAATACGCCGGGAAGCGTGTCTAGTTTTTCGGATTGCGCTTTGATGGCCGCTTGAAAATAGCTTGCGCACTCCTTTGCGATATCCAGGCGGTGCTGCATAACGGTAAGATTGCGGACGAACCGCGGGACGGTCGGTTCGGGAGTGCCGGGGGCAATGACGGACGGATAAGGCTCGTGGCGGAAAGTTCGCTGTCTACGACCTTTCGTCCGAATCGGGAATCCTCCCGATATTTCGGCAGTGTTATGCTGAACCTCAAACAGCGATAAGGGAAGCTGTATCCTAAACTGTTCTATCTGGGTTTTAATAGATTGCGATAATAGTTCTTTATAGGCGTCTGAGCGGTCGTAAGGAGCCATTTCCGGAACGCTATTTAGTTTACTTGTATTACAGGAGCGATGGGTGGGCGCGTAGTTAAAAGGCGTATTTAATATGCCAAGAACGAATGCGGACATTACAGGGATGATGTGATCAATGGAGCCATCTATCGCATTTTCGCGAGTGTTTGGAATCGCTTTTCCGCATAGATAGCATATACACTGTGGCGTTTTATTCTGTTCTAACGGCTTGAATGGAAGCGTATGAATATTTTGAATATTTAGAAACGGACTATCTTCGCCAAGAGACAAAAACCGCTTATTAATATTTGAAATTAAATGGCGCTCCTGTGTGTTTTTAAATGGGAGAAGAGAACACTGTGGATTGAATAAATAGTCGCTAAAAAACCGATTTAACGATATATTATTAATTGGAAGATTATAGTCCAACGTTTTATCGGAAGGCTGTAAAGTAATAGATTTAGGCTTTTCATAATCTGCTATTGTATACTGGCCATTCACATTTATAAATTCACTTGCATTGTCATATTTTTTATTTAGATAGTAAAAATCTTTAATAGAAATATTCATATTAAAAGTCCATTGCAAATTGGTCTTGTATTTTAGATTCATTACCGTTGTATTGCCCTCGCCGATTGGAGCAATTCCGGTGTACTGTTTATTCAAATTATTTATGTAATTTAAATGCGCTTCCATCGGAAATAAATAGGGCAATATCGTTTTGTGGTTGGCTTGCGTTCTCTCAATGGGAGCCCGCATATTTTCTACAAAAGTATTGTTAATAAAATCCGTTTTAAGAGCGTTTACGATATTGTGAAAGATGTTGGCCTTTGGAGATTGATTTTTTATTAAATTATACTTGGAGCGTGTGCCGCCATTTTGCACCTTGTAATCTGTTTTAAGAGTAAACTCAGAGAACGAGGCATCCTCTAATTCTCCTGAATCATAAACGACAACAAATATCGGGACGTCATCGGCGTCAATGGGTTCGGATTTATTATTGTCTAATTCTTTATGAATTGCGAGTGGCTGTCCCAGATAATATGCGATACCCGTGTATAATTTACCTTCTTCATATTGAAGAATGCGTTGTTGATCTATCTCGGCGTACTTTGGAAACTCCGTTTTCCAGTTTGGAAAACGAGCATCTCGTAGAGAGGAAAATGTGTTTAATACGCTGTGTACTTTTTCAAGATCCCAAAAATTTTGACGGCTTCCATATTTTTGTTTATAAAGTTTGTTGAAATCCTCAATAAACTTTTCCCTAGACATTGCGGCCAATGGTTTCTTCGGTTGTCTTCTGGTTACTTTTGAAACAACGGGCGTTTCGGAAATGGTGTAGTTTTCAATGTAATTTTTAGTAAGCAATTCTGTAATAATGCAGTGGATATTTTCATAGGTGTCTTGTTTGTCTTTATTGCATTTCAATAAATCACTCGGTCTAAGGGGGGGCGCAGGTGCCGGGGGAGCGGGGGGCGCTTCGGGGCGTGCAGCCCTCGGTAATAAATGTTCAGGGGGCGGGCCTACATTAAAACTCGGCTGCTGTGCGACGGGCGCGATTTGAAAGTTGTTAGAGCCCTCTACGGATTCGGAGTGAGATTTGGCGCGTTTATTCTTTTGAGGGGAGGTAACAGAATGTGCCTCTTTTGGTGAAGAATCCATTTGTACAGATGAAGGCGAAGACGCGCGTTCGTTCATTGGGCTAGGGCCAGGGCTAGCTATGTATAATTCTACATCACGTCTCAATTGTCTAACCGTTTCAATAGAAGTATTATCATATCCGCGAGCAATGACGGATTCTAGTTGATTAAGTATATTTAGTAGTTTATCTCGTCCGTATATTTTAATAATATTTTTTAATCGTTTTTTCTGTTCGGTGGGTGGTAACGTTTTATACCATACAACGAATTGTTTAATAACATCTGAGGATTGGATGACGGTTAGATCCGACGACGCCGACGATGGCGATGAACGAGAACGTGACCTGGAACTGATAGGCGAGTCTTTGCTGGAACTCGCGGAACGCTCCATTCACGATGGCGTATCTTTACAATATGAGTAGGAAACAATATAGTATACACCAAAATGTATCGCATCGCATCGCACCGCGTTTTGTATGTAACTTATAATAGAGCACTCCCCCTACACTTCGTAATGGACGACGCCGAGATCTTCGGTTACTTCCTAAGCCTACTTGCCCAAATCAAGATGTACCACTGGTCTACGCTGAGCTACTCCAAGCACAAGGCGCTGGACGATCTGCACGGTGCGCTTTCGGAAAAGTCCGATATGTTCATTGAGGCCTGGATGGGCCGGATGAAAAAACAACCGGTGACGAAACTCTCGGTGGCGCTCGGCATCGTGGAGGGCGACGCCGCGGCCAAGCCGGAGAAGTACGTGGCCGCGGAGCACGCGCGCATCGCCGCGATGTCGGCGAAGACGTTCGCGAAAGCCCCTGAGCTCCAAAACATCCTGGAAGAAATGCTGGCGGAGATGGCGAAGACGCTGTACCTTCTGAATCTAGCTTAGAAAGGCGCGATAAAAATAAACAACAGGCGGAACCAAATATAGCACTGCGTTTATGTGATCTCCTCCCAATCCAAAGATCCTAAGACTTTGTCATTGGGGGCTTTTGAAGCAACGGCGATTGTAAATGTAAATGCATTTCCAGTAAATGAATTACGTTCTAGTTGGAAATGGAATTTACTACTATCTAATACAACCACAGGACTGGAATTAATGGTTGCAGTGAAAAAGCCAGATTTTAGCACCGACCCAGTCGTGACCGGATCGGTTCCATCTAGTTTATATTCAACGCAACTGTCCGTTCCTGCGCTAATCCAAGCACCTCCTCCGCTAATTGTGGCATCCACTATGATGCGCCACTTATAGTCACTTGCGACAGTTCCAATTAAATGGAATTGGGTCGGAATGACGATGGCGCCGAGTCGCGTGGATTTTAGCCGAATAGAGACGATTTGATAGAACGTATTTTTTATGGGTAGATTTTTAGGCACATCTATAAATTCTGTACCAATGGAACGGCTGCGACCACGCAGATCATAGCCTCCTTCGGACATAACGCTTGCGCAAATCAAGCGATAATAGCTTGGAGAACCGGTCGCCGCGATATTTTCCAGTTCTGCGCGGACTGGCAGACACGCGGTTGTCATATAGGGCAGCGTTGTGTCAGACTCGGGCGTGGATGGCTGATTGGCGTGGTGAAACATATGACATAAACAAAATTTACCTTCAAGTACGAAGCCCATTCGTACGCAACCCGCCCCGAGCCATTCAATATCAATAAATAATAGCTGGGTCCTCGTAATGTCAATTACAAAATGGCTTGGACCGCTGCCGTCCATTTTGTCTATGTTCCAGTCATTTTGATTGACGATGGTCTCTTTAACTGTGCCCGAAACGGAAGACCGACGTACAAAGCTAAGTTGGTTTGCATTTAACTGAATGTACGTGCCATTTGCTGCGTCAAAATAACCCTGGCGTTGGCGTAAGCCTACTTTCCCAGGATTCATACAAAACGTCTGTAAAATAATAAGACTTTTGCCTGGTTGATAAGCGAACACGCGCGTGCTCTCGCGGTAAATCACGTCGCCTACATTAGAACCGACGCCCATTCGGATACTACCGCTAAGTGCATCGTGCATACTGTTCGCTGTACCTGCGGTGTATTCTCCAATTTTACCGTTGTCTTGAAATCTATGAAAGCTATCAAAGAGCGTAAACGCATTGGACACGCGCAGGCGACCGAACGCGTCTGTGTGAGTTTGCGCAAAGTGAGCGATATTTACCGGGAGTGAATTGTCGGCGGCGACGTTGGATGTGTTGTGTAAGATCCGCGCAGGATACCCATTCATTGCTGCTTTGAGCGCTGGCTGCGCGGAGAGAGATAGTTCTCTATAATTAGGCGCGATTGCTTTCCTCTACGGTGATCTTAAAAGTTAGGCTCGTTTGAAGCAGCGGGTTATTTGCCGAACCCACGGATGTGTCCGCGCCGAAGGAAAACAGCTCACCGCGACTGTTCCGGAATTCTATGGTGAGTTTGTCTAGGCGCGCGCCGCGGAATGGAAAAATCTTAATCGCGTGCTCAATGGGGTCCTGATAGCTATGGATGTACTCGCCGACGATAGAACCGGGAATGATCTTAGCAAAGTAGCGGCGACCGCTATCGGTTGTTTCTAATACGCCGTCTATTTCTGGTATATTCAAGAACAAATACATCTCGTTTAGTACATTATTTTTATTCGGAAAAATGGAATTAACGAGCTCTACGCTTATGATGTTCCTGAAACTTCGGGGTATCTGCGCGCCCGTGTAATTCGGAGGAGCATCCAGTTTAACCTCGTATTGGGAAGACGACGGCCATACGGCACGGTTGCGGTCGCGAGAATCAATGCTTATGTAGTAAGATTTAGTATTCACCGAGCCAGGGGTTTGATAAACAATGGATTGAGACATCGTTTACTTTTTAGAATATTTTAAATCCGCGTAGGCACCGCAGCGGCTCGGTATAAAGCTTATGTGCCTGTCATTACACAACGATGGATCCCGTTCTTATTGAACTCGTCCGGCACCGGGGCCTTCGGGCGCCCGTTTGGACGCTCTCAGGACGCGTGGTTCCGGCGATGGTCCTGGCCGTCTACGATGGAGATACGATGACGGTTGCGCTGCCGATTTCGGGAAGCGAAGTCTTCAAGCTGTCTGTCCGGATGGAAGGCATTGACACGCCGGAGATGAAAAGCAAGTTGCCCGATAACCGCGCAAAGGCGATTCAGGCGCGCAACCGGCTCATTCAGCTGTGCGGGATTCCGGGGGTCGCATTGGAGACACCCTTGGTTAAAAAAGAAATCGTCGCGCTGTGCGAAAAGTACCAGCCGATCGTGGCGCTGGAATGTGGGGATTGGGATAAGTATGGGCGTCTGCTGGTAAAGGTTCGTGCGCTGCCGGCGGCGACATCGGCGCCTGGGTGGGAGGTCGGTGGCGCCGGCTCCGGTGGTGCCGGTGCAACCTTCTCGGAGATTCTCATCGCCGAACGTTTTGCTTATGCTTACGGTGGCGAGACGAAGCTGACCGAGGCGGAACAGAGCGCGGCGCTGGATTAGCTAAGTGTACATTGTGCGCGCGAGTTCTGCGCTGATCGCACCGGGCCCGAGGTGGGCGGACGATTTGCTGAGGTACTCGGCGACGTGTTTTTCGGTGATCGTGAGAGGAAAGGTGAGGACCGGGGTCGGCGCGTCTCCCGGCAAATACTGATACATATTGATCCAACCGATAATGGCGTCCAACGCGCGCCGGAGGTTACGGACACCCTCTTCTTTTTCAATGCGCTGGATCAAATGTTCAAGGATTTGCGTAGAAATGTTAATGTCGGCCGGGAGAAGATTATACTGTACAAGTATCTCTGGAAGAAGATAATCCCGAGCGATGTTAACTTTTTCGGCGACGCTATAACCCGTCACGTGAATCGTCACCATACGATCGCGAAGAATCGGATTTATGAGGGACACGTCGTTATAGGCAAACACGATGATAGATTTACTGATATCCAGAGGCAGTTCGGTAAAGTAGCGGTCGGTGAATCGCTCGTTTTGGCTCGCGTCCGTAAGATGGGTCAAAATGCCAATGATTTCCTCCCCACGATGTGTCTGTGAAACTTTGTCCAATTCGTCAAAGAAAAGCACCGGGTTCATTACGCCGGCGGTAATGAGTACCTCCGCGATTTTGCCGTGCGTGGAGCCTTCGTAAGTGAACCCGTGACCTTCTAGGAAAGACCCGTCACTGGCCCCACCAAGCGCGACGAATCCGAAGGGCAGACCGAGTGCTTCGCAAAGGCCGTTTTTGATAAGGCTGGTCTTTCCGACGCCTTTCGGGCCCTGAATGCCGATGGCGGTCCCGCGCGCGGAGGGGTTGCTGATCCATTGGGCGAGTAGGCGCAGAATCTGGTCCTTGGCTTCGGTGTGGCCGAATACGGTGCGATCCAGTGTATCGCGCACGCCGCCGAGATAACGGGCGATTTCGGAGACGGGCGAAGGGGATGGGCCATCCGCGCGCACAGGAAGAGGGTGATATTTTCCGAAAGGGACGCGCGTGGCGGCGTTGAGCCAATTGCATAGTTTGTGATACTCACCCATTCCAGGATACATCCCTTGAAATTGTTTGAGTTTCGTGAGAAGTGTATGCTTGATTGCGGGCTCGGCGGAGGATTCTAGGATTTTGAATCGGAGAGGCGTCAAGGCGGTGGCGGGTTGTGAGGATATGAGCGCTGTTTCTTTGGAAACGATGGCACGTTTGGCGTCGTCGTCCAGATTTGCGAAAAACACCTTTTCTTCCTTGTTGAGTTTGGCGATATAGGGCGCGAATTCCGAGCGTGCGCGTGTGCGCGCGGTGGCGGCGCGAGTGGCGCGCGGAGGCTCACCGGCTGCATTCGCGGTGTCCGCGGCGTGTTGTGTGTGTGGGAGCTGGCGCTGCGGCGGGGGCGGTGGCTGACCGGAAAACAGCAATCGTGCACCGGCGAATCCTGGAAGTAACATCAGAGGGGGCGGCGAAGGAGCACGGGATCGTACCGGCGGCTCGGGGGTCGGGGCATCCGAGCCGTCGTCTGAGTCTTGTGGGGGAGGGGGAAGCTGTCCAAATAGGCTATGGATCGCTCCAAGCGCTCCCATTAGACCTTCGTGACCGCCGTCGGGTGCCGTGCGGAAAAAGATGCGCAGTCTCGGTCTGGGACCCGTGGCACTTTCGCGATCCGACGGGTGGTAGCTGGGGTCATCTTCGCTCGTGTCGGAGCGACTGCGCGAGGACGATTGAGACGACTGCGCCTTGGACGATTCCGACCGCGGCGAACGCGAACGGGACCGCGAGGCTCTGCGCCGACGTCGCCGACGTCGGTTGCGCGGGGCCGGCGGTGGCGTCATTTCCAGAAGAAAGTGACCGATAGCTTTATATGAGGCGGCGGGGTCGTTGCCAAAAATTGACGTGCTTTAAAAATTGAGAGCCGTGAAGCGCCGCGAGATGGTGTTCGGAGGGTGATTGGATTCGGCGCACTGCGGCGCCGTCAGTATATAAGGATTTAACCCATAAAAGGTTAGCCATATATAGGACGGCCGGCGGACCGATCGTAAGCATCGCCGCGCCGTTTGTGGCTCGCGGTAGCGGCGAAGCGGAGCGACGATGTCCATCTATAAGGAACTTTCGTACGATCAGGAGATTGAGAATGTGAACGGCATTCAGTTCAACATTCTGGGCGCGGATGAGATCGTTCGGCGTTCGGTCGTGGAAGTGACGAAGACGGAGACGTACACGGGGAATGAGCCGGTGATCGGTGGGCTGTTTGATCCGCGAATGGGCGTGCTGGAACACGGGAAGATCTGCGCGACGTGCGAGCAGAAGAATACGTTCTGTCCTGGACACTTCGGTCATATCAACCTTGCGCGTTCCGTGTACCACCCCCTGTTTTTTGACACGGTGCGAAAGGTGCTTGGCTGCGTGTGCTACCGGTGCTCGCGCCTGATGGTGTCGCCGACGGACACGGGGGACAACTATCGCGATGAGATGGTGAAGATTATGGCGATCAAGAAGGAGCAGAAGCGATGGGATGCGATCCAGAAGCTGTGCGGCGGCGCGGTGAGCAAGGGGAAGCGGTGCGGATTTGATGGTGGCGCGGGCTGTGGCGCAAAGCAGCCGTCGCGCTACATCAAGGACAGCGCGATGAAGATCGTGGCGGAGTGGAAGCTTACGGGTCCGGGTGCGGTGGCGGGAGGTGCCGGCGGCGCGGAGGGTCTGGGCGAGGGACTCGGGGGCGTCGTGGATGCCGCGGGCACGACGCTGCGTCGCGAGCTGATGGCCGAGGACGTCCTGCGGATCTTCAAGCGCATTACGGATACTGACTGCATCGCGCTCGGCTTCAACCCGACGGTGAATCGCCCCGAGTATATGCTGTGGTCCGTGCTGCCGGTGCCGCCGCCGTCGGTGCGCCCGAGCATCATTGAGGAGAACGGTCAGCGCCGCGAGGACGACCTGACGCACAAGCTGTGCGATATCGTGAAGACGAACAACCAGCTGCGCGCCAAGATGGACAAGGGCAACCCGAATGAGGAGCATTTGAAACTGATGACGCTGGCGTTGCAGTACCACATCGCCACGTTCATTGACAACCAGATTCCGGGTCTGCCGCCGGCGCAGCAGCGCAATGGGCGCAAGACGAAGGGCCTGGCCGATCGGCTGAAAAAGAAGGAGGGGCGCATCCGCGGCAACCTGAATGGCAAGCGCGTGGACCAGTCGGCGCGCTCGGTGATCACGCCGGACCCGTATATGAGCCTGGACGAGGTGGGGATGCCGATCCGCATCGCGATGAATACGACGTTCCCGGAAACGGTGAACAAGTACAACATTGAGGAGATGCGCGATCTGGTGCGGAACGGACCCGACATCTGGCCGGGCGCCAAGTACGTGCGCAGCGCCGAGACGGGCGTCACGAAAACGCTGAAAAACCCGAACCGCGACAAGGTCGCCGAGGAGCTCCGCGATGGCGACATCGTGGACCGCCACGTGCGCGACGGCGACTTCATCCTTTTCAACCGTCAGCCCTCTCTGCACAAGATGAGTATGATGGGGCACAAGGTGCGCGTGATGCCGTACCAGACGTTTCGGTTGGCCGTACTAGCGACCAACCCGTACAACGCTGATTTTGACGGAGATGAGATGAATGGGTTTATGACCCAGTCCATTCAGGCTATGAGCGAGCTGATGGACTTGGCGGCTGTGCCATATATGATGCTGGCGCCGCGCGATGGCAAGCCAATCATTCTGGTGATCCAGGATGCGATGGTCGGCTCTTACCGGATGACGAACAACTTCTTTCCGGTTTCCGACAAGCTGATGGCCAATCTGCAAATGATGAACGGCTACTTTAATGGCACAGTGCCGGAACCGAAAGGCCGCCTGCCGTCGGCATCAGGAGAGCCTACGGAGTTTTTCACAGGTCAGCAGCTGTTTTCCCAGATTTTCCCGCCCGGTCTTTTCCTGGAAAACGGGGGGCTGAAAGTGGAAAACTCTGAGATTGTGAAGGGTGCACTTACCAAAGGTATGTACCACGCGATCAGCAACGGTATCATTCCAGTGCTGTTTCACGACTATGGCCCATTTGAGACGCTACGGTTCTTCAACAATATGGAGAATATGCTATGTCGCTGGCTGATGAGTGCCGGGTTCAGCGTCGGTATCTCGGATCTGGTCATAGATCGTGAGACAAACGATACGCTGCGCGCAACCATTCGCGAGATGAAAGGTAAGGCGTACTCTAAGATTGAGCACGTGCGCATTGAGGGCCTGGAAAACAACAGCGTCTTCGGCGACGAGGAGTTCTTTGAGCGCGAGATCAGCAACATCCTCAATGAAACGGCAAAGCTTGTGGCAAACATCGCGCTGGACAAAATTGACCCTCGCACAAACCGGATGATCAATATGGTCAAGTCTGGAAGCAAGGGCAATGACACCAACGTCGCGCAGATGATTGCGTGTGTCGGTCAGCAGAACGTCGCGGGCCAGCGCGTAACGTATGGCTTCACGGACCGCACACTGCCACACTTCTGCAAGTTTGACGACGGGCCGGAGGCGCGCGGATTTGTGGAAAATTCGTTCATTACAGGCCTGACGCCGACCGAGGTGTTCTTTCACGCAATGGGCGGCCGTGAGGGGCTCATTGATACTGCGGTCAAGTCGGTGACCGGTGACACGCCGATCGTCGTGCTGGAAAACGGCCGCCCGCGCTACGTGAAGATCGGCGACTGGATTGACGGCTATCTGGACAAGTACGCGAGCGAGGTGAAGCACTTCGCCGAGCGTGAGATGGAGATGCTGTACATCAACGATGCCGAGAAGAACCCGCAGAAGGTGTACATTCCGACGGGCGACGAGCACGGCAAGACGTCCTGGGGCGAGCTGATCGCGGTGACGCGTCACGATCCGGGCACGGAGCTGTACGAGATCACGACGGAGGGCGGCCGCAAGGTGATCGTGACGGAGTCCAAGTCGCTGCTGGTCTGGAAGAACGACCTCTGCAAGTTCGTGGAGACGCCGACGCCCGAAATTGTCGTGGGCGACTTCGTGCCGACGGTTGCGAACTTGCCGGAGCCGCCGATCCTCACGGAGTTCGTGGATATGAAGGAGTACTTCCCGGCGACGGAGTACGTCTACGGCACCGAGTACAACAAGGCGTGCGCTCTGATGCGCGCGGCCCAGGCGGATCGGTTCCATATTCCGCGCGGCTGGTGGAAGGACAACAACGGCGTGACGTTCACGATTCCGTACCCGTCCAAGGCTCGGCTGCAACGCGCGACGGTGCGCTCCAACACGGAGAACATCCGCGATGGCTGCGTCTACCCCTTCCACGCGGACCGCGAGTGCGCGCGTATTCCCGATCGGTTTGATCTCAACTACGAGAATGGTGTCTTCATCGGCCTCTTTCTCGCGGACGGAAACACGCACCTGCCGGGCGGGTCCGTGAGCATCAGCAAGGAGGAGATCAGCGTGCGCGTGTGGGTCGCGCGGTGGTTTGAGAAGCACGCGATTACGCACCGGACGGTCATTGAGGAAAGAGAGTCGGTTACGCTTACGGGCGAGATAATGCGAGGTACGACGACGAGCATCATTGGGAACACCACGCTACTGGCGATCTTCCTGAACAAGTTTGTCGGAGAGGGGTCGCTGAACAAGTACGTCCCGGATGTGGCGTTTACGGCGCCGAAGGAGTTCGCGCGGGGTCTCCTGAGTGGGTACTTCTCGGGCGACGGCAGCGTAGATAAAAGCGGCATTACCGCCGGCTCGCGATCTCCTCGGCTGATTGAGGGGATCTCTATGCTATGCTCTCGTATGGGGATCTTTGGCAAGATTTCTGTCCAAAAAGTGCCAGAAATAAGCTCGTCAGGTTTCCGCTCCAATGGAGACAACAATATCATCGCGATTCGGTCTCTTTGGGCGAGACGCTTTGCAGATGAGATTACGCTGATCAATAAGCCGAAGCAGGACCGGTTGGATGTCATCAGCACGAGCAAGACGCATTGCAACTTCCCTCACTTTCACGACGTGGTGCTGGATCGGATCGTGGATATCCAGGTGTTTGATGCGAATGCGTATCCCAAGGTGTATGATGTCACAGTGCCCTCTACGCTGAACTTTGTGTTGGCGAATGGTCTGAATGTGCGCGATTAAATGGTGTCGCGAACAAACGGCTGCCGAATAGGTTAAACAGACATACCTATTCGGGAAAACAGTGGAAGTCTGTTTGCGGGCCTGGTGTGGGCCTGCTATGTAACCGTTTAGTGGTAGGGTGCGTGGGCGCCGACTGCAACACTATCAAACGGTCGGGAAACCCCTAAAACCTTAACTACCAAGGATGTGTACGAAAGTCGCATCTGGCTGCGGAGAGAGATCGCAGGTATGGTAAAAACGTTAAGGATGAAGGCAGCGCGTGATGCAACGCGCTGCCGGAAGTGGGCAATCCGCCACCAAGCCCCTAAGTCCGTTATGATAGGATATGGGGAAGGCTCAGAGACTTTACGGTAGTGGGTCGCAAATGAAGGTTTAACCAACCGGATGCGGCATAAGATAAAGTCCGCGGCGCGGAGAAATCCGCACCATTTCAGTAAGGCCTCCCGACCAGTGAGACCGGATATATACAACGTCGTCTCGTAAAAGCGATGGAGGACTGCAAAATCTACTACGACCATACCGTTCGCAACGCAACTGGCGCGGTCGTACAGTTCCTCTATGGCGAAGACGGGATGGACGGCACCAAGATGGAGCGTCAAAAGCTGTCTTACATCGCGAAGTCCTATCCCGAAATGGACGCGACCTTCTTCCTGCGTCGTGAAGACGAGGCCGCGCTCAAAGTGTCGCTGACGCCCGAGGCGCTCGCGGCGTCTATGGAGTCTGAGGTGCACGACCGCCTCGCCGCGCACTACAAGGCGCTCCTGGAAGACCGCGAGTTCCTCGTGACGCGCGTGTTCCGTGGCGAGAAAGGCGAGACGCTCGCGTTCCCGATTCCGTTTGAGCGCCTCCTTCGCACGGCGGTTGGCCGCGCGCGCGTGGCCGGTATGGAAATGCTCCTCAGCGACCTGGATGCAGTGACGATCCTAGACGCTGTGGATGATCTCATCGCGCGCCTGCGCGTCGCCCCCAGCCACGCACCCGCCGGCTTCGGCGCCGTGCGGGTCCTCGCGATCCTCATTCGGCTCTACCTATCGCCCAAGCCTCTGCTAATGGAGTACCGGCTGTCCAAGTCAAGCTTCGCCTGGTTCATCAGCGAGATTGAGCGGTTCTACTTACAGGCCATCGCGCAACCCGGCGAGATGGTGGGGATCGTGAGCGCTCAGACGATCGGCGAGAACAGCACACAGCTGGTGCTGGACTCCTTCCACTCGTCGGGCACCGTGGCGGCCGTAAAGGCCACCTCGGGTGTGCCGCGCTTCAAGGAGCTTCTCGGGTGCAGCAAGCACATTAAGACGCCAATCCTCACGATCTACCTGCAACCCGACATCGCAACGGTGATTGCCCCCGCCGACGGCACCGCGCCGCGCGTCGGAATGCGCACGCGCGCCGAAGAGCCCCTCGCCGTTCTGGAACCGCGCGAAGCCGCCGAAGCCGAAGTGGAAGATGCCCAAGGCCGGCTCTGGATCCGCCGCGCCAGCGTCGTGGAAGGTGGCGCCACGACCGCCGAACGCCGCGAGACAGCCGAGCGCGAGGCCTCGCAGTCCGTCGCCGACGCCAAGGTCCGCGCGATGAAGGTGATGCGCTCCCTGGAAGTCACGCGTCTCACCGATATGCTGGAATCCACCGAGCTCTACTGGGATCCGCCGGGTCCGGACGGTCTTACGACCGCAGTCCCCGAAGACGCCGGGATGCTGGAAATCTACCGCACGTTCGCCTCCACCGAGCCCGACCGCTGCCGCAGCAACTCGCCCTGGGTTCTCCGTATGAAACTGAACCGCGAATCCCTTCATCGTCTGGGCCTGACGATGATGGACATTTACGTTCAGATTCTCACGGCATACAGCAACACGATTGATTGCGTGTTCAGCGACGACAACGCAGAGGAGCTGATCTTCCGCATCCGGCTCAGCAAGCAGTCGCTGAAAGAGACCGATACTGAGGAGTACGCCGATACCGAGGACACCATCGCCGCGCTGAAAGCGATTGAGTACAACATCCTACACAATGTGCTGCTCAAAGGCATCAAGGGGATCAAGAAGGTGTCTATGCGCCTGAAAACCAAGAGCAAGCGCACGGTGCTGCCGCGCAAGCGTCCGGACGCCTGGGACTTTGATGCGGTGAGCGAATGGGTCCTGGACACGGATGGCACCAATCTGCAAGAGATCCTGGCGAACCCCAATGTGGACGCGGTGCGCACGCACAGCAACGACATCTGGGAGATTTACCACACGCTCGGCGTGGAGGCGGCGCGCAACGCGCTTCATCGGGAGATTATGGAGGTGACCGGCGAGGACTCTATGAACTACCGCCACGTGTCACTGCTGCTGGACACGATGACGAACAGGGGCACCCTGATGTCCGTGGACCGCCACGGCATCAACCGTGGAGATGTCGGGCCGCTCGCGAAGTGCTCGTTTGAGGAGACGACAGATATGCTGATCAATGCCAGCATATTCAGTGAGTACGACGCGATCAACGGCGTCTCGGCGAACATTATGCTCGGCCAGCTGCCACCCTGCGGCACCGGCGACTGCGAAGTGCTGCTGAACGAGGATGAGTACATCAAGCTGCTCGCCGGCAGAAAGCGGCGCGCGGTGCCGAGCGCGGCCGAACTGGGTCGGCGCCGCGTCGTCACGCCGACGCCGGTGCCAGTGGCCATCGCAACAACGGTCGTCGGCCCCGTGCCCACCGCAGTCGTGACGCCCATCGCGCGCGAGGAGATGCGCGAACTCGTCGCCGAGACGGATCCGTGCGGCTATGGAGCCATTGCGTTCCAATACGAACTACCTGAAAAAAAGAGACGCGCAACTTCCGAGATGCGCGTGACATTCGCCTAAGCGGCGCGGCACGCCGCGACCCGGGCTCTTATTCTTTTTGTGCAATCAAATGTGTCTGAATCAACTTTTGAACGTCTTTGGGTGCTTCGCCGGCCATTTGGAAATACGGCTGGTGCGCGGGAGTCTCTATGACTGAATAGGTGAAATGAGCGTCGCCGAGCTCTTTGAAGAATAGGACAAGAGGCCTTTGGAGAACCGACTTTAAGTCGTCGGCGCCCGTTAGGAAAATGGAGGATGCGGCGAGGTCTTCCAGGCCGCCCCGACGAAGAGGGCCGGTAGGCCGAGCGCGTTCCAGGAGCAGGAGGATGCTGATGTCCAGGAGACGCGCGGCCATCAGCAGCGTCGTGTCGGCTGGCCAGGCGGCGACGGTTGCGGGACCGATTTCCGTCCATAGGCGCTGGCGATCCGCGGCATTCGTGCGCTCTATGAGTTTGCTGAATTGCGTGCGGCCCGTCGTCGGCGCGCGCCCGGCGCGGCGCAGCCAGGCGTTCCGGAAATTCGGATCGTCGGACACGGCCTCGGTCGCCGCGGCGTCGCGTAGGGCACGACTGATCGCCTGGAACGTCGCAAACTGCACTTCGGACCACACAAGAGGCACGCGAAGCTCGCCCGACAGCCAGGCGAAAAACGTCGGGATATCCGTGGGTTGCTGCTCAATGCGATGAAGGATCTTAAACGAACTCCAACTGTACGCGCGGATGTCCGTCCATTTGACCGGAAATGTTTTTTCGGCAACGTCGCTGAGAAGCGCGGGGCGCGGGCGCGCGGAGGCGACGGGCGCCGCTTCGGCCGCGCGAATGCGCTCGTGGATGGGCTGCGGAAGCTTTTCCCCGCGCGGGCGGGCGCTTCCGGGCGCAATGGGCTGCATCATCGCGGAAGGCAACCCGGTTTCCACAGCAGCCTGTGAAAAGACCCACTGACCCGACCGATCTTTGCGTTCGCGTTGGAGATGAATCTCGGGTGTGTGGAAAGGCAGCCGTGGCGCGATTGAAATATTGCGAAGGTGCGCGGCGAGCGTCTCCGGGCTATCCAGAGGCAGTGATTCAAGAATTTGATGGAGGCGAGCCCGTTGGGCGACCGGCACATCCGGAAAGGTGTTGGCCAGCGTCTGGACGCGCTGACTGCGCGGGCGTCCAAGCAGCGGGGCGACGAGCGTGTCGTGGTAGAATAGGAGCGTTTGGCCGACGCGCTGTTCCATTCGGCGAATTTCGCGAGAGCGCTCGGTTTCCTCGGCGACGCGTTGGATGTCGGCGTCACTGCGCGTGCCAGCCAAAAGGATCGGAAAAACGTCCTGAGGATCCGGAGGCGGCACGGTGAAAATGCTAGAAAACACGCCGGCGGGGGCGGCTTCCGGAACGCGGCCGGCTTCGTCTCCCAGTCCGAGATCGCGCAGTTTGTTGCGAAATTGCGTTAGGTCCCGATCAAGGCATTCCACACGGCGCGTGGTTCCTTGAAGGTCCTCGTGGTGCAAAATGTTCCGAATGGTCGGCAGCAGCGTGAGCGCGGCATTGAGTTCGCGTGGCGAAGGGCGCATTGCGACCGGAAGGAGCACGTGAACGCCCACCTCGGTTACCACGCGCGACACTGAAAGATCCGGGGCAAGGACCAGCGTACGCAGGCGAAAGGCCGTCGGGTCGTAAATCATCGTCTCAATCCATTGGGCGAGCGCCCGGAGAGCACCGAGGCCGTCTGTCGCCGTTGCCGCGCCTGCGCCCGCCGCAGTGCCCGTGCAACCACGGACCAGCGTGTCCTTTAAGAAGCGATGGCCTACGCGCGCCTGTGTAAGTTTTTGCTCGGCGGTGCCGCTGACCTTTCTAAGCTCAATCGGTTCGTACACCGCCGCGCGCTCGGCGCCGTCTTGTAGGATCATCGCGACGCGCGGCTCATCGGCGGAGTCTCCGATGCGCCGAAGGAGCTCCTCGGTCGTTTGGAAGTAGGGGCAGCGAATTTGTGCAACTTGCGGACCGGTGCGCTCCCACAGGATCAGTGCAACCCCGAACAGGCGCGCGATATCATAAAAGGTGTAGGGGTTCTTTGGTTCTTCGGGGGCGAGAAGGTGCGCAAAAAACGCTTCGTACGCCTTGTAAAGAGCCAGCTCGCGCGACGCCGCGTAAAGGGGAAGAGCATCCGGGTCGGGGAGTTGAAACCGCTTACGGTAGGCGGTTTGTTCACGGAGCCACCGGTAAAACTCGCGGCGCTCGGTCGCGGTGAGGTCCTCGGGATACATAGGATCGGTGGGAGCAAAGGCTTGTAGGATGCGCCCGTTTTCCAGCGTCATAAAGGTAATCGGGTCTAGACGACGACGAAGCGCCTTTGCGAACGCCTCGGTGCTGGGAAAATCTAAAATGTAAAGGAGCGCGGGCAGAAACGCATCGTCGCCTGGGGCCGCCGGGGACGCCACGCCGCGGCGCACGGCACACTCTTCGCGAATGAGCGTCGTTGTGCATAGCTGATAGGCCGTATTCGGCAAAAGAATGTCGTGAATCGGCTTCGGCACGGTACCGTAGCGGCCTTCGGGAATGGCGCCACGCTGTTGGAGTAGATTTTTCTCTTCCTTTTTGCGAGCGCCCGGTGTTTGTGATACACCGGTCGTGAGGCCCGTGGAGGGCGCGGACGTGGGTGCGGGCGCGCTTGGTACGAGCGTGGGTGCGACGAGGGGACCCGCGGGCAGTCCGCGTGGACGACTGGGGGTGCCTGGCGTCGCGGCGCATTCCGCGAGTTTGGCCGCCTTCACCGGCTTTATGCCGCAGCAGGGCATACATAGACCGGTTTTCGTGCGATCCTTGTGGAAGCTAATATGATGAGGTGTCTCTGGGGCGTTGTTCCAGTAACTGTGATTATACAGAAGCATCGGCTTTTCCTTGCGCGGGCACCCCGTCGTGCGATATTGTTCCAGCGTGAGCGGGCGACGCGACACTTGGCACCAGATGCGCGGGCACATATAAATGTTTTGATGGGCGGCGTCGCTGCCGTATTCAATCGCGCTGTCGTAAGCGGTACCGTATCCCTCGGCATCCATCGTGGCCTTTTCGCCCTTGCTGACGACAATGGGTTGCCGAAAGGGCGTGGCCCCGCATTTTGCCGCGTACCCTTCGGCGTCCAGGAAGAGCTTGGGATCGGCCGCTTGGAGGTGACTGAGGAAGTAGCGCTGATCTTCGCGACCGACAGCGCCACCTTCTAGGAAACTTAGATCTTCCTCGGAGGTGACCGATACCGCGGGCGAAATGAGTTGCGGGGGCACGGCGGGCGCGGCAGCGGCGGGGAGCGGTGGGCTCAGTGGGCGCCGACTGGGTCCGGCAACCGCTTCGGCAGGCACGGGCGCCGCTGCGGCGGGGACCGGAGCCTCGGCAGCGGTTTTAATAGCGATACAGCGGATCCAATGCAATGTACGCGTAAGATCCGAGCGATGCAGGGCGCCGTTCAGTTGAACGCGCAGGCCAAAGCCTGCAAAGCTAATGAATACGTGAAGTCCTGTCTGAACGCGACGTTGGAGCTCGGCGGGCGGTAGAATGCCTGGCGTGGCGCGAACGATGTCGCGGGCGCGATCTAGGGCGTCTTGAATGGCCGCATCGGTCTCGCCGATGTCGCTGAGTTCGGCGTAAATCACATCTTGTGGGATTCCGAGACGGAGTTTAGAGGCAATGTAATCGGAGATTTCCACGATCGCGTAGTTTTCCGTGCGAACCGCAAGCATATCCAGCGTATTTGCTTTGGTCAGTTGAATCACCTGAAAGACGCCGCGGAGGCCGCTGGCGATTTTGGCAAACCGCGGCACGGTTAAGCCGGGGAGAGCGATGTCCGTGCGCGCCGACAGTTCGGTTTCTGTAAACGTCAGCGAGGTGCCGTACAAGTCCTCTAATCGCCGGCGAAGGCGCTCGGCGTGCGGGTAGAGGTCGTCGGCGCCAATCTTTTCGCGGGGATCCAGATGATAGACGATGCGAATTTTCGTCGGCGTAATCACGATTTTTGCGAACAGGTCGCGTTCCGCACGGCCGGGAAGGAGGCTGTACATTTGAAGCATCGGGCCGGCCGCGGGAATGCGGTCGGCGGAGGTCCACGTTTCCAAGAACGCGGGCGGAATCGTGTGATTTTCGGCGAGTTTATACAGCACGCGCGTGGGATCGGCAACCCATTGAATGAGTGAAAAGTCGGCGACGCGAGCGTGAAGACGCTCGTACAATGATTGGATATCGGTGGCGTGTGCGCGGGGTATAAGCGGTGGCGTAGGCGCCGAAGGCGTTGGAACGTCTGCTTGGAACGTCACGCGATTGAAATGGCACGGCGTTTCGGGATGGGCGGCGGTGGGCTGTGTCCAGAGCGCGAGGAGTTGCTCGGTTTCTTTTGCAACTTCGCGCGGGCGCCGCAGAGCGCTTTGGGCGATGCCGAAATAGTGCGCGTTTGCGCGCAGCGCGGCAGGGACGTCTTCGGGAAAGGCGACGTAGACCATCTGCGCGTCCGCAGAGCCTTTTGGCTCTCCAATTCGCGTTCGGACGAGCGCTTTCAGCTGATAAGTCACCGTGGGAGCAAGTGCCGCGGTTTCCGCAGCAGCGGCCTCGGGCGTGACTTTGAAAGGATTGACTTGGTATCCTGGGCGCCAAGCGGTGGCGCTGATGTTAAACGCAAGGGGCTGTTTGGATTTCCAGACGTAAGGGGCTGGGCCCGTGGCGGCGACGGTGCCGAATGCTGCCGCTATTTTGACGAGAGCCGTCTCAACGGTGTCGTCTGGGAAAATAGGCACATCGCGTGTGGCCTGTACGGTATTCCCCGGACCGAGGCGAACCGCACGAACCCGCGGAGGGTCCGACGGGTAAGGCACTCTACAATCCATACGACACGACGTGGCACGACGCGCCGGCTTCTAAAAATGATAGGTATTTTGTTATCAATCCTGTTGTATATATAGAATAGAATGAGCGCAACGGTCATAAAACGCACCGAGAAAGACGCTGCCTCTGCGCCTACGCCTACGCCTACGCCTGCCGCCGCGCCGACCGTGCGCGAGGTGCTGATGCGCCATAAGTGCTGGATTCTCGCGGCAATTGCGCTGATTCTGTCGGTTTTCCTGATCGTTGCCTGGTGGAAGATCGCTTCCGTACCCGTGCCGGCACAAAAGGCGGTGGGCGGCGCAGGTCGTCGTTGGGGCGCCCGTGGCGGATGTGGATGTGTTCTGCCGTAGTTCGCTGTCTGATCATAGCACCAGCTCTATGCGATTCTTTTTGAAATATTCCGTCATCATATCGGTAACGAGTCCAAACGGCGTGTTTTCGGGTAATTGAAAAGCTTTATTGATTAGAGTGAGTCTTTTTGTGACGCGACCGTCTATTATGCGGCGAAAGCCAGCTTCTGGGGTATCGGCGGCATAGCGTTTGAACGTCTTATACAGTGTTACCGTAATTCGGAAGAGGTACCTAGGTCGGCTTAGATTTGGAATGAGATCCTCCGTTTGGTTTAAAATATCGGCGCCGTAAATTGCGCGCAGAATGCCACTGTAATTGCTATGTACCAAGATCACGCGAGGCGTGTATAGAGAAAAGGCCGTTCTGTAATAGCTCAGAGCGTCTTGCATAAAGAGTGTCGGGATCGGCGGGTTCCAAAGAGACGTGCGCGGATGACCAAAGGGTGTGGCGGAGGAAACGCCTGCGACGTGGAGGGAATGGCGAAGATGGCGCCCGAACGCGTATTTTCCGATCCAGCTGTTGAAGTCTCGGCCATCGGGGTCTAAGGTAGTCATCCACTTTTTCATAATCGCTCTTAGACGGCCACGGCGCTCGGCGAAGTTTGTTTCGTACAAATGAAACAGCCGACGAAACACGTAATCCATCGCTTCAATATTCGTTGGGAATCCTGAGGTGGCGTATCGGAAAATGAAGGTCGCCGCGACGTGTTGACGATTCCACCAATCCCACGCCGAAGGTTGCGTCAGGATAGACATCATAATGCCGCTGATGTCTCCGATGTAAAAATCGGTGCGTGGTGCCGGAACTGGGACAGGAGTGGTCGCGGTAGCGGTATCGGTCGCGGTGTTTGCAGCCGTAGGTGAATTGGGCGGAAGCAGAAACGCCGGTGTGGACGGCGCCACTGGGGGCATTGGTAGATGTGGGGCGGGATGGGCGGCGTCGTCGTTATCGTCGCTGTCGCTGTCTTCGTCGTCTTCGTCTTCGTCTTCGTCTTCTTCGTCGCCCGCAGCAAGGTTGATGTTTCCAAACAGATAGGCGCGCAAGTGAGAGGGTTCATCGGCGTAATAGGGCAGTGGGTCGTTTTCGTCTTCGTCGGGGGAACGCAAATAGGGCATCATTGCAGAGGCGGGAGATGTGATGATGGCGTGGCTTTGATCATCACTTACAAATTGAATGTAAGGATATGGGAAATCGTTGAATCCGTCAATGTCCAAAAGGAGATTGCGGATGCCGGGAGAACACGGCCGTTTGCCCATACACGCGTAAAGGAGCGGATAGTTGCTGATGTGGTAGATCGTGTGCTGCGCGTAGAACATAATGAACTCGTTTGGAATAGGCGACACGGCCGCGCCGAGACCGTGGCCACCGCCAAGATCGTGAAAGCGTTGAAGGGCTTCTTGGACTACCGCGGCGCGCCAACGGCCTGCGCGCTCCATTGCAAGAAACAGCGTTAACGCGTTGCCAACCGTGTACGCGTTATGATGAAGCATCTGATCTAGCGTTTGAGACGTATACAGGAGCGGCGTGGCAGCTGTATGAATACCGTGATTCACTGAATAAATAATATCAGAGGATTCGCCGTGGTACATCAGAAGAGGTGTTGTAATAAGGAAATAGTTGGCCTGCCACCGACAAAGCCAAGCGAGAAGAGCTTCCGCGTCCACGGCGACGGAGCCGGCGGCGAGCTCCCGAATGCTATGAAACAATTCGGGGTCCGTGGCGAGGACGTAGAAACACATACCGGATATGCGATCGGTATAAGAGACGGACCAGGGTATCCATACGCTGCGTAGCGCGTCGCCGCTTGGGCCGATAATGCTATCCCAGTGCTCATTGTCCGTGCGAACCACCGCTAGGAGTTTGTCGGGCGACGCGACCTCCTCGCGTGGAGCCAAATCCACAGGAGTATATGTAAAAGGATCCAGAATAAAGGTTTGATTAATGCGGTGAAGTTCGTGAAAAATCATTTTCAGATACTTGCATTCTACACGCAGCGCAAGGCGCGCAGGTTATAACCCCTAATAGTTACAAAAAGAAGAAGGCGTTAGCTTTAAGCCGTGGGCGCTAGTTCTGCCAGTTGATCGGCGCGTTCCCGAACTGAGCGAGCTTTTTGTTGACTTTCTTGAATACGTCGGAATTGAAAAAGCCTTGGTGAGCGCTGAGCGGAGACGGATGAACGCAATACACCACGTTCTGGCGCTGTGACTCGGGAAGGAGCACACACTTGGATTTCGCGAAATTGCCGAGAAGAAGAAAAACGACATCGGGTCGCGCGGTGGCCAGATAACGGATGACATTGTCCGTGAATTTCTGCCATAGCTTCATATGACTTCCGGAGTTGCCGGAGCGCACCGTAAGAGAGGCATTGAGCAGAAAGATACCTTCGCGCTCCTGCCATTTCGTGAGGTCGCCGTGCGTGAATGTGTAGATCTCTGGGTATTCCAGGTGAAGTTCCTTGAAGATATTCTGCAACGACGGAGGGATGCGTTCGCCGACGGGAACTGAAAAGGACAGACCCATCGCCTGGTTCGCGTTGATGTACGGATCCTGGCCGATAAGAACGACTTTGATCGCGGCGAGGTCCATCTCAAACACGCGGAAGACGGAGTCCGCGGGAGGATAGATAACCGTGCCGGCCGCGCTTTCGGTGCCGAGCACGCGGCCGATCTTGGCGAGGCGAACTTTCTGACTGTCAAACACCGGCGCCCACGACGGGTGGTGGTGAATCGGTACGGGCAACGCCATTTTTGCAGTTCGCTGCGACTTGCGTGTTGCGTTTAGCCGAATGATTTCATTTTTTGGACGCATCGGGTGCGGTGGGCACGGTGGGCGCGGGAGTCGCGGGCGCGGCGGGCGGCGCTGGGCATCCCAGGGGCTGCTGCTTACGGATCGGGACGCTTTGGTAGGTCTGGTACTTAAACTTTGGCATCATTGTGCCGATCTCGGTGTCTGCGGCCTCGTGGAGTGGGGTGCCGAGAAGCAGCTCAGAGTTCACGAAGACGGGCCGGACATTTGGTTTCTGCCCGAGCATATTGCAGACGGGAGGGCGGCGTTGCGGGACGGACCAGGCGAATTCGGGGCGGAGCACCATATCGCCCTCGTGGGTTGGGACATCAATGTAGTCGCTCTCGCCGTATTGGCCGAGAATGGAATCGGTGGTCGCGTTTACGATGGCGTCTTGATTCGCGATGGCGACGATGGCGGCAATGGCCTGGCGCTTCTCTTCGGCAGAGAGGTTGGGATTGTCCTGGATCTTTTGGATTTCGTCCAGAATGCGCGCTTTGGCGTCTTTGTCAAGCGTTCCCTCGCGGGTGCCTTCCAGGATGCGCGTGATCGTAGCGGCGATGGAAGGGTCTTTGCTGTCCGCTGGGCGCGCGAGGGCATCCGTCGGGCCAGCGGCGGCGGGCACGGCAACCGCCGCGGATGCAGACGTTCCGAGGGCGGCCGCGCGCGCCGCGGTGCGAGCCACATCGGCCTCTCCGAGCTTAATGCCTTCGGCAATGAGTGCTTTTTTGTCAAAAGTCATATTGAATAGAGCAATGAGGCTTTCGCGATCCATATCGGTCACGCGCAGGACTTCTTTTTCAAATTCTTCATATGATTTATGGGCTAGGAACGCGCGGAAGGTGTACTCGTTGTAGTCTAGATACACGTAGATGTCGCGGTAAGGAAGAAGGAGATTCGCGGGCATCGTTTTGCCTGGGCGAGCAATTTTGTATATTTCTTGAAGGACCTTAAAGAGCTCGGCGTCCGAGAGCACCTTTTCCAGTTCGGGGGCAAGGCCGTTGGATTGGAGCTTCATATTCCGAGCGTATTCTTCGGTGTCTATGAGGCGCTGCCGTAAGCCTTTGAGCGTCAGCGTTCCTGCGCGCAGGTCGCGCGTGTCCGCGACGAGCTCTTTGCTGGTCGGCTGACGTTGAAGGACTTTTGTGTAAACGGCGACGAGTTGTTCTTCAAGCGTGGTCTCGGCGGCGTCCACGAAGAACTCGTGAACGGCCTCGCGCTGTGACAGGAGAATGCCCGCGATCACTGTCAGGAATATCAGGAAGGCCCATTTTAGAAATACCATTTTTGCGCGACCGCGTTTGCGTAACCGCCCTTAACCTATTCGCAGAGATTTACAGCGTCGGTTTAAAGGTTTCGCGCGCCAAAAATTGACGGAGGTCACGTGTCGTTGGTGTGTGTCATACGCTGCCAAACGGCGTGACGAGTCGCAATGGCGCCCAAAGCGCCGAGCGCGCCTCGTGCGCCGCGGGTGCGTAAGTCGGCGGCGGCTGCAAAGCCGGTACCGAAAGGATGCGACCTCTCTGAAATCGTGGATCAGAAGGTCGCGGCAGCCGCTGCGGAGGCGGCCGAGGTGGCCGAGGTGGTCGTGGGGGGAGATGCAGCGGCAGCGGCTGCGGTAGACGATGGGCCGTTCGTGGATGTGAAGACGGCGCCGCCGACGTGGGACATTATGGACACTTACTTTACGACGGGTGGGGGGCCGGACTGTGCGCATCCTCTGGTCAAGCATCAGATTGACAGCTTCAACGAGTTTCTGGACAAGAAGGCGGCGCAGATCATTCACGGGTTCAACCCGATCCAGATTTGCCACAACTACAAGCCAGAACTCGGCGACTTTGCCTACAAAATCTATATGAACGTGACGCAGCCGTCGCGATCTAAGCCGATGTTCGTCGCTCAGGATGGGTCCACGGTGATTATGACGCCGAATATGGCGCGGATGAACAATCTGACGTACTCCACCGTGATGTACACGGATGTCCACGTGATTACGGAGGTGATTAACGACGATGGCGTGACGGAGCGTCGGGAGACGACGATTCCCAACGTGCCGATCGGCAAGATCCCAATTATGGTTCGGAGCAAGGCGTGCACGCTGACGCAGATTCCGGCGATTGGTGAGGGCGGCGGCAAATACGAGTGCCGGTACGATCCGGGAGGCTACTTCATCATCAACGGGAACGAGAAGGTCGTGATCTGCCAGGATCGGATTTCGGAGAACCGCACGCTGGTGTTCGCGCCGAATGGCAACGCCGACGGTATTTCAGCGGAGATCCGCTCTATGCCCGATGGCGTGTTTCTGCCGCCGAAAACGACCAGCCTGCACCTGTGGGGGAAGCCGAACCACCTGGGACGTGTTATTCGTCTCAGCACGTCGTTTCTGCGCAGCGAGGTGCCGCTCTTCGTGATGTTTCGCGCCCTGGGCGTGGAGCGCGACCGCGACATCTTCCAGCACATCTGCCTGGACCTTGATGATCCGCGGATGGCGCGCATCCAGCTTGAACTGATGGCTTGTGCGGACGACGCGACGGAGACGATGACGCAGGCCGCGGCGCAGACCCTGATGCTGCGGATTCTGGGGACGACCGGGACGCCGCGCGAATACTTGGAGCAGCCGGACCGTGCGCGCGAGATTCTGATGAACACGATTCGCAACGACTTCCTGCCGCACGTCGGGCCGTCGCTGAGGAAGAAGGCGCTCTATCTCGGCTTTATGGTGCGCAAGCTGCTGCGAATTTTCCTCGGCTACGACGGCTACGACAACCGCGACTCCTACATCCATAAGCGGATTGACACGACCGGTGTGCTTTTCAGCAATCTGTTTCGTCAGTGCTATGGCAAGATGATCAAGGAGATGCGCAGTATGGTTGTCCGAGAGCTCCATATGTGGCGCGCGAACTCGGGGACGGTCCCAGAGATCGTGACCTCTCTGAACGTTCACCGCTTCTTCAAGCAGACGATCATTGAGTCGGGGCTGCGCTACGCGCTCAGCACGGGCAACTGGGGCGTAAAGACGCTGGGTTCGTACCAGAGCATTCGCCAGGGCGTGGCGCAGGTGCTGAACCGGATGTCCTATCTGAGCTCTATGTCACACCTTCGGCGCATTAACACGCCGATGGAGAAGCTGGGCAAACTCGTGCCGCCGCGCAAGCTGGACAACACGCAGTTCGGGATGATTTGCCCCAACGAAACGCCAGAGGGCGCGGCGGTGGGTCTCGTCAAGAATATGGCAATGAGCACGCACATCACAATCGGGATGAGCAGCGCTTACGTGCGCGAGGTCCTTCGCGATCTGGGCGTGTCGCATTACAATGACACCTACGACACCGTTGCAGCGCGTACCTATCTGTCGCAGATGGGCGCGGCCGATAGCGTCATCGTAACGGTCAACGGCGATCTGCTCGGCTACACGCAAACGCCGGTGAAGGTGGTCGCGGAGCTGAGGCATATGAAGCGTGCCGGAACGCTGTCGCCGACCACGGCGATTGTCTGGAATATCCAGCAGGGATACCTTCATATCAACACCGACGCCGGTCGGATGTATCGGCCGCTGTACATCGCGCGCGGGGGCGAGCTGGCGCTGGCGCATCAGCTGCGTGAGCGTGGTGTCTCCTGGAAGCGGTTCTCGGAGCGCAAGACCTTCTCGGAGTACATTGCGCCTTACACGCCGGCGCCGTTTCTGAGCGCGGGCACGTGCGGCGACGAAGGCTTCCTGGAACTGATGGACACGGAGGAGATCAACCACGCGATGATCGCGATGTTCCCGCACGATCTGGCGCGCGAAATCAAGGGCACGGCGCTGCCGCCGCGATTCACGCACTGCGAAATCCATCCGAGTCTGATCAACGGCGTCCTCGCGGCGAACATTCCGTTTATGGACCACAACCAGGCGCCGCGCAACTGCTATCAGTGCCTGTGGCTGGAAGAGCCGGTGCGAATGGGCGATGGCGTAACGGTCAAAGCGATTAAAGACGTGGTCGCGGGCGACACGGTGCTCACGGTGGATCCACAGACGCTGCGCGTAACCTACACGGAGGTCGTCCACCAGTACGTGCGCCCGGCGGAAAAGCCGATTGTTCGCGTGATGACGCTGAGCGGTCGCAGCATCATCGTGACGGAAGATCATCGGTTCATCACGAACCAGGGCTGGCGCGATAGCACGCAGTTTAACGCGGACACGCGCCTGGTCATTGCGCCCACAGTGGATCCGTCGGTCGTCGCGGGGGCCGGCGGAGACGCGGGCGCGGGCGCGGGCGACCGCGTCCTGCTGACGACGGTCGGCGATGCGGGGAGCGACGCGCGACTGATGTCTTATGGTCTGCTACCGCTGACGGAGTCTGCGCCGACGTTCCTGGTGCTGATGCGCGTGTTCGGGTTCTTAAAGGCGCGCGGGCTGGGCGTAAAGTTTCCAGAGACGGCGATGGGTGCGGTGGATCGGGCGGCCTTGGAGCGCGATATTGCGGTTCTCGGCTTTACGGAGAACGGGTTGACCGACTCGGCGTTCAAAGCGCTGATGATGGCGCTGGAAGTAGATCGGTTCATTCGTATGCCGGCGTGGATGCTGGCGACGACGGCGGGGAGCGGCGCTGCGAGCGTGTCGGCCCTGTCGCGTTACCATTTCCTGTGCGGCTTCTTCGGGGGCGCAGGCCAGTCGTCGTGGGTCCAGGGCGTGATGTCGGGGGTGAGCGCGGCGGCGGTGGAGGCCGCGCGCGGTCTCGGGATGGCTTACCACCAAGAGGCGCGGATGGGCATCGCGCTGCGCGTGGAGTACGATCGGCACCGGGCGCTGTCAGAGGATTTGCCGGCCCTCGCGCGCTTGGGCGCGGGCGGTCGGCTGGATTGGGAGGCGTGGTGCGCGACGGTGGCGATTTGCGGCGAGATGCTGCTGGTCCCGGTGCTGTCGCTGGATGCGATGCGGCACTGCCAGATCGCGGACATCACGGTCGCCTCGGAGAACCACTCGTTCATCGGCGGCGACGGGTTTGCGGTCAGCAACTCGGCGATGGGCAAGCAGGCGGTGGGCATTTACACGAGCAACTACAACCAGCGTATTGATACGATGGCGCACGTGCTGAACTATCCGCAGAAGCCGCTCGCGCGCACTCGGCTCGCGAAGTACACGCACAACGAAGATCTGCCGTCGGGTTGTAACGCGATCGTCGCGATTATGACTTATTCGGGGTGAAATGAAAGTTTGAGCCCCTGTCGTAGTAAAAGCTACGGCAAGTCCGCACGTGGCGGGCAACATTCTCAAATTGCTGGAAACTCCAGAGAGCTGAAAATGATATAAGAAGATGTCGGTTAACAAAAACAAAAAACAAAACACAAAACAATGTCCGAAGCGAAGAAGGTCTGTAATAAATGTGATCAGGAGTGTCCTATCTCAGAATTCAGGTACGGAAAGTCTTATTGCTACCCCTGTCAAAAGAGGCAATCAAGAGACTGGAAATCCCGAAACAAGCTTTATATGTCTGAATACAACCAGACGTATAAAGCCGCAAATCGGGAAGATATCAGTGTGTATAACTCAGAGTATAACACTGCGAACCGTGCTAATATTCAGAAGAGGTCATCTGCGAACTACATAAAGCGCTATCACGAAGATATAGGCTTTAAGATCGCTCACTGCCTACGAAAACGGTTTAGATGTGTCCTAAAAGAAAACAAAACAGATAAAGGTGCTATGATCATCCTCGGATGCTCGCTAGATTTCTTCAAATCTTGGCTCCAATACTGCTTTGAAGGGGATATGTCGTTTCAAAACCACGGAATCGTATGGCACATTGATCACACTGTTCCGTGTGCAAAATTCAATCTAACTGAGGATCCGGAGAAACTGAAATGTTTTCATTGGAGTAATATGAAGCCAATGTACGCCAGCGAAAACATAAAGAAAAACTCCAATCTGACAGTGAAAGAGATTGAACTACACGAGCAGAGGTTATCAGCGTTTTTACAGAACCTACCGCAGGATGTTGCGGGACAATACACAACAATCGTCATTAACCGACACAATTATATCAAATGAATGCTCGAGCTGTATCGCTACCAAGGTAGGGCGGAAACGTCTTACTGGCGGATGGGAAACCAACCCGGTATGGTAAAAAGGCGAACAGATGGACAATCAGCAGCCAAGCTCCTAAGGTCAGCATCCTGCTGATACGGAGAAGGTTCAACGACTAGACGGGAATGGGCTAATAGAAGTTTACTTCTATCGGCTTAAGGTATAGTCTGCTCCCAGTGGTAACATTGGGCCTCCGTAAGTATTCTCGCCCTGCCCACGGTTTGTGGGGCGAGCGGAAAGCGGAGGGGCAGGGTGGCGATGGCCTCCTGTTTAACACAAAGGTCAATCAAGAAGACTCGGTGATGATAAACCAGAGCGCGCTGGATCGCGGGCTTTTCACGAGCACGTACTACAAGTCGTATCGTGATCAGTGCAACAAAAATCACAGCACGGGGGAGGAGGAGATTTTCACGGTGCCGAACCCGCTGGAAACGACGGGGATGAAGCCGTACAACTACGACAAGCTGGGGCCAGACGGCTTTGTGCCAAAGAACACGGCGGTGGACGGCAGCGATATCTTGCTTGGCAAGGTGATGCCCCACAAGGTTCAGGGGGTGGTTCAGCCGCGCGACAACAGCCACGTGCTGAAAACGACCGACGAGGGAAACATTGATATGAACTACCTCGGCGTCAATGCGGATGGCTACAAGTTTGCGAAGATCCGGCTGCGGAAGTACCGCAAGCTGGTGATCGGCGACAAGTGCAGCTCGCGCTCGGCGCAGAAGGGGTCGTGTGGAATGGTGTACCGGCACCAGGATATGCCATTCAGCAAGGATGGCATCGTGCCGGATATCATTATGAACCCGCACGCGATCCCGTCGCGTATGACGATGGGACAGCTGATGGAGTGCCTGATGGGCAAGGCCGGCTGCTGCGTGGGCGCGCTCGGTGACGCGACGCCGTTTACGGACTGCTCCGTGGAGGACCTGGCGACGGTGCTGGGAAGCTATGGGATGGAGCGGTGCGGTAACGAGGTGCTGTACAACGGTAGGACCGGGGAGATGATCCAGACGGATATCTTCATTGGCCCGACGTTCTACCAGCGATTGAAGCATATGGTCGGTGACAAGATGCACGCACGAGGGTCGTCTGGGCCCGTTGTATATTTGACCAGGCAGCCCGCGGAAGGACGCTCGAAGAGTGGAGGCCTTAGGATCGGGGAAATGGAGCGTGATGCTATCGTCGCCCACGGTGCCTCCACCTTCATCAAAGAACGTATGCTGGATACCTCCGACAACTATCGCGTATTCATCTGCCGCGGATGCGGTATGATCTGCACGGCGAACCCCGAGAAGCACATTTACAAGTGCAGCAACTGCAAAAATCACGCAGACATTGTCCAGGTTCGGCTCCCGTACGCGATGAAGCTCCTCATCCAGGAGCTAATGACGATGGGCATTGCCCCCCGCATCAAGACATAAAAGCTCTAAAAACAAACTATTCTTTTTGGTAACTTTGCCCGATCCTTTTTCGGTCAGGCCAAAAATTGACGCGGGTTTTCCACCCAACCCGTATAAGCAATCCGCCCTATCCACTCTCAGTGTGGCCAAAAATTGACGCGGGTTTTCCTGCGGTACCCCATATATTATCGCGTGCGCCAGCGTCGTTATGTTATTATAACAAAATGCCGCGCATTCGTAAAAAACAGGTTCTGCCCGAATCTACCAAAGATGAAACGGATCCGAACCAGCCCTCCACGTCCGAGAGTGCCCCTGTGAAAAAGAAGTACAATGTATGTATCTGGGCGGATGAGGACGGACACATATGTAATGCATCCGCATCTTACAGCCTGCCTGATAAAAAAGCACGGATATTCTGCAAAGATCACGCGAATAAAACGGATCTCAAAATCGTATTTAATTCATCTAAAAAATTATGCGAGGATTGCGAGAAAAAGATACCAACTTATGGAATTACGAAAGGCAAAGCTATGTATTGTGCACCGTGTGCCAAAATACGTATTAAAAACGAAGAAAAGCTCACAAATGTCGTGCACACAATGTGTGAAATCTGTCAAAAAGTTCAACCGACCTATGGTACGGAGCCTAAAAATCCAATCCTATGTGCTGCCTGCGCTAAAAAACATCCTGAAAAAGACAAGTTTTTCAATGTAAAACATATCAAGTGTCAGGACTGCCATAAGACGCGCCCCATTTATGGCATTGAGCCCGGAAAACCTCTGGTTTGCAAAAACTGCGCAGAGAAGAAACCCAACAAAGAGGACTTCAAAGATGTGGTCAACAAAATGTGCGAGATCTGCAAAAACACTCGTCCCATCTACGGAACTGAGAAAAAAAAGCCACTTTACTGTGCACCTTGTGCAGATAAGCAGCCCAACAAAGATGATTTATGGAACGTTGTAGACAAAATGTGCGACGATTGTAAAACAGTGCATCCTACCTACGGAACTGTGCAGGGAAAGCCATTCTTATGCGCAGGCTGCGCGAAAAAACATACCGAAATAAAAGATCTTCGGAACGTTTTTGACAAGATGTGCCTGGATTGCGGTGTCGTACAGCCAAGCTACGGCACCGAAAAAGGTAGGCCACAGTTCTGCGCACCGTGTGCTGCCAAACATCCGCCGGAAGAGAATCTTACAGATGTGGTAAATGCCAGGTGCCTTACACCCTACTGTGGTAAGCAAACAAACCGAAAGCACTTGAAAGGCTACTGCTACCGCTGCTTCGTCCACACCTTCCCGGACAGCCCGATCCTTCGCAACCACAAAACAAAGGAACGCGCGGTCGCCGACTTCGTCCGCGAAACCTTTCCGAACTACACGGTCGCGTTGGACCAGCGCATTGAGGGTGCCTGCTCGCGGCGGCGACCGGACATTCTCATTGATATGGCCGAGTACATTCTCATCATTGAGATTGACGAGAACCAGCACCAGGCCTACGACTGCTCCTGCG
>Ga0209768_10000112_pt1 | contig 51501 bp, 46 predicted proteins | sample LauGreSBDMM110SD_3_FD_187564 | JGI IMG/M metagenome (GOLD analysis project Ga0209768, IMG submission 187564) | Freshwater lake microbial communities from Lake Michigan, USA - Sp13.BD.MM110.SD (SPAdes) (version 2) | ecosystem: Environmental > Aquatic > Freshwater > Lake | place: Lake Michigan... | reverse complement strand
CTCGATACACCGATTCAAGAATTAATTCAGGTCGCTACGCAGTTATCAATCCCAGATACGGTTCCTGTTTTAGAAGCGCGCTTAAAGACACAAACCAATACATGCGTTTTTGATGTGCTACAAGATCGTACCTTGCGCATCTCTTGGAAAGCGGAAGTGCGCGCAGTATTGCGTCAATTATTTACGGGTAGCGCATTCAAACAAATTCTGGATGAATGTAGTGCGATTCATAAGCGTGTACTCAGAGGTCGTGTTTTTGTGGCCTTGCATATGCATGCAGGTGATGGCAATGTACACACCAACATTCCAGTGAATTCGGATGATTATCAAATGCTGCAAGCTGCACATGTTGCTGTTGCGCGCATTATGGCTTTAGCGCGTTCATTAAATGGTGTGATCTCAGGTGAGCATGGCATAGGCATCACAAAATTAGAATTTTTAACGGATGCAGAGTTAGGTGAGTTTCGTTCTTATAAAGAACGCATTGATCCCGAAGGTCGTTTTAATAAAGGTAAGTTGTTAGGCAATCCTGCTATGCCGGCAGATTTGCGCAATGCTTACACACCTTCATTCGGATTGATGGGGCATGAATCAATCATCATGCAACAAAGCGATATCGGTGCGATCACGAATAGCGTGAAAGATTGTCTGCGTTGCGGTAAATGCAAACCAGTTTGTGCAACTCATGTGCCTAGAGCGAATCTACTTTACTCACCACGCAATAAAATTTTAGCGACTTCGTTATTAGTTGAAGCGTTTTTGTATGAAGAGCAAACTCGACGTGGTATCTCGATTAAGCATTGGGAAGAGTTTGAAGATGTAGCTGACCATTGCACGGTTTGTCATAAATGCTTATCACCTTGTCCTGTCGATATCGATTTTGGTGATGTGTCTATGAACATGCGCAATCTCTTGCGCAAAATGGGCAAGAAATCTTTTAATCCTGGTACTGCTGCATCGATGTTCTTTTTGAATGCAACGGATCCTGCAACGATCAACGCAACTAGAAAAGTGATGATGGGCTGGGGTTACAAGTTGCAGCGCTTAGGGCATGACGTCTTAAAACATCTCGCTAAAAAACAAACCAAAGCACCACCTTCTAGCCATGGCAAACCAGCAGTGCGTGAACAGGTGATTCATTTCATCAATAAGAAAATGCCAGGCAATTTGCCCAAGAAAGCAGCGCGCGCTTTATTGGATATAGAAGACGATAAATTCATTCCTATTATTCGCAATCCAAAAACCACAGGCGCATATACCGAAGCAGTATTTTATTTTCCTGGTTGTGGATCAGAGCGTTTGTTTTCACAAGTAGGTTTAGCCACGCAAGCTATGTTGTGGGAAGTGGGTGTGCAAACCGTACTGCCACCAGGTTATTTATGCTGTGGTTATCCGCAACGTGGTTCAGGTGATTTTGATAAAGCAGAAAAAATCATTACTGACAATCGCGTGCTATTTCATCGTATGGCAAACACACTCAATTATCTCGATATAAAAACAGTCGTGGTGTCCTGTGGCACTTGTTATGATCAGTTGCAAGGCTATCAGTTCGATAAAATTTTCCCTGGTTGTCGCATCATGGATATTCATGAGTATCTACTCGAGAAGGGTGTGAAACTTGAGGGCGTAGCTGGCACCCGCTACATGTATCATGATCCTTGTCATAGTCCTATGAAATTACAAGATCCACTGAAAACAGTAAATAGTTTAATTACGACGGTGGATGCACAGAAAATAGAAAAAAATGAACGTTGCTGTGGTGAGTCAGGCACGCTCGCCATTACACGTCCTGATATCTCTACGCAAGTACGCTTTCGCAAAGAAGAAGAAATGCTAAAAGGTGTAGACAAGTTGCGTGCAGATGGATTTAAAGGTGAGGTGAAGGTATTAACTTCTTGCCCATCTTGTTTGCAAGGATTGAATCGTTTTAATGATGATGCGGGCACAGATGCTGATTACATCGTAGTTGAGATTGCACGCCATTTATTAGGTGAGAACTGGATGCCTGACTATGTGAATCGCGCTAATCAAGGCGGTATAGAGCGAGTCTTGGTGTAGTCATGACGCAGAAGTTGCAAGCAGATTGTGAGTTATGCAATAGCACGGGTGGCGAGGTCTTGTGCGAAAGCGCGCAATTTCGCGTGGTATTAATTGATGATGCGAATTACCCTGGTTTTTGTCGTTTGATTTGGCGTGAGCATCAAGCAGAAGTCACCGATTTGCATGAACTAGATCGCATGCTCATGATGGATGTGTTGTGGCAGATTGAAACAGTCGTGCGTGCAGTGATGCAGCCTAAAAAAATTAATTTAGCGAGTCTGGGTAATATGGTTCCGCATTTACATTGGCATATTATTCCGCGCTATGCCAATGATGCGCATTTTCCAGCGCCTATCTGGGCCGAGTCGCAACGAGTGACTCCCACTACAATTCTGGCAGAGCGTAGAGCATTGTTACCTGCTTTGCGCACTGCCATGGTAATCAGATTGCAGTCTTATTGTTAAATCACTCACTGTTTTAAACACCACGGTCTGTATAAGATTAAAAATAGTAAAGAATCAATAAAGAGAAAAAATGACCATACCTCTTCGTCATGCCACCGCATTAGAACTGCACACTGCATCTTGCACACTTGAAGTGAGTTTTGATGATGGCAGTCGTTACACCTTGCCTTATGAATTATTGCGCGTCTATTCGCCTTCAGCAGAAGTGCGCGGTCATGGCCCTGGCCAAGAGACACTACAAATTGGTAAGCGCACGATACAGCTTAATGAAATTGAACCAGTAGGTAATTACGGTTTGCGCCCTGTATTTTCCGATGGCCATGACAGCGGGATTTATACTTGGGATTATCTACACTGGTTAGGCGCTAATCACGAAGCCTTGTGGGAAGATTATTTACAGCGCCTAGAAAAAGCAGGTTATACACGTGAAAGTGGGCGCGATGCGACAGCAGTTGCGATTACCAAGACAGGTTGCGCTTCACACTAATAAGGAAAGTGACATGACCAACACGCATTTCGGTTATCAGCAAGTTGCCGAAGAACAGAAGGCGCATAAAGTAGCAGAAGTCTTTCATTCTGTGGCAGCAAAATATGATGTGATGAATGACCTCATGTCAGCTGGATTGCATCGCCTTTGGAAAGCCATCACTGTGTCACATGCAGGTATACGTCCGGGTTTTCGTGTGTTGGATATTGCAGGTGGTACGGGTGATTTAGCGAAGGCTTTTGCAAAACGTGTGGGCAGTAGTGGTGAAGTGTGGCATACCGATATCAATGAATCGATGTTGCGTGTAGGTCGTGATCGCATGATGAATGAAGGGTTATTAATGCCCACCTTAATTTGCGATGCCGAGCATTTACCTTTCCCTGATCATTATTTTGATCGCGTATCAGTTGCTTTTGGTTTGCGTAACATGACTCATAAAGATCAGGCCTTAGCAGAGATGCGTCGCGTCTTAAAGCCTGGTGGAAAATTATTGGTGTTGGAATTTTCTAAAGTCATGCCGGCATTACAAAAACCGTATGACATATATTCATTCAAAGTCTTGCCATGGTTAGGTAAAAAAATTGCGAATGATGCAGATAGCTATCGTTATCTAGCTGAATCGATACGCATGCATCCCGATCAAGATACCTTAAAAACCATGATGCAAACAGCCGGCTTTGATCAGGTCGATTTTTTCAATCTCACTGCTGGCGTCGCTGCGCTGCATGTGGGCATAAAATATTAATCAACTTTCAATCATAAAGTCGCCCTCATGATGTCAGTCTTGCCGATTGCCGCGACGATGAATCATTTGTTGTCGCGACAGGCTACTCTTACTAGCTTACTCAAAACACATGCGGGTAAAACAGCGTGTTTTGATGTGGGCATAGTTCAACTCAATTTGTGTGTGACTGGTGAAGGCTTATTGCAACAAGTCGAGCAAACACAAGTAGCTGGCAACAAACCTGCAGTAACCATACGCATTAACCCAACTGAGCTACCAGCTATCTTGACAGATATGAAGCAGGCCTTTTCTCATGTGACGATAGAAGGTGATGCAGATTTTGCGAAAACTATTTCTGAAGTTGCGATGCATTTACAGTGGGATGCAGAAGAAGATCTTGCGCCATTTATAGGCGACATTGCTGCAGTTAGATTAGTGCAGTTTGCGCGAGCTAGCTTGAATAACGTAAAAGTCAGTAGTCAGAGTTTTGTTGATAGTGTGGCTGAATATCTGCTCGAAGAACAGCCGGTTTTATTACGCAGACAGAAAAGATTAGAATTTTCTGCGCAAGTCATGACGATACGTGATGACACAGAACGACTGGCTAAGAGAATTGCACTGCTAGAAAAACAATATCAGGAGCAGGCATGATCATGAAGATATTACGAGCACTGAACATCGTACGTATCGCTCTGCGCTATGGTTTAGATGAGATTATTTTATCGTCTAGTTCTGGACATGCATTTTTAAAAATCGTATCGGGATTATTTTTTTGGCGTGATTTGCGTGCTTCACGTGGTGAACGATTACGTCGTGCGTTAGAAGAGTTAGGTCCTATTTTCGTAAAGTTTGGGCAGTTACTTTCTACGCGTCGTGATCTTTTGGCATTGGATATTGCCGATGAACTAGCACGCTTACAAGACCGTGTACCGCCATTTTCTTCTGACCTAGCTATTGCAGAAATTACGCGAGCATTAGGTCGGCATCCTGATGAATTATTCGCCAGCTTTTCTCGAGAGCCGGTTGCATCAGCATCGGTAGCGCAAGTCCATTTTGCCGTTTTGAAAAATGGTAAAGAAGTCGCTGTGAAAGTATTGCGTCCACACGTACATCGCGCGATTAAAAAAGATATTGCCTTGCTGCGTATAGTTGCCCTATTCATAGAGCGCTTATGGATAGATGGTCCGCGCCTTAAGCCACGCGAAGTGGTCGCGGAATTTGAAAAATATTTACATGATGAATGCGATTTAATGCGGGAAGCTGCGAATGCTAGTCAGTTGCGTCGCAATTTCGCTAATTCTTCTTTGCTCTTAGTACCAGAAATGTTTTGGGATTATTGTTCTAGTTCCGTGATTGTGATGGAGCGTATGCATGGCATTCCGATTTCACAGACTGCGCGTTTAATTGCAGAAGGTGTGGATTTAAAAAAATTATCACGCGATGGTGTAGAGATATTTTTTACGCAAGTTTTTCGTGATGGTTTTTTTCATGCAGATATGCATCCTGGGAACATCATGGTCTCGACGGATGCAGCGACTTTTGGTCGTTACATCGCCTTGGATTTTGGCATCGTTGGTACCTTGACAGATTTTGATAAAGACTATCTCGCACAAAATTTTCTTGCATTTTTTCAGCGCGATTACAAACGCGTAGCACAAGCACATATTGAATCGGGTTGGGCACCTAAAGAGACGCGTGTCGATGAACTCGAAGCAGCAGTACGTGCTTGTTGTGAGCCTATTTTTGATAGACCGCTTTCACAAATCTCATTCGGTCAAATTTTATTACAGCTGTTTCAGACTTCACGTCGATTTAATATTGAAGTACAACCGCAATTAGTATTATTGCAAAAAACACTATTAAATATTGAAGGTCTTGGAAGAGAACTCGATCCTGATTTAGATTTATGGCAGACCGCAAAACCCTTTCTAGAAAATTGGATGCGTGAGCAGTTGGGATGGCGTGGTTTGTTGGCGCGTTTAAAAGCAGAGGCACCGAATTATGCGCAATTACTACCGCAGTTGCCGCGCTTATTACATCGCACTTTATCTTTGAGTGCGGATCAGCAGCGTCATGATTATGAAAGAGTGTTGAATCAGATATTATTTGAGCAAAGAAAAACCAATCGATTCATTGCTCGCATCATTTATTTTAGTGGCGGTCTGATAGCCGGCATCTTGTTAGTACAATTACTCTATCAATTACAAGATGTGTTTTACTAAATCTCATAACTGACTCTCTCAGGCAGAGGGCTCTATAATGACCGCAAATTTATTAACACTGACATTTGTGTGGGAGTGCGTATGTCAACTCTAGTCACTTTCGTTATTTTGTATTTGATCATATCGGTAGCGATTGGTTTATACGCTGCCCGTATGGTTCACAACTCTGCAGATTACACAAATGCAGGTCGCTCACTACCACTTTACATCGTGATTGCTACTGTATTTGCGACGTGGTTTGGTTCTGAAACTGTATTAGGTATTCCTGCAAAATTTGCGAGTGAAGGCTTACGAGGTGTTGTTGAAGATCCCTTTGGTGCTTCACTGTGTTTGATTTTTGTTGGTTTATTTTTAGCGCGCAAACTCTATCGTTTGAATTTGCTCACTATTGGTGACTACTATCGATTTCGCTACAACAAAGTGGTGGAAGTGATTGTGTCGCTATGCATCGTAATTTCTTATTTAGGCTGGGTATCGGCACAAATTACTGCATTGGGTTTAGTGTTTAATATTTTGTCGCAAGGGACAATCTCTATGCCCATGGGAATGGTGATGGGTGCAGCGATAGTCTTGATTTACACATTATTCGGTGGCATGTGGTCAGTAGCCCTGACTGATTTTTTTCAAATGACGATTATTGTGATCGGCCTGCTCTATATCACTTATGTCGTAGCTGGTTTGGCGGGTGGTGTGGATGTAGTCTTTGAGCATGCATCAAAAGAAGGTAAGTTAGTATTTTTTCCGCAGCCAACCACTGCAGAGGTGTTAGCTTTCATAGGTGCTGGCATTACTATTATGTTTGGTTCTATGCCCCAGCAAGATGTGTTTCAACGCGTCATGTCCGCGCGCAGTGAAGATATTTCAGTTACTGGTGCAGTAGCAGGCGGTTCGCTGTATTTTATTTTTGCATTTGTACCTATGTTTTTAGCTTATGCAGCACAACTCATCGATCCAGCGATGTTTACTTCGCTAATTGATCATGATGCACAAATGATTTTGCCTGCGTTAGTGTTAAATCACACGCCTATTTTTGCGCAGATTTTATTTTTTGGCGCTTTACTTTCAGCCATCATGTCGACTGCGAGTGGCACTTTGCTTGCGCCTAGCATCACGCTCACTGAAAACATACTGCGCGAATTCATCCCTATGGATGACGCTCAATTATTAATGACTACCCGTATCGTGGTCGTTATTTTTACTGTCATCGTCACGACCTTTGCGCTTTTATCCCAGGGTATGCCGATTTATGAAATGGTAGGCAATGCCTATAAAGTACCGCTAGTCGGTGCATTTATTCCTCTAGTGATGGGATTGTATTGGCAGCGTTCTACTACTCAAGGTGCGTTGGTGTCTGTCGTAGGAGGGCTCTCATCATGGTTGTTGATGGAGTTCTTTGGCGCCGATTCCATCTGGCCACCACAGTTGGTTGGATTCTTAGTCGCGTTTTTCGGCATGATCGTTGGTTCCTTATTACCCCAGTGGGTGGCGTCATCCTCTGAAATAGAAGTCTCTGCCACACAGTGAACTCCTTCGGGCTAAGCTAGAAAACCCTTTATAATTCAAGGTTTTCTGAATTTTGTGGAGTAACGAGATGCCCATTTACGCGTATCGCTGTGAAGCCTGTGGCTTTGCCAAGGACGTGTTACAAAAAATGTCTGATGCACCTCTCACAGAGTGCACCGCGTGTGGCAAGCCGGCCTTCAAAAAACAACTGACTGCAGCAGGTTTTCAGTTAAAAGGTAGTGGATGGTATGTCACAGATTTTCGTGGTGGACAGACCGCGCCAGCAGCCAGTGAAGCAGGTGCCGCATCGACAACTCCCTCAGCTCCAGCTGCAACCAGTGGTGAATCTACTGCCAGCACGAGTGACAGTAAGGCCAGCTCAACTGCAGCATCAACGTCAACAGCGACTCCGAGTACACCAACAGCGACCTGATTATTTTATTCATTATGCGTAAATACTTCATTACCGGATTATTGGTTCTCGTACCACTTTCCATCACCTTATGGGTGTTGCATCTCATTGTAGGTACCTTAGATCAATCGCTTTTATTGATGCCGGAAAAATGGAGATCAGAATCACTGTTAGGTTTCTATTTGCCCGGCTTAGGTACCATTCTGACCCTACTGATTATTTTGCTTACCGGTCTGGTGACGAGAAATTTTTTTGGTAATCGACTTTTGCAGTGGTGGGAATTACTCCTCAATCGCATACCGGTTGTGAATTCTATTTACTCGAGTGTCAAACAAGTCTCAGATACCTTGCTCTCTCCTTCCGGCAATGCATTTCGTAAAGCCGTGCTGATTCAGTATCCCCATGCGAATAGTTGGACCATTGCATTTCAAACTGGTGTGCCAGGTGGTGATGTGAGAACGCACTTACAAGGTGACTACATTAGTGTGTATGTCCCCACAACACCGAATCCCACTTCAGGTTTTTTCCTCATGCTAAGGCGTGCAGATGCGATTGAACTCGAGATGACGGTGGATGAAGCATTGAAATACATTATCTCTATGGGTGTGGTTGCTCCGGCCGAGCATAAACAATCTGAGCACACCCACTAATTATTGTTTTACGAAATTTGAAACTGGAAACTGATATGTCTATGCGTACACATTATTGCGGCCTCGCGAATGAAGCCTTATTAGGTCAAACCATTAGTTTGTGTGGTTGGGTACACAGACGCCGTGATCATGGTGGTGTTATTTTTATCGATCTGCGTGATCGTGAAGGCTTAGTGCAGGTAGTGTGTGATCCAGATCGTGCGGAAGTATTTCAAACAGCTGAAGCAGTGCGTAATGAATTTTGTTTACGTATTACAGGTGTAGTGCGTTTACGTCCCGATGGCACCAGCAATACTAATCTCACATCCGGCAAGATTGAAGTGTTGTGTCATGAATTAGAAGTGTTAAATGCTTCAGTGACACCACCATTCCAATTAGATGATGACAATCTATCTGAAACAACCCGACTCACTCATCGTGTTTTAGATTTGCGTCGCCCACAAATGCAGCAAAATCTACGCTTACGCTACAAGGTATCAATGGAAGTACGTAAGTTTTTAGATGAGCATGGTTTCATAGATATTGAAACACCGATGCTCACTAAATCCACACCAGAAGGTGCGCGTGACTATCTCGTGCCATCACGCGTCAATGCCGGACATTTTTTCGCTTTACCGCAATCACCACAGTTGTTTAAGCAATTACTGATGGTGGCTAACTTTGATCGCTATTATCAAATCACGAAATGCTTCCGTGATGAAGATTTGCGTGCAGATCGTCAGCCTGAATTCACCCAGATTGATTGTGAAACTTCTTTCATGTCTGAACAAGAAATACGTGATCTGTTCGAAGGCATGATACGCATGGTCTTTAAGAATGCGTTAAACGTTGATTTGCCGAATCCATTCCCTGTCATGAATTTCGCAACCGCTATGCATTTATACGGTTCAGATAAACCTGACATGCGTGTAAAACTAGAATTCACAGAACTGACTGATGTGATGAAAGATGTGGAGTTCAAAGTCTTTGCATCAGCAGCTAGCATGGAAGGTGGCCGTGTAGTCGGCCTACGTATTCCAGGTGGAGCAAAAGAGCAAGGCGGTATGCCGCGTTCTGAGATTGATGCTTACACCCAGTTTGTCGCAATTTATGGCGCTAAAGGATTGGCCTATATTAAAGTCAATGAAAAAGCCAAAGGTCGTGATGGCTTGCAATCTCCTATCGTTAAAAATATTCATGATGCAGCATTAGCAAAGATCATAGAAAAAACAGGCGCACAAGATGGAGACTTAATTTTCTTTGGTGCTGATAAAGAAAAAATTGTAAATGATGCGATCGGTGCTTTACGCGTGAAAATTGGCCATAGTGATTTTGGTCGTAAAAATGGTTTATTTGAAGAGGAATGGCGTCCGTTATGGGTAGTTGATTTCCCTATGTTTGAATACGATGAAGAAGCAGGGCGTTGGAATGCGTTGCATCATCCCTTCACTGCGCCTAAGTTAGGTCATGAAGATTTCATTGATAGTGACCCAGGTCGTGCTATTGCACAAGCTTATGACATGGTGCTCAATGGTTGGGAATTAGGCGGCGGATCAGTGCGTATCCATCGTGCTGATGTACAGAGCAAAGTATTCCGTGCTTTGAATATAGGTGCAGAAGAAGCGCAAGCAAAATTCGGTTTCTTACTCGATGCATTGCAATATGGCGCGCCACCACATGGCGGTCTGGCATTTGGTTTGGATAGAATTGTGACCATGATGACGGGTGCTGAATCAATTCGTGATGTGATTGCTTTCCCTAAAACACAACGTGCACAATGCTTGCTGACACAAGCACCATCCTTAGTCGATGAAAAGCAGTTACGTGAATTGCATATCCGTTTACGAGCTGCTGAGCCTGCATTAAAAACCTAATGCGATGTCAGACAGCGTGTCATGGTTTTTGTAACTAACTAACAGGGTATGATAAGGGCACCTCGCGTGCCCTTTTTTACGTCTATGCCAGAATTTAAAATTCCAGAATCCGTATTAGTGGTTATTTATTCCAGTGAGATGGAAGTGTTACTCATTGAGCGTGCTGATAAGCAGGGGTTTTGGCAATCTGTTACGGGCTCTAAAGATGCTATCGATGAACCCTTAATAGAAACAGCGATCAGGGAAGTGCAAGAAGAAACAGGATTGCAAATAGGATCAGAGCGCGTGCCTATGGAAAATCTACATAACTGGCAACTCAGCAATGTGTATGAAATTTATCCTGTTTGGCGCCATCGCTATGCACCGGGCATCACACACAATACCGAGCATGTGTTTGGCTTACTCATACCTAGAGACCATCCCATCACACTCGCTGCACGCGAACATGTGCAATATCAATGGTTACCTTGGCAAGCAGCGGCTCTTCAGTGTTTTTCTCCTTCCAATGCTGAAGCAATATTGCAATTACCGCGACAAATTAATTAAGCCAACACTGTAACTATGAAAATTCGTATTGCGACCTATAACATTCATAAAGGCGTTACTGCGATAGGTAATCGGCCGAGGATACATGCGCTCAAGCTAGGTATTTCTTCTCTGTCTGCCGATATTGTGTTTTTACAAGAAGTACAAGGGCGACATGATTTCTTTGCACTACGTCATGCTGCGAAATGGCCACAACAAAGTCAGCATGAATTCTTAGCTAGCGATGTACAGCACAGTGCCTATGGAATGAATGCTGTGTATGACCATGGACATCACGGTAATGCTTTGTTATCAAATTTTCCTATTGTTTCATCGCACAATCATGATGTGTCAGATCATCAATTTGAGTCGCGCGGAATATTGCATTGCATAGTACGTATACAAGAAAGAGATGTGCATTGCTATGTTGTGCATTTAGGATTATTTGCGGGCAGTCGTTTACGTCAGATAGAAGCTTTAATACAAGCAGTAACTCATACAACAGAGTCTGATTCACCCATCATTATTGCAGGTGATTTTAATGATTGGACTAATGCATTGAGTACATCGCTTAGAAAAAAGCTTGGTGTGACAGAAGTGTTTGATGAAGTTTTACCGTCACGTAGTTTTGGTAGTTATTTACGACGCCTATCTGGTCGCGGTCCACGTAAGAGTCCTGCACGTACTTTCCCTGCTGCTATGCCTGTTTTAAAATTAGATCGAATTTATGTACGTGGGTTAAAGATTGAACATGCACAGGTATTGCATGGTGCTAGTTGGGCTAGGCTGTCAGATCATGCGCCCTTAGTCGCTGATCTTAAAATGTAAGTTAATGATCAACACCACTTCATTCATGTGGTTAAACTTTGCTCATCTCGTCTATGCGCGCTGTTAGCTATAGCAAAAATAATCAACTGACCCTACTTCATCGAGGGTCGGAATTTTTTCCAGCATTAGTGCGTGCTATTGATGCTGCTCATGCTGAGATTTATTTAGAAATCTATATTTTTGCTGAAGATAATACGGCATGTGAAATCAAGGCTGCTTTGATGCGTGCAGCACAACGTGGTGTGGCTGTGTATGTATTAGTTGATTGGTTAGGTACTGGTCGAAAAATAATTAAGCAATTAGCGCGTGACTTTGCTTCTGCAGGAGTAAATTTTCGGTATTTTAATCCTTGGTTCCATCGTGGTTTAGGTCGCACTCATAGAAAAATTATGGTGGTCGATCGTGAACTCGCCTTTCTGGGTGGATTAAATATTAATGATGATTTATTTTCCGATGATGGTAGCCATATTTCATTGCCCGCACCTAGATGGGATTTTGCAGTAGCGATTCATGGTCAACTTGTTTTATCGATTCAAGAAGCTGCAGCAGCACAGTGGTTAGGGTACGGTATTCAAGATATAAAAACACGTTTGCAAAATTTGCGACGTTTGCGCTTACAACATGCCAAACCTGCATTAACGGTTGCAGAAGCTGGATTGGTTGTGCGAGACAATCTACGTAATCGCAGAACCATACAACGCAGTCTTTTGCATGCCATTGGTCATGCACATAAATCGATTTATTTAGTCACACCTTACTTTGCACCTGGACGAAAATTACGTCATGCACTGTCTATGGCAGCTAGTCGCGGTGTGCAAGTCACGCTCATGGTTGGAGTGGGACAATTTCGACTACAAGATGCTGTTACGCAGTCTTTTTATCCTCGCTTAGTGCGTGCTGGCGTTGCACTGGTTGAATATAGTAAAACGCAATTACATGCCAAAGTCGCCGTAATAGATGACGAATGGGCGACGGTAGGATCGAGTAATTATGATGGCTTTTCTTTATTTGTTAATCACGAAGCGAATATTGTTGTTCGTGATGCAGAGTTTGCGACCACACTACGTTCACATATTGCACAAGGCGTGACGGAGGGTAGAGTAGTGACAGCATTTGAAGTTGAAAGTATCGGGCTATGGCGACGACTGTTGAATTGGATGGCTTATCTTTTTTATAAATCTGTTTTGCAAATTATTACATTGGGTAGTTATGCAAAATGATATTCATCTTAATGCCGAGTGTGTGTGATGTCTGAACCAATACGTGTAGATAAATGGCTATGGGCTGCAAGATTTTTTAAAACGCGTTCGCTTGCTACAGATGCGATTGATCATGGCCGTGTGAAACTCAATGGTCTAAAGATTAAACCTGCTAAAACAATACAGTTGGATGATTTACTTGATATCGATAATGGTAGCTCGCAATGGCAAGTGAAAGTGACGGGTCTTTCGGGTCAGCGTGGCTCTGCAACACTTGCACGTCAACTTTATACTGAAACTGAAGAGAGTATAAAAACGCGTGAACAAGAGGCCATGCGACGTGTACTTTTTCCAGAGCCTAGTGCAGACATAAAAGGCCGACCCACTAAGCGTGACCGCCGACTGCTCGATAAATCGCGCGACTAAATTCCCTATTCTTATTAGTCTCGATCAGTCCTCTATTAGAAATTCATAGGCTGACTTGACGATCTTTATTGGTTTCAGTGCATAATAGGACGCTCGTTCTATTTTCTGGAACATGCCCTATAAGGACTGCAATAAAGGGCTGCATTAAAGGACTGTATCAAAGGACTGCATGATGAATGACACCCACCAAAAACCGCTACGCAAAGGCGAACAAACACGTGCAGCGATTCTCGAAGCTGCTTTATCACTGGCTAGTCGTGAAGGCTTAGAAGGTCTGACTATTGGTGTACTGGCAGAGAGAATGGGAATGAGCAAGTCAGGTGTATTTGCGCATTTCGGATCGCGCGAAGATTTACAAATCGGTGTGTTGCGTCTGTATCACCAACAGTTTGAACAAGAAGTTTTTTATCCTAGTCTGCGTGAGCCACGTGGCTTGCCACGATTAGAAAGTTTATTTGCTCGCTGGGTAGCGCGCGTGAGCATGGAAATCGCATCTGGCTGCATTTATATCAGTGGCGCTGCCGAATATGACGATAGGCCAGGTGCTATACGCGAACAATTATTAGAAATGGTCAGGCTATGGCAGGTTGCTTTAAACAAGGCAGCAAAACAAGCCATGCAAGAAGGACATTTATCGCCAGATACTGATCCAGATCAATTGGTATTTGAGATGTATGGGTTGGTATTAGCCTTGCATCATGATGCGCGTTTTATAAAACGTCCTGGTAGTGTGGAGCGCGCTAAAAAAGGCTTCGAGCGATTGATTTTTGGTTTGCAAGATACATCCCCCGCAAGCTCAGTTAAACAGTTTGAAAAAAAATCACTGAAAAAAATATCACCAACACTATAGAAGCGTGCTCGATCTCAATTCGAGAACAGTCTTCACACCTATCTCAAGGAGAGTCAGATGCCTCACTATATTGCCCCCTTACGCGATATGCAGTTTGTATTGCATGAATTATTAGAAGTTGAAAGTGCTTTAAAAGAATTGCCTAAGCATAGTGATTTAGATATCGATACGATGAATCAAGTGCTAGAAGAAGGTGGGAAATTTGCAGCGAATGTTATTTTCCCGCTGAATCATTCTGGTGATAGAGAAGGCTGCAAGCTCGATATCAATACCCATGCAGTAAAAGCACCGGCTGGATTTCATTCGGCCTATCAACAGTATGTAGAAGCAGGTTGGCCTGCTCTGTCATGTGATCCTGAATATGGTGGACAGGGGCTACCTATCGTATTAAATAATTCGTTTTATGAAATGTTGAATTCTGCGAATCAAGCTTGGACTATGTATCCAGGTTTATCGCATGGTGCCTATGAGTGTTTACATGCACATGGCACAGCAGAACAAAAAGCTTTGTATCTACCCAAACTCGTATCAGGTACATGGACAGGCACCATGTGTTTAACCGAGCCACATTGTGGCACTGATTTAGGTTTATTAAAAACTAAGGCTGAGTCACAAGCCGATGGAAGTTATCTACTCACTGGCAGCAAAATTTTTATATCAGCAGGTGAACATGATCTGTCTGAAAACATTATTCATTTAGTGTTAGCGCGATTGCCTGATGCGCCTCCAGGAACAAAAGGTATTTCCTTATTCATCGTGCCTAAATTTATTCCTGATGCAGATGGAAAATGTGGTGCGCGTAATCCTATCTACTGTGGTGCGATTGAACACAAGATGGGTATACATGGCAATGCAACTTGTCAGATGAATTTAGATGCAGCAAAAGCTTGGTTAATTGGCGAGCCAAATCGTGGGTTAAATGCGATGTTTGTGATGATGAATGCAGCCCGCTTAGGGGTAGGTATGCAATCATTAGGTTTAACGGAAGTGGCGTATCAAAACGCATTAATTTATGCAAAAGATCGTACACAAGGTCGTAGCCTCACCGGTGTAAAAGCAGAAGATAAAACTGCGGATCCCATCATTGTGCATCCTGATGTAAGACGCATGTTATTGACTGCACGTGCTTATGCAGAAGGTGGTCGTGCTTTTACCTCCTATGTGGCTTTACTCATAGATCGTGAATTAAATCATCCGGATGAAGCTGTTAGAAAAGAAGCCGCAGATGAAGTGTCATTGCTAACGCCGATAGTCAAAGCGTTTATTACCGATAACGGATGGATAGCGACTTCAGAAGCGATGCAAGTGTATGGTGGACATGGTTATATTGCTGAATGGGGTATGGAGCAATATGTACGTGATGCACGTATCAATATGATTTATGAAGGTACCAACACCATACAGTCGCTTGATCTACTAGGCCGTAAGATTTTGATGGATAACGGTGAGAAGCTGCGACATTTTGGAGAAAAAATTCGTCATTTTGTAGAAGCGCATGGTTCTAGTGAAGAGATGTCGGAGTTCATCACACCGCTGGCGGATCTGGGTGACAAAGTCACTAAGCTCACCATGGAAATTGGGATGAAAGCTTTCCAAAATCGTGATGAGGTTGGTGCTGCTGCAGTGCCTTATCTGCGTGTAGTAGGCCATTTAGTTTATGCCTACTTATTTGCACGTATGGCAAAAATCGCATTAGAAAAACAAGACAGTGAAGATAAATTTTATGTTGCTAAATTAGCGACGGCACGTTTTTATTTCGCACGACTCTTGCCAGAAACAGCTATGTTAATTAGACAAGCGCGCTCCGGTTCTGCGAATGTCATGGCATTAGATGCAGAATTATTTTAATTAAATAGATTAATCATTCAGTTTTTTCGGAGCAGGTCGTCATGTCCAATTTCATTGTAAAAAAAGTTGCTGTGTTGGGTGCGGGTGTGATGGGTGCGCAGATTGCAGCGCATTGCATTAATGCGCGTGTGCCCGTTATTTTGTTTGATCTAGCTGGTAAAGATGATAAGCAACGCAATACCGTAGCTGAACAAGCTGTAGCGCATTTAAAAAAACTTAATCCTGCACCGTTTGGTGATAGTGAGCAGGCTAATTTAATTGAGGTTGCAAATTACGATGATCATCTTCATCGTTTGGGTGAAGCAGATTTAATTATTGAAGCTATTGCTGAGCGCATGGATTGGAAGCATGACTTATATAAAAAAATAAGTGGTGCTATCGCGCCGCATGCAATTTTTGCGACCAATACCTCAGGACTTTCTATTACGAGTTTATCTGAAGGTTTGTCAGATGATTTGAAATCACGTTTTTGTGGAGTGCATTTCTTTAATCCACCGCGCTACATGCATTTAGCTGAAATCATTCCGACCATAAAAACACAATCAGTCATTCTCGATCAGCTAGAAACCTTTCTTACTACTACATTAGGTAAGGGTGTGGTGCGTGCAATTGATACACCTAATTTTATTGCAAATCGTGTAGGCATCTTTGGCATGTTAGCGACCATACATGAAGCTGAAAAATTTAATCTTTCCTATGATTTAGTCGATGATTTAACCGGCGCGAAATTAGGTCGCGCTAAATCAGGCACCTTCCGTACGGCTGATGTGGTGGGACTTGACACCATGGGTCATGTCATTCGTACCATGCAAGATAATTTATCTGCTGATCCATTTCATTTTTTATATGGGACACCGGCTGTAGTGTCGACCTTAATCACTGAAGGAAAGTTGGGCCAAAAAACAGGTGCCGGTTTTTATAAAAAAGTTGGCAAAGATATTTTGCGCTTTGATGCAGCAAAATCAGATTATGTAGCGGGTGGAAAAAAAGCTGATGATTTAGTCGTACGTATGTTGAAAGAAAAAGATCCTGTTAAACGTATGCAGGTCTTACATGATTCGTCGCATCCGCAAGCACAATTTATTTGGTCTATTTATCGCGATGCTTTTCACTATATTACTGTGCATCTTGCTAGCCTTGCTGAATGCGCACGCGATGTGGATTTTGCATTGCGTTGGGGTTTTGGTTGGAAGCAGGGGCCTTTTGAGTTGTGGCAGTCATCAGGTTGGAAGCAAGTAGCGCAATGGGTAAAAGAAGATATCGATAGTGGTAAAGCTTTGTGTAAAGAGCCATTACCTGCTTGGGTATTTGATGGGCGTGATGGTGTGCATACCCCAACTGGTTCTTGGTCGCCTGCAAAAAATACATACATTGCGCGTTCTACTTTACCTGTTTATGAAAGACAGAATTTTGCTGCAGGTTTAGTGGGTGATGGAGTGCCATCAGCAGCAGTTGCTGGCGATACCGTCTTTGAAGATGAGTCAGTACGACTTTGGCATCAACACGATGACGTATTGTTATTGTCATTCAAAACGAAATTGCATGTATTAAGCCCTGGTGTGATTGCGGGCTTAGAGCGTGCATTAGATGAAGCAGAAAAAAATTATCGTGGTTTAGTCATCTGGCATGCTGATGCAGCAGAAGGTGGTGCATTCTCAGCAGGTGCTGACTTACAAGCGATGTTACCTTTGTTTATGTCAGGTGGAACGAAAGCGATAGAGCTAGTGGTTGCAAAACTTCAGCAAGTACATTTGCGCATGAAATATGCACATGTACCTGTTGTAGCGGCAGTTGCAGGATTGGCGTTAGGTGGTGGCTGTGAATTATTAATGCATGCCACTAAGCGTGTGGTTGCATTGGAATCCTACATAGGTTTAGTTGAAGTCGGTATAGGTTTATTACCTGCTGGCGGAGGATTAAAAGAAATTGCGTTGCGTGCTGCAGCTGCTGCCAAGGGCAATGATATTTTGCAATTCTCTAAACATGGATTAACCCACGCAGCAACTGCTGCTGTTTCTAAATCAGCGCTAGAAGCAAAACGCATGGGCTATCTTGATCAAGATGATGTGATCGTGATGAATGCGTTTGAGTTACTACACGTGGCTAAGTCGCAAGTACTCGCCATGTCGGATGCTGGTTATCGTCCTGCATTACCTACACTCATTCCCGTAACAGGTCGCTATGGTCATGCCACCATCATGGGTCAATTACTCAACATGCGTGATGGTGGTTTCATCTCTGCGCATGATTACAAAATCGCTTCCATGATTGCTGAGATTGTTTGTGGCGGTGATGTTGATGCAGGTTCGCTAGTGAGTGAACAATGGTTGCTCGATATGGAGCGTAAAGCTTTTATGGAATTGCTGAATCATCCTAAAACACAAGAGCGCATTATGGGCATGCTACAAACTGGCAAGCCTGTTAGAAATTAATCCATAGCGATAGTCACGAATAGATTAGGAGTGATTGATTATGAGTAAAGTATTACAAGAAGCTTATATCGTTGCAGCGACACGTACGCCAGTTGGTAAAGCACCACGCGGAATGTTTAGACATATGCGACCTGATGATTTATTAGTGCATGCATTGAAAGCTTCGCTTGCACAAGTACCAAATTTAGATCCAACATTAATCGAAGATGCAATCGTCGGATGTGCCTTTCCAGAAGCAGAGCAAGGATTGAATCTTGCGCGTATGGCAGTGTTGTTAGCAGGCTTACCAAAATCAGTGGGTGGTGTAACGGTGAATCGTTACTGTGCTTCTGGGATTACGGCTGTTGCGATGGCAGCAGATCGTATACGTACGGGTGAAGCTGATGTCATGATTGCAGCAGGTGTGGAATCAATGTCCGTTGTTCCTATGATGGGTTATCACCCTTCATTAAACATAGGTGTGTTTAGAGATGAAAATATAGGCATGGCCTATGGTATGGGATTAACTGCAGAAAAAGTAGCGCAGCAATGGAAAATCTCTCGTGAGGCGCAAGATGAGTTTGCATTGGAATCACATCGTCGAGCTATCGCTGCACAACAAGCAGGTGAATATGCAGCAGAGATTTCGCCTATAGAAATCATAGAAAGATTTCCTGATTTAAGTACAGGTCAAATCAACATCAAAACGCGCTTAGTAAAAGATGATGAAGGTGCACGTGCTGATACGAATCTTGAAGCCTTGGGCAAATTAAAGCCTGTATTTGCAGCTAAAGGTAGTGTCACTGCAGGGAATAGTTCACAAACATCGGATGGTGCAGGCGCATTAATTTTAGTTAGTGAAAAAATTCTTAAACAACATAACCTCACTCCCTTAGCGCGCTTTGTTTCATTTGCTGTAAAAGGTGTGCCACCAGAAATTATGGGCATAGGTCCTAAAGAAGCCATACCTGCTGCATTACGCAATGCGGGTTTAACGCTAGATCAAATCGATTGGATAGAGTTGAATGAAGCCTTTGCTGCACAAGCACTCGCAGTGCGACAAGAATTAGGTCTTGATCCTGCAAAAACGAATCCACTTGGTGGTGCGATTGCATTAGGTCATCCACTCGGTGCGACTGGTGCTATACGATCAGCCACCGTTATACATGGACTACACAGACGTAATTTGAAATACGGCATGGTCACCATGTGTGTAGGCACTGGTATGGGTGCGGCTGGTATTTTTGAACGCGTCTAATCTTTCATGCATATATGGTTTGCATGCGGTGTATAGCCTACAATGCCAACCTGAAGCAGGCCAGACAGTCGCTGGCTTAAGTGTTAAAGCTTAAGCGGGAGGAAGGTCCGGACTCCATAGAGCAGGGTGACGGCTAACGGCCGTCCGCCGTGAGGCGCGGAATAGGGCCACAGAGACGAGCGTATTTAGTTACGGTGAAACGCGGTAACCTCCACTCGGAGCAATTCCAAATAGGCACGCATTGAGGCGGCTCGCTGAGCGTGCGGGTAGGAAGCTTGAGCCAGTGAGTAATCACTGGCCTAGAGGAATGACTGTCATAGCAGTCGGGCTTGCCCGACTTGCCGTAACAGAATCCGGCCTATCGGTCTGCTTCATTTTTTCTGTTTTTCATAGGTGTTAGCGTTCACTTCAGTTATTTACGCAATCCCGTCTCAATTTTTGAAAACAGTACTTTGTGCAATAAACACATGTGTATTGCTAAAGTTCAACTTTCAATCCCTTCGGTAAGTCCATAATTTTCCTCATTTATTCCCTTTTTAGGCAGCTTCAAGTAGTTGCGCTAAGTCCTTGACTTCATTGAAAAAATCTACTCAAGCATCCTTGATATTCCTTGACCAAAAATTCGGCTTCCACTAAAGTGGGCGGTAGTGTGAAAAAGTGTTTTTTTGTGGGGCAATTTATTTTCTATTGCCTAACGAAAACAGCAATTTTTCAATAATTTGCAAAGTTCAGGGAGACAAAAGGGTGTACCAAGGCGCGTCTTCATTAAGCCTAGATGCTAAGGGTCGGATGTCAGTTCCGACTCGGCATCGTGACGCATTGTTGATTCAATGCGAAGGCCGCGTCACGCTCACCAAACATCCACATGGATGTTTACTCCTTTTTCCACGTCCAGTATGGGAATCACATCGTGAACAAATTGCCTCATGGCCTATGTCGGCGCGTGCATGGCAACGTATTTTTTTAGGTAATGCATCGGATGTGGAATTTGATAGCGCGGGTCGGCTTTTGATTGCGCCTGAATTACGCACTGCAGTCGGATTAACGCGCGATGTGATGTTACTCGGCATGGGAAGTCATTTTGAGATTTGGGATGCATCGAAACTCGATGATAGTGAAGCGCAGGCAATTGCTGAAGGAATGCCTGATGTGTTGAGTAACTTCTCTTTTTAACGGCACAGCGATGAATCAAATAACGGTGCCTGAATATACGCACCGCACTGTGCTGCTGGAGGAAGCGGTTGACGCCTTAGCGATTGAAGCAGAGCGTCGTGATGGTATTTACGTCGATGGCACATTTGGCCGTGGCGGACATAGTAGAAAAATTTTGCAACGCTTATCTGAGCGGGGCCGCTTGATTGCTTTCGACAAAGATCCGCAAGCTATCGCGGTAGCAGAAGAGTTAGCGCGTGAAGATGCGCGCTTCGTGATTGTGCATGACAGCTTTGCCAGTATGACGAGTGCACTCATTGCGCGTGGTGTGCAACAGCTAGATGGCATTGTGATGGATTTGGGATTGTCATCACCACAAGTCGATGATGCGACGCGTGGTTTTAGTTTTCGGGCTGATGGTCCACTTGATATGCGTATGGATACCACACGCGGTATTTCTGCTGCTGAATGGTTAGCAACTGCAACACAAGACAACATAGAAAAGGTGATACGCGAATATGGGGAAGAACGGTTTGCTTTTCAGATTGCAAAGGCGCTTATTGCTCGCCGGGCAGTCGAACCAGTTTCAGGCACACGACAGCTTGCCACGCTCGTGGCACAGGCCGTCAAGACCAGGGAAAAAGGTAAAGACCCGGCCACCAGGACTTTTCAGGCTATACGGATTTTCATCAATCAAGAGCTTGAGGAACTTGAAACAGGTTTGAATGCAGCATACGGACATTTAGCGCCGTACGGGAGATTGGTGGTGATTAGTTTTCATTCGCTTGAAGATCGTATCGTCAAGCGGTTCATGGCATCCAAAGCCAGCGTACCGCAGCCTGATCGTCGGCTACCGATTCGTGCAGTGGATTTACCTCAACCTTGTATGGAATTAATCGCGCGACTAAAACCAAATGCAGATGAAATTGCAGCTAATCCACGTGCACGCTCAGCTGTCATGCGCAGTGCACAACGTCTCCCACAAGTCGGAGCGGCATGATGAATCAGCGCCTTATTTTTCCAGTGCTCGCTTTACTGTTGCTGTGCGCTTTATTGCTAGTCAATTCGCAATATCAAGCACGACGCTTATTCATGGAATTAGAACGAACCAATATGCGTCAGCAAGCAAATGAAATCGAGTGGGCGCAATTACAACTCGAACAATCAAATTTGGCCAAGCATGCACGGATTGATGCTATGGCGAAAAGTACCTTAGCCATGCAGCCTCCACCAGCAAGTCGCACGCAGTATTTAACCTTAGGTACGCCATGACACGTAGCACGCCATCGAGAACAGCAGCCGGCCGTGGCGTGGCATTTAGTGCCAGTCCGGTATTGGCAGTGAAGCTACCGGCATGGCGCTCACGATTAGTTTTGTTTTTTTTATTTATCGCCTTTGGTGCACTCGCAGCGCGCGCATTTTGGTTGCAAGCGATCTCTACAGATTTCTTGCAAAAACAAGGTGAGTCACGTTATGCACGTACGTTAGAAGTGCCTGCTACACGCGGTAAAATCATGGACAGAAATGGCGAAGTGATGGCGACCTCATTGCCAGTACGTGCTATTGAAGCGTCGCCGGATGATGTACAAGCAAGTAAAGAACAACTACAAGAGTTTGCGACATTACTCGGCATCGGTTATGGCGATTTAAAAAAGAAACTTGATTCAGATCGTAACTTTGTTTATCTCAAACGACAGGTGGATCCCGAGTTAGCAAAACGTATTCTCGATTTGAATATTCCCGGTATACGTACGAGTAAAGAATATAAACGCTCTTATCCAGCAGGCCCAGCAGCAGCGCATTTATTGGGCTTTACGGATTACCAAGATGTTGGAAAAGAAGGTATTGAATACATACAGCAAAAATCACTCGCCGGTGTAACAGGAAGTCGGCGTGTGATTCGCGATCGTCAAGGACGCGTAGTTGAAGATGTAGAGCATTTGCGTGAACCACGTGATGGCAAAGATTTAACGCTCTCTATCGATAATAAAATTCAATATCTCGCTTACACACAACTACAACAAGCAGTCGATAAATTTAATGCGAAAGCAGGTGCGATTGTTGTGTTGGATGTGAAAACCGGTGAAGTACTAGCCATGGTTAACATGCCGACCTTCAATCCAAATAATCGACAAGGTGTGGATCCCTCAGTCATGCGTAACCGCGTTATGACAGACACCTTTGAACCTGGCTCAACCATGAAGCCATTTACGATTGCGCGCGCCTTAGATAAAGGTTTAATTACACCAGACACCGTAATTGATACGCCACCTAAATTAACAATGGGACCAGCAACGATTGGTGATTCACATCCGCATGCATCCTCGATGACAGTCACCAACATCATCGGACAATCATCAAATGTAGGTACAGTAAAAATTGCGCAGAAATTAGAGTCACATGATATGTGGGACATTTTTACTGCAGCAGGCTTTGGACAACAACCACGATTCGGATTCCCTGGTGCCGTAGCAGGACGAATGAAGCCCTACAAGAGCTGGCGTCCGATTGAACAAGCGACGATAAGTTATGGCCAAGGCATCTCTGTATCGCTCATACAATTAGCGCGCGCCTATATGATGTTTGCGCGTAATGGCGAGATGATTCCTTTGAGCTTTCAAAAATTAGATCGTCCACCTGTAGCGCAACGCGTGTTAAGCGAAAGAGCAGCACGTCAAATGCGCTTGATGATGGAAAAAGTAGTGAGTTCAGAAGGCACTGCACCCTTTGCCCAAGTGCGAGGTTATCGTATCGCCGGTAAAACAGGAACTGCTTATAAAGTTGAAGGCGGTCAATACGTTAAAAAATATGTAGGCTCATTTGTGGGTTTAGCACCAGTGTCCGATCCGCGCATCATCATCGCCGTCATGATTGATGAGCCTACAGGTCCACAACACTTTGGCGGTCAAGTTGCAGCACCTGCATTTTCAAATGTCGCAGCTGGGACATTACGACTGCTGAATGTTGCGCCAGATGCGCCTATTACGAATGTAATTTTGCCGGCTGCGCCGCTCACGGAGACCATGTGACGACAGCACAGCAACTGCATCCTGAACAAATCACTGAGTGGATCAGAGGCGTAGTTTCGACTGCGGCACAAAAAAATGTGCATTTAACTGCTGATTCACGACGCATCGCATCCGGTGATGTGTTTATTGCTTATCCGGGTGATGCAGGTGATGGGCGTGATTTTATTGCCCAAGCAATTTCAGCTGGTGCGAGTGCAGTGATTTATGAAGCTGCAGATGAGCATGCTGCATGTAACAACATCAGCGTGCCGCATCTAGCCGTGCATGAATTAAAACAACAAGCCGGTAGTATTGCTAAGTTTTGGTATGGTCAACCTGATCAATCTTTGTTTTCGGTTGCTGTCACCGGTACCAACGGTAAAACTTCATGTACCCAATGGATAGCACAGGCCTTATCTCGCGATGCGGTACCAACCGCAGTGATTGGTACCTTAGGAAGTGGCTTATTTAAACAAGGTGTAGCCAATCATTTTGAACAAACGGGTTACACCACGCCTGATCCTGTACAGCTTCAGCGACAGTTAGCGACCAATAAACAAGCAGGTGCAAAAGCTTGTGCAATTGAAGCTTCATCAATTGGATTAGATCAAGGCCGATTAAATGCCTTGCATATCGATGTTGCGGTGTTAACTAACTTTACGCGTGACCATCTCGATTACCACGGCAGCATGGCTGCGTATGAAGCAGCTAAGACACGCTTATTTGATTGGCCAACCTTAACCCATGTTGTCATTAATCTTGATGATGCAATGGGTAGCCGCATGCTAGAACATGTGCGTAAAAAAATTCCAGCACTAACGATTTTTGCATACAGCATAGAAGATGCAGCGTCGTCTGAAAATATTCTCATGCTAAGCGCTAAAGACATACGTATTACGCAGAACGGTATGAGTTTTCAACTCATCACACCATTTGGTCAAGCGCAGATTCGTTCACATGTCATAGGGCGATTTAATGTCAGCAATATGCTGGCAGTTGCCGGTGTTTTATTTGCACGAGGTTTGACGTTACAAAAAATCACGACCTTGTTAGAGTCATTGCTTGCTATCCCAGGTCGCATGCAGCAATTAGGCGGCGTTGAAGCACCGTTAGCAGTGATTGATTATGCGCACACACCAGATGCCTTAGAAAAAACGCTACACACATTGCGCGAAGTAGCAAATGAAAGAGAAGGTGCGTTGTGGTGTGTGTTTGGTTGTGGTGGTGATCGCGATCCAGGTAAGCGTCCACAAATGGGCGCTGTTGCTTGTGCTGCAGATCAGCTGGTCATCACAAGTGATAATCCGCGCAGTGAAGATCCTGCTCACATCATTCAACAAATAGTATCTGGCATACCAGAGACAGTGGCTACTAAACCTGAAGTTATACCGGATCGCGCTAGTGCAATTTTATATGCCATACGTCATGCAGCTAAAAATGATGTGGTGCTCATTGCAGGAAAAGGACACGAGAACTATCAAGAAATCAAAGGTCGTCGACTAGCGTTCTTAGACGCAGATCATGCTGCATTAGCACTAGCAACTTGCGCTACGCGCCATGGAGGTCATTAATGCGCGCACATCTTTCTGATTTGTTGCTTGATTTGCCTGATGCGAGCGTAACTGCGCCTATGGAATTCACTGGTGTCTCAACAAATAGCAAAGCGATTAATAAAGGAAATTTATTTGTTGCGCTTGCTGGTGAACGTTTTGATGCACATACATTTTTACCTGAAGTTGCAAACAGTGGTGCCGCTGCAGTGGTGGCAAATGCTATTCCTGAACATTATTCTTTACCTGCTTTGTTAGTTAGTGATACACGCTATGCATTAGGACAAATAGCACATACATGGCGTCGTCGATTTACTCAACCTGTAATTGGTGTCACAGGCAGTAATGGAAAAACAACTGTGAAAGAAATGATTGCTTCCATTTTGCATGCTGCATTTGGAGAGCATCACTATCTAGCAACGCAAGGTAATTTGAATAATGAGATCGGTGTTCCGCTGACTTTATTCAGACTAGAAGCAAGTATGCAAGCAGCAGTCATAGAAATGGGAATGAATCATCCTGGCGAGATTGCACGCTTAGCTGAGATTGCTGCACCTGATATTGGCTTAGTCAACAATGCGCAACGTGAGCATCAAGAATTTATGGCCAGTGTTGAAGCAGTAGCGATTGAAAATGGCGCAGTGATACAAAACTTACCTGCAAATGGTTGCGCTGTATTCCCTGCTGATGATGTGTATACCCCATTGTGGACATCGTATGCGGGATCACGTCGCATATTGAGCTTTGGTTTAGATGGGCAAGCACAAGTACGTTGTACTTATGAGGTGAAAGATTTCGGTAGTGTTTTACACATACACGCAGAAGGTCAGCAATTCGATGTGCAACTTGCTGCTGCTGGTGTGCATAACGTACGAAATGCATTAGCTGCTTGTGCTGCCGCTTTAGCGATTGGTATCTCTACAGAGATGATCGTAAAAGGTTTGCAAGCTTTTGCACCTGTAGCAGGACGCTTGCAACGCAAGAGTGCTAAAAACGGTGCGCTAGTCATTGATGATACCTATAACGCCAATCCTGATTCTGTTCGCGCTGCGATTGATGTATTAGCAGTTGCGCCTGCGCCACGCACATTGATATTAGGTGATATGGGTGAAGTAGGAAGTGAAGGCGTGGCATTTCACGAAGAGATTGGTGCCTATGCAAAAGCGAAACACATCGATGAAATTTTCACTCTAGGTGAATTAGCGCGTCATGCAAGTACTGCCTTTGGCAATCACGGCCGTCACTTCAACGATATGGATGAATTAAATAAAGTAGTGGGTAATCTTGATTCCACAGCGAGTGTACTGATTAAAGGATCACGTTTCATGAAAATGGAAAGAGTCGTTCAGCATCTAACTGGTTTGTCAGTGGGAGGGCATTGATATGTTGCTTTGGCTGGCACAACATTTTCAAGATCAAATCGGTGCACTGCGTATCTTTAACTTTATTACGTTTCGTGCAGTGTTTGCGACGCTCACAGCATTAATGATAGGTCTCTTTGCAGGGCCTGCAGTCATACGTATGCTGACACGATTAAAAGTTGGACAAGCAGTACGTACCGATGGACCGCAAACTCACTTAGTTAAATCAGGCACACCCACTATGGGTGGTGTGTTGATTTTGATAGGTATAGCAATCTCTATGTTGTTGTGGGGTGACTGGAGCAATCGTTTTATTTGGCCAGTGTTAGTAGTTACCTTAGGGTTTGGTGCAATTGGTTGGGTAGATGACTATCGTAAAGTGGTGCATAAAGATCCTAAGGGAATGGCATCACGTGAAAAATACATGTGGCAATCCATCATTGGTTTGCTGGCTGCCTTGTATTTAGCTTTTTCTGTATCTGGTCCCACCAACGATAAAGTCTTAGAACTCTTTTTCGCTTGGGTGCAATCTGGATTTGAAATGGACTTGCCACCGAAGGCCGACTTAATTATGCCTTTCTTTAAAACGATTAGTTATCCCTTAGGTGTATGGGGATTCATCGCCTTAACGTATTTCGTTATTGTCGGCACCAGTAACGCAGTCAATCTTACCGATGGCTTAGATGGTCTGGCGATTATGCCGACTGTGATGGTGGGCTCTGCATTAGGTTTGTTTGCTTATCTTGCAGGTAATGCGACTTATTCGAAATATTTATTTATTCCGCATATACCTGGTGCAGGTGAATTATTAATTTTCTGTGGCGCGATGGCGGGAGCGGGTTTGGCATTTTTATGGTTTAACACTTATCCCGCACAAGTCTTTATGGGTGATGTGGGTGCACTCGCATTAGGTGGTGCACTCGGCACGATAGCAGTGATTGTGCGTCAAGAAATTGTGCTCTTCATAATGGGTGGTGTGTTTGTTGTAGAGACATTGTCCGTGATGCTGCAAGTTGCTTATTTTAAGTACACAAAAAATCGTACCGGTGTAGGTAAACGTATCTTACTCATGGCACCACTACATCATCACTATGAACAAAAAGGTTGGAAAGAAACGCAAGTGGTAGTGCGTTTTTGGATCATCACAATGTTGTTAGTGTTGTTAGGTTTATCGACACTCAAATTACGTTAACTCATTAGGATAAGAGAAAACTTAGCATGCAATATCGCGATAAACATGTGCTCGTATTAGGACTCGGTGAATCGGGTCTGGCAATGGCGCGTTGGCTCACGCATACGCATGCTCGACTACGCGTTGCGGATACTCGTATAGCGCCTGAACGACTCGCTATTTTGCAAACTGAAATGCCTACGGCGAAATTCATAGGTGGTCAATTTACGCCCGCTTTGTTAGACGATATAGATTTCATTGCAGTCAGTCCTGGATTAAATCCACACAATGAATTGGCAGAGTTATTGCATATAGCAGCAGAAAAAAATATTCCAGTCTGGGGTGAGATTGAATTATTTGCGCAAGCTTTAGCTGCTTTAAAAGAAGAGCGTCAATATCAACCTAAAGTGATTGCGATTACAGGCACCAACGGTAAAACCACAGTCACTAGCCTCACAGGTTTGCTTTGTAAACAAGCAGGTCTATCTGTGCAGGTAGCAGGCAATATTAGTCCCGCTGCATTAGATGTATTACTTGATGCAGTCAACAAAGATGCTTTACCAGATTGTTGGGTACTAGAGCTCTCCAGTTTTCAGCTACACACCACATTTAGTTTGCAGGCTGATGCAGCAACTGTGTTGAACATCACGCAAGATCATCTCGATTGGCATGGTGATATGCAGTCGTATGCAAAAGATAAGCAACGTATTTTTGGTGAGCACACTGTTAGAGTCTTAAATCGACAAGATGCACTATGCATGAAAATGGAAGAGGCAACTGCAGACTGTGTCACGTTTGGAACCGATCTACCTGATACACCAGATGCCTTAGGTTTAGTGACTGAACATGGTATGCAATGGTTATTACTAGCAGTCGGTTCAGAAGAAACAGAAAAAACTGAAAAGCGTAGACGGAAAAATACCAAGCAAGAAGTTGAGCTGTATATGAATAAGCTCATGCCAGCTGACGCATTAAAAATTCGTGGCCAACACAATGCTACCAATGCCTTAGCTGCGATTGCTTTATGCCGTGCGATTGGTTTGCCATTAGCACCTTTGCTGCATGCAGCACGACAGTATCAAGGTGAGCCGCATAGAGTTGAGTTGGTTGCCAGAATTCGTGATGTGGATTATGTCGATGATAGTAAGGGTACGAATGTTGGCGCAACGGTGGCGGCATTAAAAGGCTTAGGTAGAGACACTAGCCCGAATTTGATTTTGATTGCAGGCGGTGATGGCAAAGGTCAAGATTTTTCGCCGCTCGCAGCGCCAGTAGCTGCACATGTACGTACAGTGATCTTGATTGGTCGCGATGCGCCAGCAATACGACAGGCCTTAGCGCAAAGCGCGGTAACAATAAAAGACTGTACATCACTGTTTGAAGCAGTCATGCACGCTGCTTCTATCGCAAATCAGGACGACACAGTATTGCTCTCACCTGCGTGTGCCAGTTTCGATATGTTCGCAAATTATGCAGAGCGCGCTAAAGTATTTATTGATGGCGTGCGTGAAATAGGTTTATCGCAGGGTGAGGTCATGGTATGAGAGAGCGAGCATGAAACTCGGTGTAACTGAACTATTTCAGAGTGAAGCGAGCTTACCGGAGACTTCTCTGGGACAGCGCTCGCGCATGATGGAATTTGATCAGTTACTAGTATGGGTGACCGTATTGTTACTGCTAGCTGGTGTAGTGATGGTGTATTCAGCATCGATAGCAATGCCAGATTCATCTGGTACTGCAACCGAAGTAAAAGGGCATCATTATTTAGCACGACAAGCAGTGTTTGTGATGGTGGGATTGTTTGCAGGCGTGATGGTGTTTCGTGTGCGCATAGAGACTTGGCAGCGCTTAGCACCTTATATGTTGGTAGCGGGCTTAGTATTATTAGTTGTTGTGCTGATACCTGGGATTAGTAAAGAAGTCAAAGGTGCGCGACGTTGGATAGGGCTTGGTAGTCTCAGATTTCAACCTTCTGAGTTAATGAAACTAGTCTTCGTGATTTATGCAGCTGACTATACCGTACGTAAGCAGCAATACATGGACAAGCTACGTAAAGGATTTTTACCAATGGCGAGCGCTGTCGCGGCCGTTGGTGTGCTTTTATTGTGGGAGCCCGATCTAGGCGCATTTGGTGTCATCGTTTGTATTGCGATGGGTATCTTGTTCTTAGGTGGTTTTAATGTGATTTGGTTTGGCGGCATGATGGGTTTGCTCGTCAGTATTTTCACATTAGCGATTCTTTTTTCGCCATGGCGACAAGAACGCATGATTGCATTTTTTAATCCTTGGACAGCTGATCCTTTAGGTAAAGGTTATCAACTCACACATTCGCTGATTGCATTCGGTCGCGGTGAATTATTTGGCGTGGGATTAGGCGCAAGCGTAGAAAAACTACAGTACTTACCTGAAGCGCATACCGATTTCTTACTCGCTGTGATTGGTGAAGAGTTGGGCCTAGCAGGTGTATTGATAGTCACGTTTTTATTTTATTGGATAGTTAGACGTGCATTTGAAATCGGTAGACAAGCCATCGTGCTCGATAACACTTTTGCGGGATTGACTGCAAAAGGTATAGGTATTTGGATAGGTGCTCAAACATTCATTAACATGGGTGTGAATTTAGGTTTGTTGCCAACCAAAGGTTTGACTTTGCCTTTAATGAGTTATGGCGGTTCAGGCGTACTGATTAATTGCATAGGTCTAGCAATCTTACTGCGCATTGATTATGAAAACCGATCCATGATGAGAGGCACACGAACATGAGTGCTCATACCAAACATCTGATGGTAATGGCAGCAGGTACGGGAGGACATATTTTTCCTGGACTAGCTATCGCTGACACCATGCTTGCGCGTGGTTGGCAAGTGTCATGGTTAGGTACCACACGCGGTATGGAAGCAGACATCGTACCGAAACATGGAATTATGTTTGATGCGATTGATTTTAGTGGGCTACGTGGTAAGGGGCTGAAACATAGTGCAATCGGACTGATAAAAATGTTCAAAGGATTTCTGAGTTGTCGCGCGATTATTCGACAACGTCAACCTGATGTGATCCTAGGTATGGGTGGTTATGTGACTGTACCTGGTGGATTAATGGCGAAATTATGTGGCGTGCCACTTGCGATTGTGAATGCAGATGCTTCATTGCTCATGTCAAATAAAGTGCTGGTGCCGTTTGCTAGAAAAATTTTATTTGGTTTCACAACAGCTAAGCAGTCGACTAATACAAATAAATTTATTGTCACTGGCAATCCAGTGCGCAAAGACATTCGTGAATTAACTCAGCCTGAACAACGCTATGGTTCGCGTTCAGGAAAATTACATATCTTAATTATTGGCGGTAGTTTGGGTGCACGCGTATTAAATGAAACCGTGCCTGCTGCTTTAGCTTTACTGCCTGAAGCGCAGCGTCCTATGGTTGTACATCAGTCAGGTAAGCAGCACATAGACGCATTAAAGAGTGCATATACACGAGCAGGGGTAGAAGCAGAAGTGCTGCCCTTTATTGATGATATGGCACATCAATATAGCCAAGCTGATTTAGTGATTTGTCGAGCAGGCGCAATCACAGTGTCAGAGTTGTGTGCTGCAGGTGTTGCGAGCGTGTTAGTGCCCTTGGTTGTATCAACCACAGCCCATCAACGCGATAACGCGCAATGGATGGCACAAGCACATGCTGCTATCCATATGTCGCAAACTGAATTATCAGCGTCTTCATTGGCTTCGCTTTTACAAAACATCACACGTGAGCAGTGTCAGAAAATGGCGATCGCTGCACATCATCAAGCACGACGTGATGCGAATGAAATGATTGCGAATGTATTAGAAGAGTTGAGTGGCAGCGCAAGAATAGTAGGCAAGACAAATGAAGCATAAAGTTAAAAATATTCACTTTGTAGGCCAAAGCGGCGCGGTCGCGCTGCGCTTATTAATAGAGCAAAAGCCGGAGTCAGTTGTAAGAAGAATTGATAAAGTAGATGAAGCATAAAGTAAAAAATATTCATTTCGTAGGCATAGGCGGGTCCGGCATGAGCGGCATCGCGGAGGTGTTGCTCAACCTCGGCTATAACGTGTCGGGTTCTGATCTTGCGAATAATGCTGCGAGTCGTCGTTTAGCTGAGTTGGGCGCACATATTCATATTGGTCACTCGCCAGACTATGTACAGGGTGCGGATGCGATTGTGACGTCGACGGCAGTCAAGCCAGATAATCCTGAAGTGATTGCTGCGCGTGCGCGTCATATTCCAATTGTGCCGCGTGCAGTGATGTTGGCTGAGTTAATGCGTTTAAAAAGTGGTATTGCGATTGCTGGCACACATGGAAAAACCACTACGACTAGTTTGGTAGCGAGTGTGTTGGCGCAAGGTGGTTTAGATCCTACCTTTGTTATTGGCGGTCGATTAAATAGTGCGGGTGCAAATGCAAAGCTAGGTGCAGGTGATTTTATTGTGGCTGAAGCAGATGAATCAGATGCCTCATTTCTGAACTTATCGCCCACGATAGAAGTCATTACCAATATCGATGCCGATCATATGGAAACTTATGAGCATAGTTTTGCAAAGCTTAAGCAAGCGTTTATCGAGTTCACACAAAGATTACCGTTCTATGGTGTTGCAATTTTATGCCTCGATGATGCGAATGTACGCGAGATCATGCCCTTCATTTCTAAGATGATTGTGACCTATGGTTTTCATGAAGAAGCGGATGTACGTGCTGTGAATGCAAAACCTGTGAATGGCCATATGGAATTCACGGTGATACAAAAAGATTATCCAGACTTGCATGTGCATCTCAATCAACCCGGTATGCACAATGTACAAAATGCTTGCGCTGCGATAGCGATAGCGCGTGAAGTCGGCGTGGAAGATGCAGATACACAAAAAGCTTTAAGAGAATTTACCGGTGTAGGTAGACGATTCACGCGTTATGGTGAATTAGCTTTACCTGCAGCACAAGGACAGTTTGCATTGGTGGATGACTATGGACATCACCCCGTAGAAACAGCTGCCACGATTGCAGCCGCACGTGGTGCCTTTCCTGGTCGCCGTTTAGTGTTGGCATTTCAACCGCATCGGTATACACGTACGCGTGATTTATTTGAAGATTTTGTAAAAGTATTGTCGACTGTAGATGTGCTCTTATTAGCGGATGTGTATCCGGCAGGTGAGCAACCTATTCCTGCTGCAGATGGAAGATCGCTAGCGCATGCATTGCGCGTGGTGGGTAAAACAGAATTAATTTTTGTAGAAAATATCACTGAGATGGCGGAGTCGGTTTTACAAGCAGCACGTGCAGGTGATGTGGTGATGACGATGGGTGCGGGATCCATTGCTAATGTACCGGCTCAATTGCAAGAAATGACAGCTAAGAATGTGTAATGAGTAAAAAATGATGAAACAAGAATTCGGAAAAGTCGGTGTGTTGTTTGGTGGTCGTTCGGCTGAGAGAGAAATCTCCATCATGTCCGGCACGGGTGTGTTATCGGCTTTACAAAGTCGCGGTATCGATGCGCATAAATTTGATCCTGCAGAATATTCACTTGCTGACTTAGCGAGTGAAAAATTTGACCGTGTATTTATCGCTTTGCACGGACGCTATGGTGAAGACGGCACCTTGCAAGGCGCATTAGAGCAAATGGGCATTCCTTATACGGGCCCTGGTGTGTTGGCTTCTTCTATCGCAATGGATAAAGCGATGACTAAGCGTCTTTGGTTATTCAATGGATTGTCCACGCCGAAGTTTGAAATGCTCCATACGCAATCCGATTGGCAGCATGTAGCGCATACCTTAGGTTTACCTTTGATTGTGAAGCCTGCACATGAAGGTTCTACCTTAGGTTTAACGAAAGTTACAGATGCTGCACAACTACCTGCTGCCTATGTATTAGCTGCAAAGTTTGATTCTGCTGTGATGGCGGAAGAATTCATTAGTGGCATGGAGTTAACCTGTCCATTGTTAGGCGTGGGTGATGATGCAAGAGCATTACCTGTGGTGCGTATTATTGCGCCCGATGCAAATTACGATTATCAAAACAAATATTTTACAAACGATACGCAATATCTTTGCCCTAGCAATTTACCGCCAGAGCAGGAAAAACAAATTCAAGAATTAGCATTAGCAAGTTATCGCACACTAGGTTGTCGTGGATGGAGTCGCGCTGATGTGATGGTACGCGCTACCGATGGCAAGCCATTTTTATTAGAGATTAATACTTCACCCGGTATGACAGGACATTCCTTAGTACCGATGGCGGCACTGGCTGCTGGCATATCGTATGAAGATTTATGTATAGAGATTTTGCGAACGGCACAATGTGATTTGCAGCCTTTGCCGGATTGGAAAGTCAGTAAATAGGAAACAAGAGCTAAACGAAATCGCCAATTATGTTGAATGACATCAGACTCATGAATTCTGTCACTCGCGCAGTACTCGCGGTGTTGATACTTGTGCTGCTGTTTGCTAGTTATCGTTGGCTTGCATTGCAAAATTATTTTGATTATCGCGTGATTATGGTGCGCGGAGCGCAGCAAGTAGCGCTACGTTATGTCGATGATGCAACGGTGAGAAGCGCTGCATTGCCACGTTTGCGAGGAAATTTTTTTACGGGTGATTTACATACCATGCGTGCTGCATTTGAAACGGTGCCTTGGGTACATCATGCTTCTGTGCGACGTGAGTGGCCTAATAAATTACAAGTAACAGTTGAAGAGTATGTCGCTTTAGGTACGTGGGATGATATTAATGGAAGGCTGTTATCGGTTGATGGTGTGATTTTTTCTGCCAATCTCGATGAAGCTGAGCAGGAAGGTAAGTTGCTTGAGTTGGCTGGACCCGATGATAGTGCTGCAGAAGTAGCGGCACGCACCTTAGATTTGCAAGCGAGTTTATCGACCATCAATCTCAAATTGCGTGCTTTAACATTGTCCAAGCGTTATGCATGGACAGCGAAATTAGATAACGGTATTACTTTATATCTAGGACGTGAACTGAATGCTGGAGATTTGAAAATGCGTATACAAAAGTTTGTGAGTGTCTATCCCTCACTTGCTGCGCGATTTCCTAATCGTATAGAAAGTATTGATATGCGTTATCCAAATGGATTAGCGCTACGTCAGCGGGGGCAAAGTGCGCCTGCAAGCAGTTTAAAGAATGAAACATGATGATGGAAATCTTGGTGAGCTCTATTAACTTTAACGCTGTAGTTAAAAAGTCAAAAACGCTATGACAAAAGACGCAAAAAATTTAATTGTAGGTCTCGATATCGGCACCTCAAAAATCGTGGCGGTAGTGGCCGAGGTATTGCCAGACGGTCGCCACGAAGTGATTGGTTTAGGTCAGCATGAATCGAAAGGCCTGAAAAAAGGTGTGGTGGTAAATATCGAAGCCACAGTGGAATCCATACAGCGCGCACTTGAAGAAGCGGAGTTAATGGCGGACTGCCAAATACGTAATGTGTGGACAGGTATCGCTGGCGCACATATACGCAGCTTTAATTCTAGTGGCATGGTTGCGATTAAAGATAAAGAAGTAACCGCAGCGGATGTGAGTCGTGTGATTGAAACTGCTAGGGCAGTGAATATTCCTACTGATCAGCAATTGCTACACACCGTGCGTCAAGAATTTATCGTTGATAGCCAAGAAGGTGTACGTGAACCGATTGGTATGAATGGCATACGTTTAGAAGTCAGAGTGCATATCGTTACAGGTGCAGTCTCAGCGGTACAAAATATTTTGAAATGTGTACGTCGTTGCGGTCTGGAAGTCGTTGATTTGATTTTGCAACCTATGGCATCAGCAGATGCCGTGTTAACGCTAGATGAAAAAGAGCTTGGTGTTGTTTTAGTTGATATTGGTGGCGGTACGACGGATGTTGCCATTTTCACTGAAGGTGCGATTCGACACACAGCAGTTATTCCTATTGCAGGTGATCAAATCACGAATGACATTGCAATGGCCTTACGTACCCCGACTGCAGAAGCAGAAGAAATCAAAGTACGTTATGGCGTTGCGAAACAAGTGTTGGCTGATCCAGGTGAATCCTTTGATGTGCCAGGTTTAGGCGATCGTGCAGCACGTGCCTTATCACGCCAAGCGTTGGCAGCTGTGATTGAGCCACGTGTGGAAGAGTTGTTTTCGTTAGTGCATCAAGTGGTACGTGAATCAGGATTTGAAGAAGTGCTCTCGTCAGGCATCGTACTCACAGGTGGTAGCGCGATGATGCCCGGCATGATGGAATTGGCAGAAGATATTTTTCTTAAGCCAGCACGTGTAGGTATACCTGATTACAACGGTCAGTTAGCTGATGTAGTGAAGAGTCCGCGTTATTCAACTGTATTAGGTTTGTTATTAGAAGCAAAGCAGCAGTATTTGCGTGGTCAAGTTGTACATCGTCAGGCGAGTTCGGCGGGTGCAGTTTTACAACGTATGAAAGAGTGGTTTTTAGGTAATTTTTAATAGGTTCAATTTTTTAAGTTTGAGTTTGTTTTAATCCGCAGTTGGTAGTTGCTAGCCGTCATGTCCAATGATGGTTATTGACTAAAAACTGCTTCACAAAGGGAGTCATCATGGAAATCACAATGCTAGAAAATACTAAAGGTACGGTGATCAAGGTTGTGGGTGTTGGTGGTGCTGGCGGTAACGCTGTACAGCACATGATTAACAAAGGTGTATCTGGTGTCGAATTTATTGTCGCCAATACTGACGCTCAAGCTTTATCTCTTTCTAAAGCACACAATGTTATTCAAATTGGTGAAACTGGTTTGGGTGCAGGTATGAAGCCTTCACTCGGTCGTCAGTTAGCTGAAGAAACACGTGGTCGTATTGAAGATGCAATTCGTGGCGCGCATATGGTCTTTATTGCGGCTGGTATGGGTGGTGGTACCGGAACCGGTGCGGCACCTATCGTTGCGCAAATCGCAAAAGAAATGGGTGCACTGACTGTGGCTGTCGTATCAAAGCCATTTTCATACGAAGGTCAGAAATGCATGGATATCGCTAACGAAGGTTTAGAAGAATTAGGTCAGCATGTTGATTCGCTGATCGTCATCTTGAATGAAAAGTTAGAAGATATTTATGAAGATGACAGCATGATGGAATGGTTACAGCACGCAGATGATGTATTAAACAATGCGGTTGCGGGTATTGCTGAAATCATTAACGTACCAGGTCATATCAATGTTGACTTTAATGACGTAAAAACCATTATGGGTGAACAAGGTAAAGCCATGATGGGTACCGCAGTTGCTTCAGGTGTCGATCGTGCACGTCTTGCAGCCGAACAAGCAGTCGCTTCACCTTTGTTAGACGGAGTAGATTTATCAGGTGCTAGCGGTGTATTGGTGAACGTCACTGGTAGCAAAGGTTTGAAAGGTAAAGAGATAAAAGAAGTAATGGCAACGGTTCGTGCCTTTGCAGCACCTGATGCTTCTATCGCACAAGGTATTGCATATGACGAGAGCATGGGTGATGAAATCCGTGTCACTGTTGTTGCAACCGGCTTAGGTCGTCTGCGTCGTGCGCCACAACTTGTTAGCAACACGGTAGCACGCAAAACCGGTACGTATGATGCGCCGGTGGATGCAGTATCAGGTGGACAAGTTGAATCCGCTGGCACACAAGCTTACGAGGCAATTCGCACACCAGCAGTGTGGCGTCGTGAATCGGCTTCCGAGACTGTTCGTGCCATGGAGAGAAATGGCACGGAAACCTATGACATTCCTGCATTCTTGCGTCGTCAGGCAGACTGATCCTGCAAAAATAAGGTAGTCACGGCATACTTCGGTCTGAGCGCTGCATTCTTGGAATGCGGTGCCCAGACCGTTTGCCATTCAACAGTCAGCTTTCATGGTTTTGCATGAGTTGTAAACTATGAATAGTTTGGCTGTCACACCACTGCATATTTAAGAAGGAATCATTCATGACTATCAAGATTGGCGATCATCTGCCAGAAGGCAAGTTAGCCGAATTCATTGAAACTGAAACAGCTGGCTGTACATTAGGACCGAACACATTCAATGTATCGGATCTCACAAAAGGTAAAACCATTGCGATCTTTGGTTTACCAGGTGCTTTTACCCCGACTTGCTCAGCTCAACATGTGCCAGGTTATATAGAGCATGCAAAAGAATTGCATGCTAAAGGCGTGGATGAGATCTGGTGTATCTCTGTCAATGATGCATTTGTGATGGGTGCATGGGGTCGTGAGTTGCATGCAACAGGCGTAGTGCGCATGATGGGTGATGGCAATGCAGATTTTAGTAAAGCAGTAGGACTATCAGCTGACTTTTCAGCCTATGGCATGGGTACACGTTCACAACGTTACTCTATGTTGGTCGCAGATGGTGTAGTGAAGCAGTTACATGTAGAAGCTGCTGGTAAGTTTGAAGTCTCTAACGCAGAGACCATGTTGTCTCATCTGTAAAAAAATATCGGAATCGCTTTGTTTTTTTAAGCAAAGCGATATCCGGTGAATTAAATATCCTATTTCTTCATTATGATTCGACAGTGCACAATTGCGCAGAACATTAAAACCACGGGTGTAGGTTTGCATTGTGGAACGCGCGTGGAAATTCATTTGCGACCTGGTGCGGCTGATAGCGGTATCGTGTTTCGTCGCGTCGATCTCAATCCCATAGTTGACATACCTGCTTCAGCTTTGTTGATAGGAGATACCCGTATGGCCTCCGTTCTGGAAAAGGATGGCGTGCGAGTGTCAACGGTTGAACATTTACTGTCGGCTTGTGCAGGGCTAGGTATAGATAACTTAATTGTTGAATTAAATGCAGAAGAAGTACCCATCATGGATGGCTCTGCTGCATCATTTGTTTTTTTGTTGCAGCAAGCAGGACGTGCTGAACAAACTACTGCGAAAAAATTTATTAAAGTAAAGCGAGCGGTTGAAGTACGCGAAGGCACTGGCGCACAAGAAAAATGGGCTCGCCTAGAACCTTTGCACGGTTTTAGACTGAAGTTTTTTATCGAATTTAATCATCCTGCAGTTGATGGTAGTGGTCAAACTGCAGAGGTGGATTTCAATCTGGAATCCTATATTCAAAAAATCGCACGTGCACGTACCTTCGGATTTATGCAAGATGTAGAAACACTACGAGGTATGGGATTAGCGCGTGGTGGTTCACTAGAAAATGCGATTGTGATGGATGAATTTCGTATTTTGAATGCAGGTGGACTGCGCTATCGCAATGAATTTGTGCGACATAAAATACTCGATGCAATGGGTGATTTATATTTAATTGGTCACCCTTTTCTTGCTAGTTATACAGCGCATAAATCAGGTCATGCAATGAATAACAAACTCTTACGCGCTTTATTACAAGAGCCAGATGCATATGAAATTGTTACCTTCAATGATGTGGCAACTGCTCCCGATGCTTATGCACGACAGCTAGATGAAGAATGGGCGCATGCCTGATTAAGCAGTACTTCGCTTTGTTTAAGGTCGCTAGCTGCGATCGTAAAAAAATTTATTAGATGTAAGAGATTAATGTAGGTTTAGAGTAAATGTTTTAAATCTAGATAAAAAGCTTTTAACCGATTGCAAGTTTAATATTCAGCCTAAGCGCAGCTTGATCATTTTCACTTAATACGCCAAGTTGTTTAATCACAAGATTTTGTTCAAAGCTGGTAAATACAGGTTTGACTACAGATGGCTTTAGTAAATTGGCGTACTGCCAGTCTGCAAGTAAGGTATCAGCAAATCCAAGAGGTGATTGAATTTGGCTAGTGATAGTCATGAGTACGACATCAGGTCGTGAATTTGCATATTCTTTGGTTGAAATAATTACTGCGGGACGTTGCTTAGAGGTTATTTGATTAGTAAACGGAAATGGCACAAGTACAACATCGCCAAAATTAAAGAGCATCGTAAGCCTCGTCATCTGAGTTATCCCAGATCTTAGTAAAAACCTGCTCAGAAATTTTTGCGGCAGAATTTGTTAATAAACGCTGCTGCTCTTTCAGTCTTAAAAATTCCACAAAATCATCTACTTCCGCCAAGCGCTCAGGCGATAAAGCATGAATTTTTTCGATTAAAATTTTTGCATTTGCAATCATAGAAAAGTCCTTAAAAAATTAACTACTGACTTGTTCGCATACTTATTTTATTTTGTATTGCAGTTTACGTATTCAGTAACAAGTGTAGTGGATGGAATCTTATTTTGTGAAGTCATTGATAAATTAAATTCTATGTTTGGAGAAGTCCACAAATTTAAAATTTAAGCAGATTCTCCGCGTCGCTTTAAAAGGTTTTGTATAGCCTGCTTTAAAGCGAGGTTGGATGGATGGTTTTCCAGACTTTGATTCAATTCGCGAAAAGAATCTAGTGCTTGGCTGGTGAGCTCACGTCCTTCAACCACTGGTGCTGCAGGCGCGGGCGCATCAACTTGTATGCGCAATTTAATGCCTTGCACTTGCCAGCCACGTTCAATCAGCGCTGATTGCAATTTAGGCAACGTCTGTTTGATGCGGGTGGCCAAGGCAGAGTTGGGAACGGCGATGTGAAGCACGCCTTCATTTACATTCAGGACAGTGCAGTTAGTAAATTGTGCCGGCAAAATAGCCAGACAATCTGCTTGCAGCTTAGCTAATTTGGTCGCGGTCGGAAGCAGAGCAGCTAAAGCTTGGTGCCCGCGCAAGAAAGAAACCGCTTCCTGACTGGTGGCGGCCTTGGTGGCAGGCTGAGCTGGTCGAAATGTGGATGAAAATGATGCCATCTGATAACCATACCACACCAGTTTTCATTCGCAAGCTTGGAGGGCTAAAGACGAGGCCTGCATGATAGAATCTCGCCTTTGGTCAATCTGCGCAGCAGTCTTTAGGGTCTGTGTTGTATGTGCAGTTTGCTCTAGCTTTTTTACCCCGTGGCTTAGCTCGCCGCCTTCTCATATTCAGCCTATCTAGCATGTCTTTCCTGACTCAAATTTTCGGTAGCAGTAATCAGCGCCTGCTCAAAAAACTGCAAAAAAATGTACGTGACATCAATGCCCTAGAACCTGCATTGGAAAAACTCTCTGATGAAGAGTTAAAAGCCAAGACGTCCGAATTACAAGCGCGATTAGCTGCAGGTGCAACTACCGATGAAATTTTGGTGGAAGCCTTTGCAGTCTGTCGTGAAGCCAGTAAGCGCGTTTTAAAAATGCGTCACTTTGATGTGCAGCTGATCGGTGGCATGGTGCTACATCAAGGCAAAATTGCAGAGATGGGAACAGGCGAAGGTAAGACACTGATGTCTACCTTACCGGCTTATTTAAATGCACTCACAGGTAAGGGCGTGCATATCGTCACCGTCAATGATTATCTTGCACAACGAGATGCAGAGTGGATGGGCAAGTTGTATGGTTGGTTGGGACTGACGACAGGCATTAACTTGTCGCAAGCTGATCATGCAGTGAAGCAGGCAGCCTATGCTTCCGACATTACTTACGGCACCAACAATGAATTTGGTTTTGATTATCTGCGCGATAACATGGTGTATGAAGCAGCTGATCGTGTGCAACGTGGCCTCGCATTTGCCATCGTCGATGAAGTTGACTCGATTCTGATTGATGAAGCGCGCACACCGCTCATCATTTCAGGACAAGCTGAAGACCATACTGAGTTATATCGCAAAATGAATGCCTTACCGCCTCTACTGACATTGCAGATAGGTGAAGAAACACCCGATGGCAAAGGCCATGTTGAAGTGCCGGGGGATTACACCAAAGATGAAAAAGCCAATAGTGTCTTGCTCACTGAAGCAGGACATGAAAAAGCAGAAGAAATTTTATCTAGCATGGGTTTGTTGGCGCCTGGTGCATCACTCTATGATGCAGCCAATATCGCACTGATTCATCATCTGTATGCCGCCTTGCGTGCTCATACCTTGTTTTTTAAAGATCAGCAGTATGTGGTGCAAAACAATGAAGTCATCATCGTCGATGAATTCACTGGTCGTCTCATGACAGGTCGTCGTTGGTCAGATGGTTTGCATCAAGCGGTAGAAGCAAAAGAAGGCGTGCGCATACAAAACGAAAATCAAACGCTAGCGTCGATTACCTTTCAAAATTATTTCCGTATGTATGGCAAGCTCTCCGGTATGACCGGAACTGCGGATACAGAAGCGTATGAATTCCAAGAAATTTATGGATTAGAGACAGTAGTAGTGCCACCGAATCGCATCAGTCAGCGTACGGATAAACAAGATCAAGTATTTAAAAATGCGCAGGGCAAAGTGAATGCTATCGTGAATGACATTCAAGATTGCTATGCACGTGGTCAGCCTGTTTTGGTGGGTACAACATCAATTGAAAGTTCAGAATTACTTTCATCGATTTTGCAGCAAGCAAAATTGCCACACAATGTATTGAATGCGAAACAGCATGCGCGTGAAGCAGAAATTATTGCGCAAGCAGGTCGTCCTAAGATGATCACCATTGCGACCAACATGGCTGGTCGTGGTACTGACATTGTGTTGGGTGGTAATGTCGATAAACAAATTCAATTAATTGAAGCAGACAGCGCTATCAGTGACGCAGATAAGGCTAGCAAGGCCACTACACTCAGAAGCGAATGGCAATCATTGCATGATGGTGTGGTAGCTGCAGGTGGTTTGCATATCATTGGTACTGAACGTCATGAGTCACGTCGTATTGATAATCAATTGCGTGGTCGCTCAGGTCGTCAAGGTGATCCAGGTTCTTCACGTTTCTATCTTTCCTTAGATGATCCATTGTTGCGTATTTTTGCGGGTGATCGCGTACGTGCAGTGATGGAACGTCTGAAGATGCCGGAAGATGAGCCTATCGAAGCAGGTATTGTTTCGCGTTCTATAGAATCAGCGCAGCGTAAAGTAGAAGCGCGTAACTTTGATATACGTAAGCAACTGCTTGAATATGATGATGTCGCCAATGATCAGCGTAAAGTCATTTATTCACAGCGTAATGAATTACTCGAATCTACTGATATAGAAGAGATGAGTATGTCATTGCGTCATGCAGTCTTTACTGAGTTGTTCCAGAATCATGTGCCGCCACAATCCATGGAAGAGCAATGGGACATACCAGGGCTGCAACAAGCACTCAGCAGTGAATGGCAATTGCAGGTGCCGTTAGCAGACATGATCAAGAATGAGCCAGATCTAATCGATGAAGAATTATTAGAGCGTGTATTACATGCTGCTGATCAGGTTTATAAAGATAAAGTAGCCGTAGTAGGTAAGGAATCTTTCGGTGGCTTTGAGCGTAATGTCGTGTTGCAAAGTATAGATACTCACTGGCGTGAACATTTAGCAGCGCTAGATCATCTGCGTCAGGGTATACATTTGCGCGGCTATGCACAGAAAAATCCTAAGCAAGAATATAAACGTGAAGCCTTTGAGTTGTTTGCGCAGATGTTAGATTTGATACGCCATGATGTGGTGCGTCTCATCATGACAGTGCGCATACAGTCGCAAGAAGAAATCGCTGCAGCAGAGCAGCAGATGGCACAAGCACATTTGGAGAATGTGCATTACGAACATGCAGATTTCAATCCTGCTTTGGCGCCAGAAGAGTTGTTGTCACCAGCTATTTCAAATGAACCTATGGGTGGGCAAACGATAGTCAATGCGATGCCTAAGGTTGGCCGTAATGATCCTTGCCCATGTGGTAGTGGTAAGAAATTTAAACAATGTCACGGTAAGTTAGCTTAATAAGCGAATACCCTGCGCAATTTTTGTGCAGAGTGCGTTATAGGAGTAAATAAAACTGGCGATAACAATGATTTGTTATTGCCAGTTTTTAACTGTGCTGCTGCATTAAGTTTTCTTCGTCTCTTTTTATTGTCCCTTCTCATACTTGAGTGTCCAACATGTCAGTCAATTCACCTCTTCCAATTGCAAGTAATTTAAAACCAGTCGCTGGGTTTGAAATGGGTTACGCACAAGCCGGCATTAAAAAACCGGGACGTAAAGATGTGCTCATCATGCGTTTGGCAGAAGGTGCAACGGTGGCGGGAGTGTTCACTACAAATCGTTTTTGTGCTGCGCCTGTGCAAGTCGCAAAAATGCATCTTACAGGCGCCAAGCCTATTCGTGCTTTGGTTATTAATACAGGTAATGCCAATGCAGGAACAGGTGAAGCTGGATTAGCCAATGCACATGCGACGTGTGATGCCTTAGCTAAGTTACTAGGTTGTGATGCGCAACAAATTTTGCCTTTTTCAACTGGCGTGATTTTAGAGCCACTACCAGTCGAAAAATTAATTGCAGGTTTACCAGCAGCGATCGCCAATCTACAAACGGATAATTGGTTGTCTGCAGCAGAAGCTATCATGACCACAGATACACAACCTAAAGCAGCATCGCGCTCAGTGATGATTGCAGATAAGTGTGTCACATTAACAGGTATCTCTAAAGGTGCGGGCATGATCAAGCCCAACATGGCAACCATGTTGGGTTACATCGCCTGTGATGCTAAGGTGCCGCAACCACTATTAGAAGAGTTGGTAAGGTATGCAGCGAATCAATCCTTTAATTGCATCACCATCGATGGTGATACATCAACCAATGATTCTTTCATCTTAATGGCAACAGGCGCAGGTGAATTGCACATTCACGATGCAGCTTCAGCTGAATATGCAGCACTGCGCGATGTGATCACAGAATTAGCGCAAGAGCTTGCGCAAATGATAGTACGTGACGGTGAAGGTGCGACGAAGTTCATCACTATTAAAATCGAACAAGGGCAATCAGAAGAAGAATGTAAAAAAATTGCGTATGCAATTGGTCATTCACCTTTAGTCAAAACCGCTTTCTTTGCTTCTGATCCTAATCTAGGAAGAATTTTGGCGGCGATTGGTTATGCGGGTGTGCATGATCTCGATGTCGCACAACTTAATCTTTATCTCGATGATGTATGGGTAGCGAAAAATGGTGGTCGTAACCCTGATTATCGTGAAGAGCAAGGTCAGCGCGTCATGCAGCAAAGCGAAATCACTGTGCGCGTGACACTAGCACGTGGTACAGCACATGCAACCATATGGACATGTGATTTGTCGCATGACTATGTATCGATTAACGCAGATTACCGCTCTTAATTTTAGTCAGTCATTATGAAAGAACTCAAACAATTATTAGTGCGTGCAGAAGCGCTGCTAGCGCGATTAGAACCACTGTTGCCTGCGCAAGTAGCAGCGCCTGATTGGCAAGCATCAACCGCATTTCGTTGGCGCGTCAGTCGTGATGGTAGAGGACGTTTGCAAAGTGTGACGCATGCTTCGCACATTAGTCTGGCAGATTTACATCATGTCGATGTACAAAAAGAACAGATAGATCAAAACACACGTCAATTCGTTGCAGGTAAGCCTGCAAACAATGTGTTGTTAACTGGGGCGCGTGGCACAGGCAAATCATCTTTAATTAAAGCTTGTTTGAATCAATATGCCAATCAAGGTTTGCGTTTAATCGAAGTTGAGAAAGAACATTTGGTTGATTTGCCTGACATCGTAGAAATGGTTGCGCAGCGTCCAGAACGCTTCATTATCTTTTGTGATGATTTGTCATTCGAAGAAGGCGAGAGCGGTTATAAAGCCTTGAAAGTCGCATTAGATGGCAGCATCGCTACCCAGTCCGATAATGTTTTGATTTACGCCACATCGAATCGTCGTCATTTACTACCTGAGCGTATGTCAGACAACACCAGTTATGTGCACACAGAAGATGGTGACTTGCATCCCGGTGAAACAGTAGAAGAAAAAATATCTTTGTCTGAACGCTTTGGTTTATGGGTATCGTTCTATCCATTCCGTCAGGATGACTATCTCAGCATTGTGCATTACTGGTTAAAGCATTTTAGTGTGAAGGTAGATAAGTCAGGTAAAGCAGATCAAGTAGAAATAGAAGCCGAAGCATTGCGTTGGGCTTTGCAACGTGGATCACGTTCAGGTCGTGTGGCTTGGCAATTTGCACGCGATTATGCAGGCAAGCATGCAGACAAGCACACAGCATGAATGTGAAACAGGCTTTGCCTATTGATGTGGCAGTAGGTATTTTATTGAAGGCTAACGGTGATGTGCTGCTTGCATGTCGACCTGAAGGTAAACCCTTTGCGGGTTATTGGGAATTCCCCGGTGGTAAAGTCGAACAAGGTGAATCAGTGTTTGATGCACTCAAGCGCGAGTTTGAAGAAGAAGTGGGAGTGCAGATTTTATCGGCTGATGCTTGGTGTGGTGTCGAGCATGTTTATCCGCATGCACATGTGCGCTTACATTTTTTTATTAGCCGTGCATGGAAGGGTGAGCCGCAAGCACGTGAAGGTCAACAGCTTGCATGGCAAGGTAGTGTGGCTGTAGCGCCAGTGCTGCCTGCAACCATACCTTTGCTTGAGTGGTTAGATAGAATTCGCTACGGTGAACCGCTGTGATGAATTGAATGCATCTGTCAGAGAGACAAAGACAGCGATTAATTTAATTCAGGATCTTGATCTTCTACCGGCATTGCACCGGGGATGACATATTTTTCTTCTGCCCAAGCGCCTAAATCAATTTGCTTGCAGCGCTCTGAACAAAAGGGGCGAAATTTATTTTCTTCGCGCCAGACTACTTTCGCTTCGCAAGTCGGACAGTTAACAGTAGTAACCATAAGCTGCCGACTAACTTAGAAATTACACAGTGTCAGTTCAAACGGCACATCACCTTCAAATGCTTTCGGTTTGAGGTCGCCGTCTTGTGACATGAAACGTATCCACAGCACATACTTGTTAGCAGAGATCTCAGGAATAGCGCCGAGGTTTTCATCTATCGCTAAACGCAATAATTGATAAGTGCGTCCTTGTAGCATTTGTTGAAAATTACCTGCAGTTGCAACAGCATCAGAAGCACGACCTGATTCACGCAATAAACGCAAAATAATCGTGATTGCTGAGAACATAGGTTCAAGCGGACCAAACCAATTCATGATGTCAGTACGACGCTGATCAGCTGATAATTTTTGCCATGCAAAATAAGATGGCAAATCAAACTCACATGCACCGCCGGGAATAATAGTGCGACCACGTATGCTCATCAACCATTCATTGTCACGAATATGTTGACCAGTTTTGCCTTGCATAGAAATAAGTGCATTCGCAGTTTTTTCTACGTCATGCAAAATCGCATTGAGTCGATCTGCTTCAACGTTGGGATTCGATTTAAAACTGGCCAGTGTTTGCTTTTGACGCTCAAGCTCTTGCAAGAGATCAGACTTTAAGTCCGCGCGTCCGCATACTTCGAGCATTTCGAAAATCGTAGTGAGTGCCACATGATGTTGGAGTGGATTGTTTTGCTGTACGAAGAAGCAAAATTTATCGTACAGGTCCTCCAGCCGCAACATGGTGCGAATACGCTCATTGAAAGGGTATTCGTAAACGGTCAAAGCGCCAGTCCTTAAGAGTTGATTAGAAAGTAACCAGCGAGATTCTGAACTAAGTGTGCGGAAAATACAAACATCTATCCGCCTTTTGCGTTCATTTTTTCATCGACAGGGTGAGATATAAATTATGCAACTCTTCTACTTGAGATTCCAACACCCCTAAATCGCTCTCATTGGAGATGATGTCGTCTGCCACTGCCTGACGTGCTGCCCTGGTAGCCTGCGCCTGCATGATATCTGTGACTTGTTTTTCTGTCAGATGATTGCGCCGCATCACACGCTCTCGCTGCAAATTTTCACTACAGTCCACCACCAGTATGCGGTTGACCCGATCACGCCATTTGCCCGATTCCACCAGTAATGGCACTACAAAAATCAGATAAGCACCGTGCGCTTCTTGCGCCGCTAGCTGAGTTTGCGCCGCAATCATGGGGTGCAGAATAGCTTCTAGCGCCAATCTGGCTGTGGGATTGGTAAAGACATGCTCACGCATTGCGCTGCGATTTAAAGAGCCATCCGCAGCGATGAAGGCTACGCCAAATTCTGTACGTATGGCAGGCATAGCGGGCCCGTTTGCTGTGGTGAGCGCATGAGCGATTTGATCCGTATCGATCACGATTGCCCCACGCGCCTGAAATAAATCCGCCACTAAGGACTTGCCACACCCTATTCCGCCTGTAAGGCCAATAGAAAATAAACGGGAATCAAGAGAAGTGGTTGGATGGACTGCGCTCATACCGCCATGATGCCATCAAAGCGGGTAGCCCAGATAAAGCTCGATCAGTGGTTTGCCAGCTAATAGTGCGACCAAGCCAGCCAATGCAAGAAAAGGACCGAATGGAATCGGATGTTCGCGTTGATGGCCGCGAAATAAAATCATGATCAAACCGATTGCAGCGCCAATGGCGGAAGAGAGCAACACGATCAGAGGCAGCATCATCCAACCCAGCCAAGCACCTAAAGCCGCGAGTAATTTGAAATCACCGTAACCGATACCTTCTTTACCGGTGATGAAACGAAAGACCCAAAACACCATCCATAAAAAAAGATAACCTGCCGCTGCACCTATGACAGCATCACTGAGGGGAACGAACACACCATTGAGGTTGATTAACAAACCTAACCACAGCAGAGGCAGAGTGAGATCATCGGGAAGAGTTTGTGTATCAATATCGATAAAAGTCATGGCAATCAGCATCCACACAAAAATAAGAGCGCTGAGTCCAGCCATTTCACTGCCCAACATCCACACCACCAACCCAGTCAATAAGCCGGTTGCAGCTTCTACTAAGGGATAACGGTAAGAGATAGTCGTGCTGCAGTTGCTACAACGGCGTTGTAATTTGAAATAACTAAAAATAGGAATAATTTCTTTGAAGCTAAGCGTGTGTCCACAAGCAGGGCAGGCTGAGCGCGGAAGAATTAAGTTATATCTATCTGAATGCACTGGAGGTTGGTCTTGTTCTAACGCTAAATAATTCTCGGATTCTCTTTGCATCATGATGGGAATGCGATGAATCACAACGTTGAGAAAACTACCCACGCATAAACCTATGATCAGCCATAGCAAAGCAGCTGACAAAGTGCCAGCAGGTGCTAATAAAAATGGTAGTAATGTGTTATTCATTAGACTACGGATCCCAACTGAAAAATAGGTAGATACATCGCAATCACTAAACCGCCTATCACCACACCTAAAATCACCATGATGACAGGTTCCATTAATGAAGAGAGTGATGCAACTGCATTATCAACTTCTTCTTCATGAAACTCGGCGACTTTCGTTAACATTTGATCGAGTGCGCCTGATTCTTCACCGATTGCTACCATTTGCGTCACCATGGCAGGGAATGCTTTTGTTGTTTGCATAGCGGATACTAGACTAGAACCACTACTCACTGCAGCACTAATTTTACGGGTAGCTTCTATATAGACCGCATTACCAGAAGCGCCTCCGACAGAATCTAAGGATTCTACCAAGGGTACACCAGCTGCAAACATGGTTGATAAAGTACGCGTCCATCGTGCAATGATGGCTTTACGTATGACAGGTCCAAATAGAGGTAATTTTAATAACAATTTATCGGTACTGATTTGCATAGAAGGAGAGCGCTTCCAAGCGCGAATAAATAGCAAGGAGCTGATAATCAGAGCTGCTGCTACCCAATACTAATAACGCACAAACATATCAGATAACCAAATCACTATTTGTGTAGGTAGAGGTAACTCAGCGCCAAAGCTGGCAAATACATCCTTAAAAGCAGGAATTACCCAAATCATGATGACAGTGGTCACAATAACAGCCACACCTAAAATCGCGAGTGGATAAATCATCGCTGAACGAATTTTTCTTTTTACAGCTAAGGTTTTTTCTTTATATAGCGCTAGCCTAGTTAAGATTTCTTCCAAAATACCGGCTTGCTCACCTGCCGCAATGAGATTGCAATAGAGCGCATCAAAATAATCAGGATGACGTTTGAAAGCAGAATGTAAACTGCTTCCGGTTTCAATGTCAGCACGAATTTCTTGTAAGAGTTTTGAGAAAGCAGGATTGGCATTGCCTTGAGAAATAATATCAAATGATTGTAAAAGTGGTACACCTGCTTTCAGCATAGTGGATAGCTGACGTGTAAAAAAACAAATATCTTTGTCTGAAATTTTTTTACCGCGTGTGAATTTTTTCTTCTTGATTTGTACTGCTGAGATACCTTGTCGTCTTAAAGTGGCAGCAATACTACTAGGACTGAATGCACGTAATTCACCTTGTACTGCTTTACCATTTTTATCTTTCCCTTCCCAAGTGAAGAGCGTTTCAGTCTGCTTAGCATGGTTGCGTGCCGGATTGGTAATTGCCATTCTTTGCTCCTGTTTAATTCTGATTCACTCTGATTAAGAGAGATTATTGATTGGTACAGCTGAGAATTTCTTCTAAACTAGTCATGCCTTGCTTCACTTTGACCAAGCCTGCTTGACGTAAAGTTTTAATGCCATCGCGTTGTGCTTGTGCTTCAATTTCCATCGCAGTGCCGTTCGTGAGAATGATTTTTTCCATCGCTGGCGTGATAGGCATGACTTGATAAATACCAACGCGACCTTTATAGCCAGTTTGATTGCAGCGCTCACAGCCAGTGGGGTGATAAGCAGTCCAACTTCCATCACAATCAGCGGCTTCAAAACCAGCTTTGATGAATAATTCTTCAGAATGCGTACTGGCTTTCTTGCAGGAGCAAAGACGTCGAGCGAGTCTTTGTGCCGTAATTAAATTCACTGCGGAGGCAATATTGAAGGGTGCAACGCCCATATTTAATAAGCGCGTTAAGGTAGCGGGCGCATCATTGGTGTGTAGAGTAGAAAACACCATATGACCAGTTTGTGCAGCTTTAATGGCAATGTCTGCAGTTTCTAAATCACGTATTTCACCGACCATGATGATGTCAGGATCTTGTCGCAAAAAAGCTTTAAGAGCGACAGGAAAAGTCAGTCCAGCACGCTCATTAATATTGACTTGATTCACACCGGGAAGATTAATTTCAGCTGGGTCTTCTGCGGTGGCGATGTTAATGCCCGGTTGATTCAAAATATTTAAGCAGGTGTAAAGCGAAACGGTTTTTCCTGAGCCGGTAGGACCAGTCACAAGTACCATGCCATAGGGTCTATGTATGGCTTCTAGTAGCAATGCTTTTTGTTCGGGTTCATAACCGAGTGCATCGATCCCTAGGGTGGCTTGGCTGCCATCGAGAATACGCATCACGATTTTTTCGCCAAACAAAGTCGGCAAGGTAGAGACACGAAAATCAATGCTGCGTGAGGTAGAAATATTTAATTTCATGCGGCCATCTTGCGGCACACGTTTTTCTGAGATGTCTAGGCGTGAAATAACTTTAATACGCGAAGCAATTTTGTCTTTAATAGCTAAAGGAGGTTGTGCAATATCTCTTAATACGCCATCAACACGAAAACGAATACGATAAAATTTTTCAAACGGTTCAAAGTGCAAATCTGAAGCACCCATGTTGATCGCATCAGTTAATATTTTTTGTAAAAAACGAACGACAGGTGCATCATCAATTTCAGCATTACTTTCATTTTTTTCATTAATGATTTCTATGTCATTAACTAGTTCAGCTTGATCAAGATCTTTACCGATTAAATCATGCAAATTTTGTTCGGCACTTTGTC
>Ga0209768_10000110_pt1 | contig 51685 bp, 50 predicted proteins | sample LauGreSBDMM110SD_3_FD_187564 | JGI IMG/M metagenome (GOLD analysis project Ga0209768, IMG submission 187564) | Freshwater lake microbial communities from Lake Michigan, USA - Sp13.BD.MM110.SD (SPAdes) (version 2) | ecosystem: Environmental > Aquatic > Freshwater > Lake | place: Lake Michigan... | reverse complement strand
ATTTCGTCGGGAGAAAGACGCAAATTCAAAGTGTGCATGACACCGCCAGCCGCAGGAATGCCAAAGTAACATTCCAAATGCGCATGGTGGTTCCAACACAAGGTGGCCACCCGATCGCCTTTTTTCAATCCCAAATTCTGCAGGCCCTGTGCCAGGCTTCGGGTGCGGTGATAGAACTGAGCGTAAGTATGTTTGACCAAAGATTTGTCGGGTAAACGTGAGACGATTTCGTTACCAGGGAACAAAGTGCCCGCACGGTCCAGGAAATGATTGATGGACAAGTCCACCTTCATCATGGTGCTACTTACATCTGCGCTAGATTTCATCGAGGGCACTCCATGGGTGTTTAAACTAGTAGATCGGTTTGTATTTCTCAAGAGTTTCCAATACCCGTTTAGAGACATTGAACCCATCACCAAATTGAGCGGCGAGTACTTGACTTCGCTTAGCAAAATTTGGAACTCCCATGCTGTAAATGAATTGCAAAGCACCACCCGTCCAAGCTGGGTAGCCGATGCCGAAAATAGAGCCAATGTTGCCTTCGTGAACGGTAGTCAGAACACCTTCGTCTAAACACCTAGCAGTTTCAATTGCTTGTCTGTAAAGAATTCGGTCTTTGATATCTTGCAGATTCAATGTGACATGGCTTTTTTCAAATATTTTTTTCAATTCAGACCACAGCATCTTTTTTTGTCCGGCTGGGTAATCGTAGAAACCGCCACCCGATGCTCGCCCACCTCGCTTGAATTCTTTGACCATTCTTTCGACCAATAATTCTCCTGGGCTTTCAGCATAAGATCGGCCTTCTTTCTTGAAATCTTCGCGAGTTTGTTCTAAAACATGAACCGACAAAGTCAGTGCAGTTTCATCGATCACGGCCAATGGACCAACAGGCATGCCAACTTGCATGGCCAGATTTTCAATGACTGGCGCTGGAATGCCCTCGCCTAACATGGCAGCACCTTCCATGACGAAAGTGGCAAAGGTGCGACTGGTATAAAAACCTCGTGAGTCGTTCACAACGATGGGCAGCTTGCCCAAAGCCTGAACATAATCGTATGCGCGTGCAATGGTTTCATCGTCGGTTTTTTCACCCCGAATAATCTCAACCAACTTCATCTTTTCTACAGGGCTGAAGAAATGAATGCCAACAAATTTCTCAGGATGATTGCTGGCAGTGGCTAACCCGCTAATGGGCAAGGTCGATGTGTTGCTTGCAAAAAAACCACCCTCAACCAGCATGGTTTGCGCTTCTTTGGTGACCGTGGCTTTGAGATCACGCTGTTCGAAGACTGCTTCAATGATGAGATCACATCCTTTTAAGTCTTGCGCATTGTCTGTGGCTTGAATCAAATTTAACAAAGTTACTTGTTGCTCTGCCGTGATGCCACCTTTTTCCACTAACTTTTGCGAGAGTGCCGCACTGTAGGCCTTGCCACTTTCAGCTTTTTCAATCGTTACATCTTTCAGAACAGACGCAATACCCCGACTGGCTTGGCTGTATGCAATGCCAGATCCCATCAAGCCCGCCCCTAAAATGCCAACCTTCTGGGGTCGATAGCGAGGTGCACCCGCAGGACGACTATGGCCGCTTTTGATGCTGTTCATGTTGAAAAAGACAGTATTGATCATGTTGCGCGCAATACCACTGGTCATCAGGCCTGCCAGGTAGCGGCTCTCAATGCGCATGGCTGTGTCAAAGTCGACCAGCGCCCCTTCCACCATGGCAGCCAAAGCAGCCTCTGGTGCCGGATATAAACCACGAGTTTTTTGTTTCAATGCCGCGGGCGCCAAGCTCAACATGCCCGCCAATTTGGGGTTATGGGGCGTTCCGCCGGGCATCTTGTAGTCCTTGCGGTCCCAAACGTGCAGACAAGCCTCTGGCTTGTTCTGAGATGCTGCAATAAAAGCCAAGGCACATTTGCGAAGCTCTAAATCAGTCTCGACCAACTCATGCACCAAACCAAGTTTCAAAGCTTGCTCAGGACCAAACAACTTACTTTCCAAAATATAAGGCTGGGCCGCAAGCAGTCCTAATGTGCGCGTCATCTTGGTAATACCGCCACCGCCGGGAATGAGGCCCAAAGTCACTTCGGGCAAACCAAATTGAGTTTTAGGATTGCGAATGGCAATTCTGTGATGGCCAATCAGCGCAACTTCCCAGCCACCGCCCAAGGCACTTCCATTCAAACAACTGACAACTGGAATACCTAGCGTCTCAATTGTCCTGAAATTTTTCTTGATGCGTTCAATTTCAACAAATACCCGTGGGCTATCAGCCGAGCTTGATCGCATGACACCCTTTAAATCAGCGCCTGCGAAGAAAGTCGATTTGTTAGAAGCCAAAACTACGCCCTGAAGCTTTGATCGATCTTTGACAAGCTCCTTTGCAACCTGGTCTAAATCATCTTGCCATTGCAAGCACATGGTATTGACGGGCGAGCCCTGCTCATCAAAGGTAATGGTAGCAATCTGTTGCTCAATCTCGTAGCGCAATGTTTTCAAAATCATGGGGCCACCTTCTCTTAAACGCGTTCAACGATTGTGGCAATGCCCATACCACCTCCCACACAGAGTGTGGCCAAGCCATAGCGGAGTTGTCGACGGTGTAATTCATCAATCAAAGTTCCAAGAATCATGGCGCCTGTAGCACCAAGCGGATGACCCATGGCAATGGCACCGCCATTCACATTGACGCGATCGTGCGACACGCCCATTTCTTGCATGAACTTGAGTGGCACTGCAGCAAAGGCTTCGTTGACTTCAAACAAATCAATCTGATCAATTCTGAGACCTGCCTTGGTGAGCGCTTTTCTGGTTGCGGGCATGGGGCCGGTGAGCATGATGGTGGGATCGGCGCCCGACAATGCTGCCGCCACAATTCTGGCGCGTGGCTTCAGACCATGAATTTTCCCTGCCGCCTCGCTGCCAATGAGCACTGCGGCAGCACCATCGACAATGCCAGAGGAATTGCCTGCGTGGTGCACATGAAAAATACGCTCTACTTGCGGATAGCGCTGTAAAGCCACTGCATCAAATCCCATAGCGCCTAACTGCTCAAAAGAGGCCCGAAGTGCACCCAAAGTTTCAGTCGTCGTTTGCGGTTTGATGAATTCATCTTGGGCCAGAATGACTTGACCCAGCCTGTCTAAAACGGGCACCACAGAACCATCAAAGTAGCCACTGGCTCTGGCGTGTGTAGCGCGCTTTTGTGACTCCACTGCAAAGGCATCTAAGTCATATCGACTGAAGCTGCAAAGGGTGGCAATCAAATCAGCCCCAATACCTTGCGGCACAAACAAAGTAGCACTGTTTGTTTCTGGATCTTGAGCCCATGCGCCGCCATCTGCACCAATGGGAACTCGGCTCATACTTTCTAAGCCACCCGCCACCACCAACTCTTCCCATCCACTTCGAACCTTCATAGCGGCCAAGTTGACCGCTTCTAAACCAGAAGCACAAAACCGATTGACTTGAAGCCCCGCACATTGCCAAGCCCAGCCGGCTTTAAGCGCGGCCACCTTGGGCACCACCGAGCCCTGCTCTCCTATGGGCGACACCACGCCCATGACCACATCGTCAACAGCGGCCGTATCGAGTTGATTGCGGCTTTGAAGTTGCGCCAACACACCTGCCAGTAAATCAACGGGCTTGACCTCATGCAGGCTGCCGTCTTTTTTCCCTTTTCCGCGTGGTGTGCGAATTGCATCGTATACAAATGCTTCGGACATAGCATCTCCAAAAATTTGAGGCCATTAAGGACTGCAAAACAGTTGCATTCGAGACGAGTATACTTTTAAGAACCGCTTGCTTTGTGTCCATCCAATGCACTTTCATCAGGACAAACCATGATCTCAAGAACTCTCTTTACGCTTGAACACGAATCTTTTCGTGACAGTTTCAAACGCTTCATGGACAAAGAAATCGCGCCCTTTCACGAAGCTTGGGAGGAACAAGGCTATGTCGATCGCGAAGTCTGGCTCAAAGCAGGCGCCAATGGATTTTTGTGCATGACGCTACCCGAGGATTATGGCGGTGCAGGTGCTGACAAGCTTTATTCTGTGGTTCAAATGGAAGAGTTGGGCCGTGCGGGCTTTACAGGTATCGGTTATGGCCTACACAACGAAATTGTTGCTCCTTATATTTTGAATTACGGCACTGAATCACAGAAGCAAAAGTACTTGCCCAAGTTTGCTTCAGGTGAATTAGTGGGTGCCATTGCCATGAGTGAACCGGCGGCAGGCTCTGATCTTCAGGGTGTCAAAACAAGTGCTATCAAGCAACCCGATGGCTCCTATTTACTGAACGGAAGCAAAACATTTATCACCAATGGTTGGCATGCCGATCTGGTGATAGTGGTGGCAAAAACTAACCCTAGCGCAGGCGCTAAAGGGACCAGTTTGTTTTTAATTGAACGTGGCATGCCGGGCTTTGAAAAAGGCAAACGATTGAAAAAATTAGGTCTCAAAGCACAAGATACTTCAGAGTTGTTTTTCAACAATGTCAAAGTTCCAGCTACCCAATTGCTGGGCGGGCCTCACTACGAAGGCAAAGGGTTTATTTGCCTGATGGAACAACTGCCTTGGGAGCGACTACAAATAGCCATTAGTGCAGTTTCTGCGGCCCAGGCCGCCATTGATTGGACCGTGCAATACACCCAAGATCGGAAAGTCTTCGGGCAGGCTATCGCCAATTATCAAAACACGCGGTACAAACTTGCTGAGATGCAAACTGAAGTTCAGATTGCCAGGGTATTTATTGACAAATGTTGTGAACTGGTGAGTGTGGGCCAACTAGACACCCAAACCGCCAGCATGGCCAAGTATTGGTGCTCCGACCTGCAGTGCAAAGTGATGGATGAATGTGTGCAGTTACACGGTGGTTATGGCTATATGTGGGATTACCCCATCACCCGAGCCTTTGCAGATGCGCGTGTGCAAAGAATTTACGGCGGCACCAATGAAATCATGAAAGAGGTCATTTCTAGAAGCATGGGACTTGCAGGAAAGTAAGCAAAAAAGTACGGCGCTCTAAAAGCACTCAAACAGGCCTCTGCTCTAAACTCGACACCTCATTGGTCAACGTAGTTCTGCGCATGTCGCGTACTTCTTTTGGGTCATAGCGACGTGCACGGTGCATCGTAACGCGGTTGTCCCACATGACCAGATCCCATGGACGCCATACATGCGCGTAGACAAACTGGCGCTGCGTGGCATGTTCGTTCAGGTCACGTAAAAAGGAACGCGCCTCCGGCATTGGCCACCCCTCAATGCCGCCCGCATGGCTTGCCAGATAAAGCGAAAGCTGACCTGTGTTGGGGTGCCGCCGCACTAAACCTTGGCGCACTGGCGCCCACTTTGCGCGCTCGGCGTCTGTGAAATCATCAAAGCCCAAAACACCTCGAGAAAAAATCTGGCTGTGCAAGCAAATCAGGTTGTGCACCTCGCTCTTTGTCTCATCGTCCAGCGCGTCATATGCAGCGCGCATGTCAGCGAATTCTGTATTGCCACCGGCTAAAGGAATCTTGCGTGCCGAAAGCATTGAATACTTGGCTGGCACCTCCTTGAACGAACTGTCTGAGTGCCACAACAAATTACCCAAGCCAAACAAACGACGGCGGTCATCGCGCGGAAGTAATTCGCCGTTTTTGTCGAGGTTCGAAATATCGTTCAAATCCATGCTGAGGCGCCGGTCCTTTTCAGACATGATGTCCCCGGTAGCTTCCTCCAGCATTCCGAGTTGACGGCTAAAAGCGATTTGTTGCTCATCTTCAAAATGTTGGTCATGAAACACCAACACACCGAAGCGGTCCATGCCGGCATGGATTGCACTGACCTCTTGTTCTGTCAGCCTTCGCGTGAGATCAATACCTGAAACCTCTCCGATGAAAGAGGGTCTTGCAGGATCAATGGCGTGGATAGCGTATGAAATAAAGATCTCCAGCAGGGAAATTATTTAAACGGTATCACAATCCATCCAAAAATTCCACTGGGTTTTTCTGAACGGGCCTGCTAGATTACAGGTCAATCTAACGTCAAACCGCATTAAGCGCTAAAGTTAGCACTACCGATGAAGGAAAACCATGAAGATCGTCATTGCGCAAATGAATCACGAGACCAATACATTCTCGCCGGTGCCAACGCCCATTAGCCGATTCGCCAGGTCAAACTCACTGCCTCTAGAAGGAGAAGCTGCTATCAGCTCACTACGCGGTACTGGCACTGCCATCGGCGCATTCATTGAGCTTTCGGAGCAGGCCGGTGCCACCATCACAGTGCCGGTTTCTGGCCATGCTTGGCCAAGCGGCCCTGTCGAAGATCAAGCATACGAGTACATGTGCAGCCGAATTTGCGATGCTGTTGCCCAAGGCTGTGACGCCATCCTTCTCGATTTGCATGGCGCCATGGTGACTGAAAGCTACCCAGATGGTGAAGGTGAGTTGCTTGCTCGCCTGCGACGCATTGCGCCTCACACGCCCATCGGCGTTGCACTCGACATGCATGCCAATGTCTACCCTGGGATGGTTGAAAACGCTGACGTGATTGCAGGTTTCCAAACTTATCCGCATGTTGATGTTTACGAAACGGGTCGACGTGCAGGGGCTGCACTTTTTTCTATGCTGGCCGGCAAAGTATCTCCTTCCATGGCTTGGGGGCAGCGGCCCATGTTGCCGCACGTCATGCGGCAATCAAGCCTCGACTCGCCAAACCGTGAAATTCAAGAACGAGCGGCTGAAATGGAAAGACAAGGTGCGCTGTGTGCCAGCTTGTTCGTCGGATTTCCACATGCCGACATCGTGAATGCGGGTCTATCGGCGGTGGTGGTCACCGACAACGACCCTGCGCTGGCGCAACGTTGGTGTGACGAGCTACTCGACATGGCATGGAAAGACCGCGCCAAATGGGTTTATCAGGTGGAGCCCCTTGAGAAGTCCCTGGCCCGTGCGCGTTCAATCGATCCCAATGCAAGTCCTGGTCCGGTGGTCCTACTAGACCACTACGACAACGCCGCCTCAGGTGGCACGATGGACACGATGGCGGTGCTTGATGGCATTCTCCAATCTGGCCTCGAAGATGTGGCGGCGTTTGCGGTGTTCGATCCTCAAGCTGTTAGCGAAATGCAAAAGGCGGGTTTGGGCGCGCACATTACGCTCATGCTAGGCGGCAAGCTAGACATGCCAAGCCTAGGTCTTAAGGGGCAAGCTCTCAAGGTGAGCGGCACCGTGAAACATCTTTCTGACGGCCGCTTTGTCAACCGTGGGCCCATGTCAAAAGGTGTTCAGATGGACATGGGGCCAACCGCAGTGCTAGATACGGGCAAAGTAGAGATCGTTGTCATCTCGCGCCAACAAGAACCCAATGACATTGAATGTTTTGCGTCTCAGGGAATTGATCCAAGTCAGAAACGCTTTCTGATGCTGAAGAGCCGAGTGCACTGGCGCGCGGGGTTTGGTCATTTGGCTAGTTCAATTGTCGAATGCGCCGGGGTAGGCGTTTGCACTTCTGATTTTAGCGTTTTAGACTTCAAAAATGTGCGCCGCCCTATCTACCCTCTCGACCTTGACGCAAAACACTGAACCAGCAAGCCCATGATCAACATTCCAAAAACTGATTTACGCGTTCACCCACTTTGCCTTGGCGCCAATGTCTTTGGCTGGAGTGCCGACGAACAAGAATCGAATGCCGTGCTAGATGCTTATGCATCGCATGGCGGCAATTTCATCGATACCGCAGATGTTTATTCACAGTGGAAACCTGGCAATGAAGGCGGTGAGTCAGAAACACTGATTGGCCATTGGCTGAAAAAGAAAGATCGACAAAAATTCGTGATAGCAACAAAGGTTGCACTTCTTACCACTCGGCCTGGTTTATCGGCTGCGAATATTTTGGCTGCTTGCGACGATTCACTGCGCCGTTTGCAAACTGATTACATCGATATTTATTACTCACACCGCGATGATGCCAAAACCCCGATGGAAGAGACCTTGGGTGCTTATGCCAAATTAATCAAAGCGGGTAAAGTGCGTTATATCGCTGCTTCGCAGCATACCGGCGCGCGCCTGCAAGAGGCGCTGAGCATCTCAGCCAAACATGCCCTGCCCTCCTATATCGCACTGCAAGACCACTACAACTTGGTGCATCGAGAACCATTTGAATCTGAGCAAGCCCCCGTGCTTGCTGCCAACGGCTTAGGTTCATTTCCTTTTTATGGTCTTGCACGTGGATTTTTGTCAGGCAAATACAGTCCGGGTATAAAAATTGACTCCGTTCGAGCAGAAGGTGTGGCTGAGTTTTATTCAGACCAAAACTGGAAAATCATTGAAGCTTTGCGTGACATTGCTCAAGCGCGTAGCGCACCCGTTTCGGCAATCGCCTTGGCTTGGTTGCGATCGCACCCTCAAGTGTGCGCTCCGATTGCAAGCGCACGAACCACCGCACAGTTAGAAGAAATTGTTCAGATCGTAGAGCTGAGCGCTGAGGAAATGTTGCGACTCAATACGCTGTCGGCGCCCAAGATGTAACTTTAGGTTAGCAATTTAGTACACCAAAAGGATTTTGCGACTAGGGTTTGCAACCAATGGTAGGACTTAAAGTCATCAGATAGACTTAAGGCAATTCATCACAGTTAACTGACTTATGTTTTTGAAAGTGAAATAGCAATGCGCAGAAGACCCTTTACCTTTACCCTGAGTTTCTTGACTGCCCTCGTTTTAGGTACGGCATTGCCAATTGCCCAGGCTCAAGAAAAACCACCTTTGCGCATTGTGGTGGGTTTTCCACCAGGTGGCTCTGCAGATATTTTGGCTCGCATGATTGCCAACGCCCTGCGTGATGACTATACGGCCATCGTTGAAAACAAAGCTGGAGCGGGTGGCCGCATTGCACTCAACTTTGTAAAGACCTCAAAACCCGACGGGCAAACCGTCATTGTTCTGCCCAGCGGCCCCATGGTGCTATTCCCCCATGTGTACAAAAAACTTGATTACGATGCGGTCAAAGACTTTACCCCCATCTCTCAAATTGCGCGCTTTCAGTTTGGCGTGGTCTCTGGTCCTGCCACAAAGGCCAAGAACATTGCCGACATGCTGGCAAAAGCCAAAAGCGATCCAGCCTCAGCCAGTTATGGCACCCCTGGTGCCGGCACGTTACCGCATTTTATGGGTGTTCTCCTAGAGCAGTCGACAGGTGTGATCTTGAACCATGTGCCTTTCCAAGGTGGTGCTCCGGCCAACAACGCTTTGTTGGGCGGCCATATTGGCTACAAATTTGACGTGGTGTCAGAAACAGCCGAAATGCACAATGCAGGCAAGGCTCGAATCATTGCAGTCACTGGCCCCCAGCGAGACCCTCAAGTACCCGATGTGCCTACACTCAAGGAGTCTGGCGTGAACATGGAAGCCACTGCATGGTTTGCCATGTACGGACCCGCCGGTATGAAGGGTGAAGCTCTCACCAAACTCGAAACAGCCATGATGAAACTTGTACGTGATCCAGCCATGAAAGACAAGCTCATTAAACTGGGCTACGAGCCTATTGGTTCAAATGGCGTCGACTTGGCAGCTGCTCAAAAAACAGATTTGGCTCGTTGGGAAAAACCAATTAAAGCCACAGGCGTTCAGCTAGACTGATTGCTAGCCTAGGTCCTTAACTTGAACACACCAACTTTCAAACAGATTACCGTTGTTGGTGCGTGGCTTTCTGTTGGTTAAAGAATTCCATACCGTGCAAACACATCGGCTAGTTTATCGCCACGTTGTAAGTCTTTAAGCGTATTGGATTCGCCCGACACTTTTTTAAAAGCAATTTCTAAAACTTTTTCTTCTACGCTTTGCGGAATAACAACCAAGCCATCGACATCCCCCACAACCAAGTCCCCTGGCACCACGTATACACCGCCGCATTGAATTGGAATATCCAGCGCCATGATTCGAGCCCGGCCTTTGCTGTCTAGTGGCGCAATACCACCATGAAAAACGGGGAATTTCATGGCACGAATTGCACGGACATCTCTGGTACAACCATCCATGACAGCTCCAGCTGCGCCACGGGCTTGTGCCGCTGTAGACAGTAATTCACCCCAAGGGCCAATCCGAGCTGAGTTTGAGCACGCAAAAATAGGAATTTCAAAGGGCTTCAAACTGTCGACCAATTGAATCTCTAACTCATAGGGATTCGTTCCCTCATCGTGGTGCCACACCTCCATGAAACTAGCAGTTCGAGCTCTTCCAACTAAAACCAAGGCATCGTCAATTGGACGAATTTTTGATGACATCGCTTGATTGCGAAACCCTGAGCTGTCCAATGCGTCGGAAATGATTGATGTGAAAAGTTTATCTCGAATCTGCTCAAAAAGTCTTCGATCGATTTCATGGGATGAACTCATTACATTGCTCCTAAAACATGTTAATAAATCAACGAATTAACTCTAGCAACTAACAAAGCTGGTTGGTTGATGAGACTGGCTATCGTGCAAATACAAATAGATTTTCAATTACATCGCAGACGTAAAACCGCCATCAACCGTCATAATTAATCCATTCACAAAAGATGCTTCATCTGAGGCTAAAAAAACAGCCGCAGGACCAATCTCTTCTACACGCCCCCAACGACCAACCGGCGTTCTTTCATGAACCCACTTGGTAAATTTGGGGTCTTCTACCAAAGCAGTGTTCATTTCTGTGGCAAAAAAGCCTGGCGCAATGCAATTCACCGTGATCTGATGAGGCGCAAGCTCTACTGCCAGTTGCTTACATAACGAATGCACGGCCCCTTTACTGGCTACATAAGCGGAAATAGAAGGCCTCGCATTGATAGCGCTCATCGAACCTATCAAAATAATTCGTCCATTTTTGTTTTCGACCATCAAAGGCGTCACCGCTTTGCAAAGCACCCATATCGCTTTGAAATTAGTATTGATGACCTTTTCGAAATTTTCTAATTCAAAATCTTGAATTGCTTGCCTGTGATTGATGCCGGCATTGGCAATCAAAATATCTATTTTCCCCCATTGTTTTTTTAAGTCGCTAATGCACGCCTGAGCCGCTTCAAAATGGGTGACATCGAAAGCCGCAGATTGCGCAGAGTGTCCTTGCTCAGTGAGTGTTTTGACACGCTCGATTAGGAGCTTTTCGTCACGTGCATTTAAAACGACATGGGCCCCAGCCTTAGCAAGTGATTGGGCCATTGACCAGCCCAGCCCTCGGGATGCTCCTGTGATGAGCGCTACTTTTTTAGCAAGGTCAAACATACGGCCGATCCTTTAGTGCATCTGAGATTATGAAGCTGGCGTCTTGGCAGCCGTCACAATGATCTCAACCAGTAGATCGGGCGATGCAAGATGAACTTCACCTGTTGCACGTGTTGGAAGGGCATCTTTTGGCGCCCACTCAGCCCAGACACTGTTCATACCCGCAAAGTCCGCAGTGATGTCTTTGAGCCAAATCTGGACGCTGAGTAAATGTCTTTTATCAGATCCTGCTATCGCTAGATATTCGTCTATCTTGTGAAGTACATCGCGCGTTTGAACAACGATGTCTCCTTTGGCACTGGCAGTAATGCCTGCGATATAGATTGTGTCGCCATGAATAACGACTTTACTGAGTCGTTCGTTTGAATCGATGCGAGTGATTTTGTTCATTTGTATGCTCCAGTTTTTGTTTATTCTGCGCTTGAAATTCAAGCTTGGCAATTCTTAAAAAAGAGACGAGATGGTCAGTCTTCCAAGGGGGATTTTCAAGTTAACTAAAATCAACCATTAAATTCATCTAAAGTAACTATTTAAACGGGTCCTAACTTGGGCAAAGACGCTTTTTAACCCAATGACAAGCTAGTGCACCACTTCCCTGATCAATTTTTCATGCTTTTGAGCTAACTTGACAACACCACTCCATCAAGCGCGCGCCCTCTTCCAGCAAGGCGTTCAAGCATTCGAGTCGGGCCAACTGTCCCAAGCCGAATCGTACTTCGCTGCGGCTCTCGAACTAGCCCCCGAGCGCCCATCTGTGCTGATGAATCTAGGCGTTGTTCGTGCCGCGCTGGGTCAGACTTCCCAAGCCATTGACCTGCTTAATAGCTCCGCTGAGCTCGAGCCAGAAGCAATTGAAACCTGGGTCCATTTGGGGGCCGCTTATGCTGAAACAGGTCAATTTCAACTGGCTTTGGAATCGCTGGATCGGGCATTGGTCTTGCAGCCACAGACTCTTATTGCTTTAAGACACAAGGCCTCGGTTTTACGGGAGTTGGGCCGATGGAATGAATCGGCACACTGTCTGAAGACGTTGCACGAACATGGCGGAGGTGATGATTTCACACGCTACATGCTGGACGCCGTGCTACACGCCGAGAGTGGCTGGGCCCAAGAGCCACCCGCCCCACCAGCAGGCTACGTAGCAGATTTATTTGACCGCTATGCCGACGATTTTTCCAGCCACTTGTCACAACTGGACTACCGTGCACCCGACATCTTGATCAAGGCGGCCATGGGCTGTCTTTCTCACCCTTGGCCCCATGTGCTTGATCTTGGCTGTGGCACAGGTTTGGTGGGTCAGTGCCTACAAGGCAATTCCCTGCGCGTCGACGGCGTTGATCTCTCGCCTGGCATGGTGAACAGAGCACTAGAAAGTGGGCATTACAGCAGGGTCTGGCAGGCCGATATTCACGATGCAATGGAACAGGCCTACAGTGCGGGTGATCTATGCGACCTGATCGTCAGTGCCGACGTGTTCATCTACGTGGGCGCATTAGAACGGGCGTTCCAACTAGCCTCTCAGGTGCTGCGTGCCGGCGGTGGTTTGGCGTTCAGCTTGGAAGAATGGGCAGCTGGCCCAGAGGAGTATGTGTTGCGGCCTAGCCTGCGTTACGCGCACTCGCTGGCATATATTCAGCGCTTGGCCTCAGACCACGGCTTTCAAATTCTTCGGGCGGACAGGGGTCTATTGCGTCATGATCACGGAAAGGCTATATCAGGTCTGTTCTGCGTTTTGCAAAAAGACACCTAGACAACCCTTTCCAATCAATCTCGATCAGACACACCTTGGCGCATTAAAGTGCATAATTTATGACAAATATCAAAGTATCAGATCAGGAACTTTTCATGAAACAGACTCAATCAGCACATCGGCTTTCTCTACCAAAATGGATTATTGGTTTTTTGGTAACTGCTAATTTGATGGGTGCCGCTTTTGCCCAACCGGTTGCCCCCAATTTTCCCAACAAGCCCGTTCGCATCATCGTGCCCCAAACGCCAGGTGGGGCATCGGATGCATTGGCGCGCATTGTCGGTCAAAAGCTTTCCGAAAAATGGGGTCAACCCGTTGTAATTGAAAACCGACCCGGTGCAGGAGGCAATATTGGGATGGACGCGGTTGCGAAGGCCCCGGGTGATGGCCACACTTTGTTAATGTCTTATGTAGGCTCACACGCTATCAATCCAAGCATCTACAGCAAGTTACCGTTTGATCCAGAAGCTGATTTTGTGGCTGTAGCCACTTTGGCCAATGTTCCCTTTGTAGCGGCTGTGAATGCTTCTGTCCCTGTTGCCAATATGAAAGCCTTAGCTACCTATGCAGGACAAAAACCTGTGGCATTTGGTTCAGCAGGCAACGGGTCAGTTAACCATTTATTAGGTGAAATGTTCAACACTGCCAGTGGCGCCAAAATGCAGCACATTCCATACAAGGGGGCGGCTCCAGCCTTGACAGATTTAATTTCAGGACAAATCCAAGTGGTGTTCACTAGCCTGCCCTCGGTAGCTCAACACATACGAGCAGGTACAGTCAAGGGCTTAAGTGTTACAGGCTCCAAGCGCTCTGCTGCGTTCAAAGACATTCCGACCATTGCTGAATCTGGATTTCCTGGCTTTGTGATCAACCCTTGGTTTGGCTTATTTGCCTCCAAGGGAACGCCTGCCAGCGTAGCCAGGCAGATCAACGCAGACATTAAAAAGGTGATGGAAGACAAGGATGTTCAGGATAGATTTGCGGCAGTCGGTGCAGAGCCCTTTGAGACCACACCGCAAGAATTTCAAGCCATCCTCAACGCAGATATCAAAACTTGGGCGGCAGTTGTTAAAAGTTCTGGCGCTACAGCTGATTAAATGAGTTCAAAATAATTTGATATGAAAATAAAAAGAATAGCCGGCGCCCTAGGCGCTGAAATTATTGGGCTAGATTTAACGCAATCTCCGTCCTCGGATTTAACGAAAGAAGTTCGAGAAGTTTTTTTAAAAAATAGTGTCATTTTTTTGCGAAATCAACAGCTCACTTCGAAACAGTTCATGAACTTTGCGACAGCCATGGGAGAGCCTATTCAGTATCCTTTTGTCAAAGGATTCGACGACTTCCCTCAAATCATTGAAGTTAAAAAGTTGGAGCACGAAAAAGTTAACTTTGGTGGCGTGTGGCACTCTGACACCACTTATTTGGAAAAGCCACCCATGGGGTCGATGTTGCTTTCCAAAGAAATTCCTCCTTACGGCGGTGACACTTTGTTTGCTTGCCAATATGCCGCTTACGAGTCCTTATCCGACACCATGCAACGTTTGTTGGAAGGCTTGCAAGGCATCAATTCCTCTGCCAAAGCCGATGTTTCTAAAACAAGGGAAGATCGCATCAAGTCTGATGGGAATGAATCTTTACCTAAAAGTTTCAGCAGTTCCCATCCTGTGGTTCGAACGCATCCAGAAACAGGCCGCAAGGCTTTGTTCATCAATACAGCCCATACCACTGGCATTGAAGGCTTGACGGACAAAGAAAGCGCTTCTTTACTGTCTTTTTTGTTTGAGCATCAAGTCAAACCTGAATTCACATGCCGCTGGGTTTGGGAGCCAGACGCTCTAGCGTTTTGGGATAACCGATGCGCTCAGCACAATCCTATCAACGACTATCACGGGTTTCGTCGAGTCTTGCACCGTATTACGTTGCAAGGAGATAAGCCTGTTTAATTGATTAATGTCCAATTCGTCTCTCAATAAGCCCAATGCTACAGACGACGCACCTGCGTTTGTATTGAGAGGCAATCGATTTAAACCTCTCTCATGGGAATCAATGTCGGTTGAACAGCAACAAATGACAAGTGCTGTTTTAGGCGGGCAGCGTGGCAATATGCAAGGTCCGTACAACGTCTTGCTAAGAAGTCCAGAAGTTGGGCATCTGGCTCAGGCTTTTGGTGCTCACACGCGGTTTAACTCTTCCCTGCCGCTCGCACTAAATGAGTTGGCCATTTTGTTAATCGCTAGGGATTGGACAGCGCAATTTGTATGGTGGGCGCACCGCAGTATTGCTGAAGAAGCAGGGCTACCAGTTGCCCTGGTTCAAGCCATCTCGAACCAAACGCCAATACCCAAAAACCTGCCAGATGATGTGATGGCAGTGCTTGAATTTTGCACAGAGTTAATTCAGACTCGAAAAGTTGGTGATTTAACTTTTGCGCATGTTGTCAAGCATTTCGGTGAGCGCGGTGTCGTTGATCTGATGGCAACTATGAGTTACTACACCTTAGTCTGCATGTCTCTCAATGTTGACAATTACCCTTTGCCAGATGGCCTAGAGCCTGAGCTGGTTACGCAAGACTAAAACTCACTAAACGGTAAGGTCAAGTTTTCTATATGATCATTATTGAATGATCAGAAAGAAAATAGATTAATCATTAGGAGTTCAATCAATGACTGTTATTTACGAAAAACGCACTTACGATGTCAAAGTCGGGGAGATGCAACAGGTCAAGCAACTTTACTCAACTTTGGGCTGGCCCGCCTTGAGTGCTGGGGGTTTTGACAACAAACTGATTGGTTATTTTGTGAGCGATACAGGCGATCTGCACCAACTCATTCATCTATGGCGCTTTGACAACGACGCCGATCGACGAGACTTTTGGGCAAGGCTTTTCGCTAACGAATCCTTCATGGCTTTCGCTAAACAAATTCGACCTCTCATTCATGCTCAGAACGTTCAGTTGATGCTGGCTGCGCCTTGGGGGCCTCATCCTTGATACAAACCATCAACAATGAATCAAACGACTGAGTTTCTCATCATTGGTGGTGGCATTGCTGCGGCCTCCACGGCCTATTGGCTTTCTCGAAACGCCCAGGTTTTATTGCTTGAGCAAGAGTCTCAACCGGGCTACCACTCAACGGGGCGTTCGGCCGCATTGTTCATGGAGAGTTACGGCACACCGCAAGTTCGGGCCTTGACCATGGCAAGTCGGGCTTTTTTGCAAGCGCCTCCAGTTGACTTTTCAGATCATCCACTTTTAACCCCCAGAGGCGCCATGATGGTGGCTGAGCATGGGCAAGATGAAATGCTTAGCGCCCATTGGGACGTTTTGCGTCAAGTGACGCAAAAAGGACGCTTGCTCAATACGCAAGAGGTCTGCGAATATGTGCCCGTTCTGCGGTCAGAGAAAATTCTGGGTGGTATCTACGAACCCGACGCGTCTGACATGGATGTCCACAACATTCATCAAGGCTATTTGCGTGGCGCAAAAAAAAATGGCGCTCAACTGATTTGCGATGCCCAAGTCACTCAAATCAAGCGCAGCGGTCAGGTCTGGCAAGTGCAGGCAGGTGATCAGCAATACGAAGCACGCGTGCTGATCAATGCTGCGGGCGCTTGGGCTGATGCAGTCGCTGCAATGGCTGGCGTGCCCCCTATTGGACTTGTCCCCAAACGAAGATCTGCTTTGATTTTTGAGCCACCAATAGGCTTGAATTGTGGCGCATGGCCTATGGTCGCGGGCATTGACGAGAGTTGGTACATCAAACCCGATGCGGGCAAACTTCTAGGATCACCAGCCAACGCAGACCCTGTGGCACCACACGATGTGCAACCAGAGGAATTAGACATCGCCATGGCAATTGACCGCATTCAAACCATGACCACGCTTGAAATTCGCAGGCCTATTCGCACGTGGGCGGGCTTGCGATCATTCGTAGCCGATGGCGATTTGGTGGCAGGCTTTGACCCGCAAGTAGAAAATTTTTTCTGGGTCGCAGCGCAAGGCGGTTATGGCATTCAAACATCAGCCGCCATGGGCGAGTGCTGCGCTGCTTTGGTCAGGCATCAAGAATTGCCCTCACACGCAACTTCGCATGGCCTCACCCAGAATATGCTCAGCCCCAAGAGGCTTTTGAAAACTTCTCATTAAAAGGTACCCCAGATGATTTACAAAAACTTAGGTCATAGTCCCTTGAAAGTCTCACGCATCTGCTTGGGCACCATGATGTTTGCAGACCAAACAAATATGGCCGAGGCGCGCAGCATCGTTGACCATGCCAAAGAGAATGGCTGCAATTTCATCGATACCGCCGATGTTTACACCTTTGGAAAATCAGAGGTGATGACGGGCGAGTTGATCAAAGCTAACCGCAACCACTGGGTCTTGGCTAGCAAAGTTGGCAATAGCATGTCAGACAATATCAATGAGCGTCAGTTCTCTCGCGCTTGGATGTTGCGTGCTTGCGAGGACAGTTTGAGCCGCTTACAAACTGATCACTTAGACATCTATTACATGCACCGCGACTTCAACGGCATGCACCTTGAAGAACCCTTGCGCGCCATTGAATCTTTGCTTCGCGATGGCAAAATTCGTTACTGGGGTTTGTCTAACTTCAGAGGGTGGCGCATTGCAGAAGTCATGCGCTTGTGCCAACAAATGAACTTGCCGGCGCCCGTGGTGTGCCAGCCTTATTACAATTTGCTAAACCGAATGCCAGAGGTTGAAGTATTGGAAGCTTGTGCCCATTACGGCATAGGCGTTGCACCCTACAGCCCAATCGCCAGGGGCATCCTCACAGGCAAATATGCACCAGGAGCGGCGCCAAGTCCCGACAGCCGTTTAGCGCGTGGCGACAAACGCATCCTTGAAACTGAGTACCGCAAAGAGTCTTTAGAAATCGCTCAAAAGCTTAGCGCGCGCTGCCAAGAAAAAGGCATTCAACTCTCACACTTTGCTTTGGCTTGGGTCTTGGCTCACCGGGCTGTGACATCGGTCATTGGTGGGCCTCGTACCTTGGCGCAATGGCAAGACTATTGGGGCGCGTTAGATCTGATCATCACGCAAGAAGACGAAGACTTTGTGAACCAACTTGTCTCGCCTGGGCACCCCTCTACCCCAGGGTACAACGATCCTTCTTACCCGCTTTCAGCGAGGTGCGCATAAAGTCAATTTTTGATGCACATTACCTGACGTTTACTTCAATAGCCTTAATGCAGCATTCCAGCCCAGTTGAACAATTTCTTCAATTTCCGGGCGATCAGCCCCTTGATCACCTGCCAGTTTGCAAACTTCGGGGCTTGGTACAGTAACTTTACTGCCACCACTTAGCGCCTTAATTTGCACCTGACATGCTCTCTCAAGAAACATGATATTTTGGAAAGCTCTTGGAATAGATCTGCCAGCAGCAACAAGTCCGTGATTGCGAAGAATCATGACATCATGCGAGCCTAAATCGCGAACCAGGCTTTCGCGTTCGGCGATGTCAATAGCAACCCCTTGGTAGTCATGATAAGCAATGCGGTTATAAAACTTCAGTGCATGCTGACTAATAGGTAACAAGCCCTGCTCTTGACAAGAAACGGCAATGCCATCAGGCGTATGAGTATGAATAACGCAAGCCAAGTCATGGCGGGCTTCATGAATAGCAGAATGAATTGTAAATCCAGCAAGATTAATCCGGCTCATTTCAGGACTGAGTTCATCAATCACATTACCATCCAAATCAATTTTGACTAAATCCTCAGGTCTCATTTCTTCAAAGAGAATTCCATATCGGTTAATAAGGAAGTGATTTGGTGCACCGGGAATTCTTGCGCTGATGTGTGTATCAATTAAATCAGTCATCCTGAAATGCGCCATCAAACGGTAAAAGGCAGAAAGATCAGCCCTAACTTGAATTTCTGATTCTTGGAGACTTTGAGATTGAGCCATTTAACGCTCCATATAAAACTATGAAATTTTTTTAATGAATGATGCAGCAGTAACAAAAAACTTTAATGAATATGAAATCTATCAACAACATCGCATAAGCGTTTGAGTCTATTGGCAGCGTCTTGCGCAAGTGCTTGGTGAATATCTTTACTACCTATGACATTTCGCCAAACGGCGCGACCTGCAAGAAACCCTGAAGCGCCCTCTTTACAAGCCCATTCAACGGCTAAAGGAAAATCATCTGGAGCAACCCCTGATGACAAAACTACCCAAGGACCATGAATTATCTTTGTTAACTTTGCACACTCGGTGCGCACCGCAGCCTCACCACCTTTTCCATAAAGCGGAACCTCTGCTTTATAAAGATCAGCCCCTAAGTTACCCAACTCTCTTGCCGCCTCGAAAATACCTTGATTTAGATCCCATTGCCGTCCGTCTCTTGCTTTGCGGGAGACTGGCTCAATGATGCTCAAAAGATTTGCTTTTTTACAGCGATTAATGAAATCTTTCACTCTTGCTACACGAGCAACAGCATCTTCATCTGGTCGCCATGTAACTAGAAGTTTTAGAGCTACAGCACCATCACTCTTAACAACTTCAGGAATGACTTCGTCGTCAATAATTACATCGGAAACAAGTTCATCATGACTTGGAATAAAGTGATCAGCAGCAGCAATCAAACCACATTGAGGTGCTACGGCTTTTTGATCAATGGCGTAACGCCAAGAAAATTGCCGGTCTAAAAGAACAGCAGAGGCGAAAGGCGTGAGTGCACGAATAGCATCAAGCTTAAATTGAATCAGTTGATCATCTGTGACAGCATTTTCTTGAATCTCCGAAAACATAGCTCGCATAGATTCACGTTGATCAATCGCCAACATAGCAAAAGCTCCAGATGGTCTGGTCAAAGATTTAAATTTAATGTCTGTGCTCATTAGTTGCTCGCTAAGTTAATTATTGTGTAAAACAAAAAAATATTTCAAAAATGACTCTAAAACTCTCTCATTTAGAAATTTTTATAAGTTGTGTCTTTTTTTTCTTAAGAATATTCCTAAGCGCAAGAGGCGGAGGTTTGTCAGTGAATAACTGATCAATGCTTTCAAAGTCGCCCACCAAGACAGAAGCACTTCTGCCAAATTTGCTGTGATCAACGACCAGTATGCGTTTTCGAGATCCTTTAATCATTGATCTAACAATGGCAGCTTCATTTTCATAGTAATCAAGTAGCTGCCCATCGTGATCAATGCCTCCAATGCTAAATACACAGAAATCTGGACGGTAATTGGCAACAGTTTCCATGGCAATGGAGCCCGAAGTACCAAAGTTTCTAGACTCTAAACGGCCACCTATAACGATTACTTCAAAACCCGGTTGCTTTGAAAGTATCTGTGCTGCTTCAAGATTATTTGTGATGATCTTGAGTCCTGATCGCACACATAAAGCTTTAGCCACAGAAATCATCGTTGTACCAAGTGAGATAAAAACTGAACTTCTGTCCGTAACAGCCTCTGCGACAGCTTTTCCCAGGTTTGCTTTGACCCGGGCAAAATCAGAGCGCCTTGAGTCAAAGTCGGTATTGATAACGCTAGAAGGAATGGAGGCGCCACCATGATGCCGCACCAGACGCCCTTCATCAGCTAACGCATTTAAATCGAACCGGATAGTCTGTGGTGTAACTTTAAAATTACTGACCAATTTCTCAATTGGCATATAGCCAGAGTTTTTGACTAATTCAAATATTTTTCTGCGACGTTCATTTAGCGACATAAAAACTTGAAAATGAATTAGTTAACATTGAATCAGCGTCTGGCATAAAAATATCGCCCCCGTAAGCAGGATGCTTGATCCAAGGCAATGCCAACTTATCTGTCAATTCATTGATCTGGTTAACATACTTAACAGAGTCTTGAATCAACACCTCATTAAGTAACGCAAAATTGGGGAATTTCTCAAATGCAGCTTGCCATATTGCCCGGCCACACAGATAACCACTGGCATTGGCTCTATACGCGTACGTTAGGGAGTGTATAAAGTCAGTGGGACCAGCAGCCGCGCTTAGCAATACCCATGGCTTTGAAGTTAATTGACTCAGCTGATCAAATGATTTTTGATAGGCAGCCGCAGCAGGGCCATGTGGATCGGGTACAGAATTAATTTGAGCAGGCGGCTCGAGTTTATAAATATCAACGCCAAATTCAAGACTAGAAAAATCTCGCAATGAATCTTGAACGAGCTTTGAACGAGATCGTTCTAAAAAACCGGGCTCGTCAGAAGCCAATGGATAGACCAAAAGTTCTAGTAACAAGACTTTGTCATATTTTCTGCATTCATCACCAACTTGTTTGACCAGTCTTTGCTGATGCTCGTTAACAGAATGATGTGCATCTGGTCGGTACCAAATTAGTAACTTGACAGCATCGCCACCAATTTTCGATATTTTTTCAACGGACCAGTCAGGTATTAATTTTGATTTTCTTCCACCCGCATTTTCATCAGTCACATGGTCCTCAACTGCCAGAATCAATCCTTTTGCTGGTGACAACTCATGTACGCCGTAAGGATATGCGTAGTTCGGGTCTAACAGCATGGCAGAAGAGTATGGTGATAGATGTTTTATGACAGAGATCTTAATGTCCGATAAATCTTTGAAAGACGCTTCTTTCACCCCTCTTTTTTGAGCCACAGGCCCCATCAAAGGCGTTCTTTGGTCTATTGCAATCATTTTCCAACGACCGTTGGCATCAGCCAAACGCCTCATGCCCCATAATTTTCCTGGGCTTAATTTCAGCATGATGAGTTTCCTAATAAGTGCATAACTTCGCTATGAGTTGGCAATTGTTGCCAACCACCAGCCTTAGAACATCTAAGCGTAGCAGCAGCGCTAGCGTACCTTGCTGCATCCATCCAAGTAATTCCACGGCCTAAAGCCAGTGCATATGCACCATGAAAGACGTCACCCGCTCCGTTCGTATCAATAGGGATAATTTTTGGCGCTAAAAATTCATGAATTTTGTCGTTGTCCAAAAAAAGACTGCCCTTATCTCCAAGTGTGACCCCGATAACGCCATCGGTAAATTGAGAAGCAAAACGCAAGCCCTCACCAAGCTCTAAACCTTCAGTGAATAAAGCCAATCCACGTTCTGAAAAAATGACATGATTGGCCAAAGGAACTAACTCCTTTAAAGCAGCAATATCACCTGCATCAGCATCTAAAACACGTGGGATATTCAAATTTTTAGCTGCAAGAAAGAGTTTTTTGGCTCCTTCAACCCAACGAAAGTCTGCATGAACAGCGCTTACGTCTTTAAGACGATCAAGTTCAAGCCAGTCAGCTGACGATTCAAGTCTCCCTGGGTATACCGCAAGCATTCGCTCACCGGCGCCATCAACAATGACAGCGGATATAGGAGATTGTGCGTTCTGTGTTTTTTTAACCTTTGTCGAAACGCCACGCAAATTAAATGCTTCGATTGCATTTCTGCCAATTTCATCGTCACCTACACGACCCCAAAATTCAACGTTACCACCTAATGCGGCAATAGCTGCTGCTGCTGTTGCCGCCATACCACCGAATTTATCTTCGTAAGATTCTGCTGTTATTTTTTGAGGCGCAGAAGGGATCTGCTTGACGTAAAAAACAATGTCTTTCACAACCATGCCCAAACAAATGATTCGGGTCATGAAATCCTTAAACCATTTTCGGAATTGAACAAGTGTTGTTCTGTCAAATTCCACGACAAACCAACTTCATCATTCAAATTAAGTTCTGAATCCCCAATCACGCGTACTATCAATTTTTCTTGGCCAATTAGAACAGTCAATAAAGTATCAGAACCAAGAGGTTCAATAAGAAAGATATTTCCAATAAGAAATCCTGAATCAACACCTTTTGTAATTTGTAATTTTTCGGGCCTGATACCTAAAACAGCAGGGCCCACATATTCTTGAGTGAATTCCAGTTTTTTACCATTCAGCAAATCAAGATGCGTCTTATCCAATTTGACAGGAATAAAGTTCATTGGTGGAGAACCCAAAAAGCCGGCTACAAAATGCGAAATAGGTTTGTGATAAAGCTCTAAAGGTGTACCAACTTGTTCGATATTTCCTTTATTCAAAACAACGATTCGATCCGCCATTGTCATTGCTTCAACCTGATCGTGCGTTACGTAAACAGAGGTTGTTTTAAGTCTTTGATGTAAGGCTTTAATTTCAGAACGCATATCAACTCGAAGTTTTGCATCAAGATTAGAAAGCGGTTCATCAAACAAAAATACTTGAGGATTTCTGACAATTGCACGTCCCATTGCTACTCGTTGTCTTTGCCCCCCTGACAGTTCCTTTGGCTTTCTTTCAAGCAGATGCTCAATTTGCAAAATTGAAGCTGCCTTATGGATGCTTTTTTCAACCTCTTGTGAATCGAAGCCGCGCATTTTCAATCCAAAACCCATATTTTTTCTCACGGACATATGGGGGTACAAGGCGTAGTCTTGAAAAACCATCGCAATATCGCGCTTACTTGGGTGCAAGTCATTCACAAGTTTTTCGTTGATGAAAATTTGTCCTTGATCAAAACTTTCTAAACCAGCAATCATTCTTAAAAGAGTAGACTTCCCGCAACCAGAAGGCCCCACAAAGACCAAAAATTCACCATTACGAATTTCAACGCTAAGGTCATGAATTACATGCACGTCGCCATAACTTTTTTTAACATTTTTTATTAAAACACCAGTCATAAAGGTCTCATTCTTGAAAGTTTAGTTGTGGCTTTATCCGACTGCCTGCTGCGAACTCTACAAATAGCTCAGAAAGTTGATCAAGTGAAACTTGAGCATCAACCATTGTTTCAAATTTACTTTTATTTCTTCTTAGAATTTGAATGTTGTCCTCATACTCATTGATTGGGAAATAAAACGAACGTATGTAGTAAAAATCTTTTCTTCGAATTGCTTTAGTTTCCTCAATCTTCCAAGAGTCTGCCTCACCCAGCTGAACAACTGCCCCATTTGGTTTGACCATTTCCAAGGCCATTTGCCTACCAGAATCACGCCCGCTGCATTCAAGTACAAGGTCGTACAAAGCCGGTTTTTTATCTGCAACCAAAGCATGTGCGCCAAGAGACTCTGCAAATTCAAGTCTTAATGGGTTTGGATCAAAAACGCAAATATCGGAAAATCCGGAATCCTGCAAAACCAAAATGCCGCCTAAACCAATAGGCCCTGCACCAAGCACTAAGGCCTTTCCTTCACTTGCAATTTTTTTCGCCAATCGAATGCCGTGTGCTGCGGTTCCTATTGTGTCCAGAAGCAAAGGCGCCAAATGCGTCGGTATGTCTTGTGGAACAGGTAGCAAGCACTGTTCAGGAACTGCCAAAAATTCTGCGTAACCACCTGCACGTTGCCAACCAATTAGTTCGCTTGCATTTCGACATAAATTCGTATGACCGGCTAAACATTCTTCACACTTGCCACACCAAACTGGAATATAAGCAAGGCATCTAGCTTTATAAAGGGGGTGGTTCTTACTTTCAACTACTCCAACTATTTCATGGCCCGGCGTAACTGGCCATCCATTCCGCCATGGGCGTAAATCACTTCCACACAAAGAGCAAGCGGAAACTCGCAGCAGGACTTCATTATTTTCAATCACTGGCATTTCTGCTGTGACGATTGAAATATTGCCTTCAGGGTTAAATTTGGCAACTCTCATTTCTTATCCCTTGACAGCGCCGAAAGAAAGCCCTGCCACCAATTTTCTTTGAATTAGAAATGTCAAGATGATTGGGGGAAGTGCAATAACTGTTGCAGCCGCCATGAGTGCCCCCCAGTTGGTAACGCCCTCTCCAATAAAATTAAACGACGCAACAATTGCCGTCTTTGAACTAATTCCTGAAAGAGCCAAAGCAAAAAGAAAATAATTCCAAGAGAAAATAAACGACAAAATAATTGCAACAATTAATCCTGGCATAACGATTGGTAGGGCTATCAAAGTTAAGATTTTTAAACTACTACAACCATCAATTTGAGCACTCTCTGTTAACTCTCTTGGCAACCCATCAAAATGTGGCAACATTGTCCACAACGCAATTGGCAAAGTTATCACCGCATGAGTGATGATCAGAGCTGCATGCGTGCCTGACAGCCCAACGTTTGAAAACATGATGAACCAGGGAAGTAGGAACAAAGTCCCAGGCGCCATTCTTGCGAAAAGAGTAAGGGTGGCTGGCCAAGTCATGCGATGCCAAGATATGGCATAAGCAGCTGGAAGCGCTAGTAATAAGCCGAGTACTGTTGAACCGCCAGCAACATAAAAACTATTTAAAGTGTTTTCTAAAAAATCTGTTCTTGTGAAAAGGTGCTGATAATTTTCCAATGTTGGCGTGAAAAATAGTTCAGGTGGGTATTTTGTAATTTCAGTTCGGTTTTTGAAACTTGCAAGAATCATCCAAGCAATAGGCGCAAAAAGAACGATGCAAAGCACGATCACTTGGAGTGACATTAAATATCGCATCAGCGTTTTCATTACCAAGTCACCTTCTTTCGAAATTGAGAAAACACCAGCACAACTCCAAACACAATTGTGCTAAGAGTAATCATCAGTGCTGCTGCATAGCCAATGTCTGTAAATTCAAATGCTTTTCGATAAGCATAGATATTCAATGTTGATGAAGCATAGCCAGGACCGCCTTGAGTAGTGATATAGATAACATCAAAGAACCTGAGTAAATCTACGCTTCTAAGTACGGCAGCCGTCAAAATAGTGGGGCCCAACAAAGGCAGCGTAATGTAAATAAACTCCCGCCAACCGGTGGCACCATCAATGGCTGCAGCTTCGTATATCTTGGTGGGAAGCGATTGAAGTCCGCCTAGAACGATTAATGCGACAAAAGGTGTCCATTGCCAAGTGTCAATCAATACAACGGTGTAGATCACATAGTCAGTTGACGCTAAAAATAGACTTGTAGGAAGGTTTGCCGCTTTAAGCAAGTAATTGGCAACCCCCATCCCCGGATCAAGTATCACAATTGACATCATGCCAATCACGACCGGGGGGAGCATGAAAGGCGACACCATGACAGTTCTGACCAAACCCCTCATAAGTTGCACTCTGTGCAAAAGCATACCCAGTCCAACGCCAAGGATAAGTTGCAGAATGAGCGCTGTGATGTACAGAATAAATGTTAATTTAATCCCGTTCCAAAATTGCTCATCTTGAATCAATGCTGTGTAATTTCCAATTCCAATGAATTTAACAGCTTGACCTATTCTGTAATCTTGAAGGCTCAACCAAAATGCATACCCAAATGGGAAGATGACCATCAGGACTACAAAAATCACAGCGGGCAGCATTAACCCATGGAGTGATGCTGCGCGCTGTGCCTTCATTTTGTGATTACTGAAGTTTTGCAAGATCTACATCAACTTGACACATCGTATCTTTCGCGTTTCCTTGGCCAAGGAATATCTTTTGGATACCACCACCCACCAATTCTCGCGCCTCAACAACGCGACTGGTAGGAGGATAGGAAATTGCCGTTCCTGTTTTACTGATTTCAATTAAAGAATTTGCCCAAGACTGACGAATTGGAAGTTCTGTAGTCCAAGTTTTAAAGTCTGGGCCATTGAAGACGGAGGTTCTTGGTGGTGCTACACCGTTTTTAACCAGTCGTGCTTCCATTTCCGCGCTGGTTGCCCATTGCAGAAAATACCAAGCAGCGTCTTTTTTGGTTGAAAAATTTGAGACAGAAACACCCCATCCAAACACAATTGGTTTTGAAATTCCGGTCGCTTTACCTTTGGGCAAAACCTTCACACCAATGTCTTGATCACGTCCAGGGAACTTCATAATGTTGGCAAACTCATTAGAAGACTCATGAGTCATAGCCAGTTTGCCCTGCCCTAGCATTTCAATGACTTGGGTGAATGTATGATTTGCAGCACCAGGGGGGCCATAATCTTTAAGCATATTGGCATACAACTCTGCGCCCTTGACACTGTTGGCGCTACACAAACTGGGCTTGCCATCTGAGCCCGAAAAATTTCCACCACTGTTGTATATAAAGCTCGATACCGCATATGAAATTGCACCACGAATACCGCGTGCCGCCCAAACAACTGCATCGCCTTTAGCTGGACATGCTTTTAATTTTGCAGCGGCTTCTGGCAAATCTTCAAGAAACATTGGCTCAGCCACATTGCATTTTTGGAAAATACTTTTATTCCAATAAAAAAGAGGGCCTTCTAGATTGATAGGCAATCCAACCAATTTTCCACCAATTGTTTCTGCATTACGCAAGCCTTCACCAAAATCATTGAAGTTAAAATCTGGTGCAGTTGAAGCAGAAGAGTTCAGCAAAGGCGTTAGATTTGCATACCATCCGGCTTGATCGTAAATTGCGCCTTCACGAAATTTCAATGACATGAACACATCTACATCACTAGATTTAGCTTGCATCATGGTATTGAGCCTAGCTCGAAATTGTTCCTCATTGAAGATTTCAACTCTCAGTCTAATTCCAGTCTTTGCAGCAAAGTCACCTGACATGTCCTTGATCGCTTGAGACCACGGATGGTTATTCAGTAACAAATTGAGCGTTTGCCCATCATGTTTTTTCCAATTGAAAGCTTGCGCCATTGCTGCTCCACTGCTGAGCAGTAATGCGGCGGCTGAAGCCAATACAGTTAATGCATTTCTCATACTTGTCTCCTTTTATTCAAAATTTCACTTACACAATTTACCTATCAAGAAGCGGTATAGCCACCATCCACAGGAATGGTTACCCCATTAATAAGATTTGATGCTGGGGAAGCAAGAAAAATTGCAGTTCCCGCTAACTCCTCTGGATCGGCCCATCTTTTATTGGGCAAACGATTCATCAACTTCTCATTAAATTCTGGATTTTCTCTGCCACCACGACTGATTTCGGTTGCAATCCATCCTGGCGCAATCGCATTGACACGAATTCCGTCTTCAGCATAGGCAAGAGCTAATGATTTTGTCAGTCCAACAATTGCAGTCTTTGCTGATGCATAAGCTGGAACCTGTGGTGCTCCAAAATAGCTGTACATCGAGGCGATGTTGATGATGCAGCCTTTGGTTGCTTTTAGATGTGGCCTGAAGGCTGCGGCTAATCGAACATTTCCAAACAAGTGAATATCGACAATATTTCGAAATACTTCTGGTTTGTGCTCCTCCCAGCGAATCAATTTGCCAGCGCAGTGAATAAGCACATCTAGTTTGCCTATCTTTTTTGCAATGGCCTCAACTGCTTCATCGCTGGTGACGTCCAATTGTTCATAACGGGCGCCGGCCATAACTAAATCATCAGGAGGGGGTTTTAAATCCGTAACCGTAACTTGAGCGCCATTCAACAAAAAAGCTTTTGCGAATGCACTTCCGATTCCTCCACACCCCCCACTGATTAACACGTGCATGCCGGTCACCGAGAAACTTAAAGGATTCATACTGCTCTCTAATGTTGATTGGATTCATCAGACTTTATGCGTCATGTTTCGTTTTCGCAAGTCAATTTTCGAGTTCGAAACATGAGGATTACCCTAACTATTTCACAAACTTCCGGACTCTGGACGCTCAAATGCTAGTCAGATCAATTGCCAAGTATCAATCGGCTCCATTGGCTTGCAAGTTGCGGCGAAGAAGCAGCAATACGACGAGACTCATGCCAGATCAAGTCATCCATTGTGAAAACATGTCCACCGGCCTCCCTAATTAAGAGCACGCCAGCAGCTGCATCCCAGCTACCCATGTCATGAGACCAAAATACATCGATCCTGCCTGACGCTAGGTATGCAAGTTCCAGCGCCATGCTGCCCGAGCGGCGAACACCAGAGAGCGTGGACACAACTCGTTCAAACTGTATCAAGTAATCCGGCATTGATGCAGCTGAGGGCTTTGGAAATACTGTGGAAGCAATAGCCAGTTGTAAACGCTCTGTGTTAGCAATTTTTATAGGCTTTCCATTCAATGTGGCGCCTTGATCAACTGCCGCACTGAAGACTTCTTGACGGCAGGGATCAACAATACACGCGGCAATAGGCTCGCCCTTCGCCAGCAGCGCAATGGACACGCTGTACTGTGGGTAGCCACGTAGGAAATTCATGCTGCCATCTATCGGGTCGATAACCCAAAGTAAGTCATCTGTCACCTGCAAATTGGCACTTTCCTCGCCCAAGAATCCATGTTCTGGATATTGTTCGGCAATGCGTGCCTTGAGGTGCTCTTCTATCTGGCGGTCCAGTTCACTTGACCAGTCGCCGGCCGACTTGAATTCGATGACATGGTACTGATCAGCCGCATGTTGGATCATGTGGGCAGCTTCGAGAGCCAAGGTCTTCGCGAAATCTCTGGCATGTCCAGCAAGGTCGATCATTTCATTTCTCGCATTCGTGAGACGTAATCAAAGCTCTGAGTGTCCACAATAGAAGTCCGAAATTCAGCAGGTTTCCGATCAAAGGTGTGCGCTACACGGTCAATGCGCAAAATAGGCGTAGACTCATTCAGGTCAAGCAATCGTGCACTGTCAGCCATGATCAACTCGGCGCGAACCCTTTCATCTGCTTCCACAATCGTAACTCCAAATTCGGCTTGATAGTATCCATAAATGGTCGTGGCTCGTGCAGTGAAGGCTGCTTGATTTAGACCCGGGAACATTGCCTCAGAGATGATAATTTTGTCGTGGATTACAGGTTTGCCTTGCAGGTGTAAGACGTTTTCGATGCGAAACACCGATTGATTGCCATGCAGTCCGAGTGCTTGAGCTTCCAATTGGGTGGCGCGGGACTTGGAAAATTTGTGTAGCAGGACTTCGGGGAATTCACTGGCACCATCTCGAGGTACTATTTTAAAAAACTGGAACATGAAACGTTCTCGATCGAGCTTGCCAACAAAGGTGCCACGTCCCTGCTGACGCAAGAGCACGTGCTCAGCCACCAATTCGTCCACAGCGCGCCGGACGGTGCCAACCGAAACCTGAAAGCGTTGAGCCAAATCTTTTTCGTTTGGCAGGGCCGCACCTGGTGCCGCAGAACCGCACTGGATGTCGTTGATCAGCTGCCGTTTGACTTGGCGATAAAGCATGCAGAAAGTCTTTCAAAAGTACAAATAAGAAAAGCCCTAGAAAGACTGGCATCAACTATCTGATGGCCACTGGAGTGGCGGCTTGGTACGTTGGTCAAGCTTCAAAAGCGCTACGTGTGATGTCAATTTTGCCCAATTTTTAACAAGAAAATGGCGCTTAGCATGAAACATGCAATCACTAGCGTCTCCGTCACCAGCATCAAAACAGGCTGCCAACCCAACTTTGCGAGTTCACCCAGGCTGGTTTTGACACCGGCAGCGGCAATTGCGATTACCAGGCACCAACGCGATAGGCTGCTAGCCATCTCGGTGACCACCACCGGCACCCAGTCCGTACTTGCCAATACAACCAGTACCATGAAGCCAATCAGAAAGCTTGGCACCAAGGTAGGTATTTTTTGGGTCCTCTGACTTGCGTCGTTCGGGCTTAGCCATTTGCGGTAGCCAAATGCAATCAGCATCACCACTGGCAGCAACAAAACAACACGAAACAACTTGACTACCGTAGCTGTATCACCTGCTTCTTGTCCCATCATCATGCCAGCAGCAACCACTTGAGCCACGTCATGGATGGTACTACCCAGAAAAATACCTGATTGAACAGGTGGCGCAGCCATCCAATTCAAAAACAAGGGATAAGCCACCATGGCCAACGTTGACAGCACGGTCACACCAACGACGGCAATCAGGGTAAAGCGTTCGTTTTCTCGCGTTGGCGGGAGCACTGAAGCGATAGCCATAGCTGCAGATGCACCGCAAATGCCTACTGCCCCCCCAGACAGTAAGCCTTCCGATACGGGTCTTCGTAAAGCCCTTGCTAGCAAAAGACCAGATGCGATGGTGATGCAAACCGCCAACACTAAGACCAAGCCCACATGAGCACCTAAATGCGTTAGTTGTCCGAAAGAAATGCGAATGCCTAACAAGGCAACACCAAATCTCAGCACGGTGCGGGCGCAAAAGTTGATGCCAACAATGTTGCCTGCTTGTTGCGACAAAAAATGAAGAGACAGTCCAATTAACAGGGCATAAAGCAGTTGTGGCCCGCCGTAGTGGTCAGACAAAAAGGTCGCGGACAGGGCGATAACGGTGCAAATCAGAATGCCGGGAGCGTGTGTTTGCAGTTTGATGCTCATTTGACCCACGACCTGATCTGAACGGCCCTTCAGCATAAAGCGCGAATCGTGTCTAGCACCTTCTGAGGGACGTTTAGCCCCGTTTGCTTTGCCGCCGCCAATAGCTGAATGCGACGCTGACCAGGTAGGCGCACGCCCTCATCAGATAACATCGCTGTTAACAACGCTTCTATTCGCTCTGTGTATACCGCATCACCACCCAATGCTTTGGGGTCGATGACAATGAAGACTTGCCCTAGTTGGGGCTGGTTGCCCTCTGGTTTAAAAAACGTATCCGCTTCGGCTCCAAAGTGGGCACCGGTCAAGGTGGTGACTAGCAACTCAACCACCAGGGCCAACATTGCACCTTTGGTGCCACCCACCGGGAGCATCGATCCAGTCAAACCTTTTTTTGGATCGGTGGTGGGGTTCCCATCTTGGTCAAGGGCCCAGCCTAGCGGAATTGATTCACCTTTGTCAGCTGCCACCATCAACTTGCCGCGCGCTACCTCTGACAAGGACAGGTCGACACTAACAGGTGGATGGCCGGTTCGTGGAAAGATCGCCGCAATTGGATTAGTTCCAAAAATAGCTCGCTTTCCTCCCGCTGCCGGCATGGCTGCGGGAGAATTACCGCAGGCAATGCCGACCATGCCCGCATCTGCCACTGGATCCAAATGGTAAGAGGCCATACCGAAATGGTGGCTGTTGGTAACCGCCGCAATCGCGATACCGTGCTGCCGAGCCTTGGCGATGGCTTGCTCAACAGCCATGCGACAAGCAGGAAAAGCAAAACCATTTCTTGCATCTATCAACACTGCGCTGGGACGCTGGTTTTTAATGACCGGCTCTGCATTTCCGATCACTCGCCCTGCCTTTAAATGACTGACATACATACTGACACGCGACAGGCCATGCGAAGGAAGACCGCTTGCTTCTGCAATGACCAGTGCTTGAGCCGTGGCTTGAGCTTGGCTGGGTGATGCGCCGGCATGGATCAAGGCCGATTGAACCAGCGAGTTGATTTCTTCGTAAGTGGTGAGCATGGTAGATCAGGCATTTAAGGCGCTCGCTACGGCGGACGCGATCATGGTTGAAACGCGCACATTGGATTCGGCAGTTACACCTGCTACATGCGGAGTGAGGATGACATTTGGGCAGCCTTGCCAGGGCGTGCGAGATCCGAGGGGCTCTGTCTCAAAAACATCAAAGGCCGCGCCTCCAAGATGAGCTTGGCGCAAGGCTTCAGCTACTGCGGTCTCGTCCACAATACCGCCGCGAGAGGTGTTAATGAGTATGGCACCTGATTTCATCTCTGCAATTCGTTGTGCAGATAGCAGGTTACTCGTGATGGGCGTGAGTGGTACGTGAAGACTGATGACGTCAGCTTGAGCAATGAGCTGTTTCAGTGTGGTTGGATGAACACCTGTTGTAGCCCAAACCGAATTGTCGGGCGTCAGCATGGGATCGTGTGCGATGACATGCATGCCAAGACCTTGAGCTAATTTGGCGGTCAATTGACCTATTCCGCCAAAGCCGATCAGCCCAAGGCAGGTCCCAGAAATTTCACGCCCATTTGACAGCAAAGCCCGAGGCCATAAGCCACTGGCAACTTTATCGCTGGACAGATAAACGCCGCGTAGCAAAAGCATGGCTGTGCCTATAACGTATTCGGCAACAGAAAGCGCATTTGCGCCGGTGGCAGGAATGACTTGCATTCCCCGCGCTTCGCATGCGACAACATCGATGTTGTCGAGCCCCACACCCAGTCGACCAATGACTGTGGTTTGAGCACACGCCGCTAGTAAGTCGCCCCGAACTTGGGTACGGTTGCGCACAATAATACCATCGGCGTCGGCCACAAAGGCCATCAGACGAGTTGTGTCATCTACCAGCTTCGGATCGTAGACAACGTTGAAAGCAGTGCTTAAAGAAACTACAGCCGACTCATCCATGAATTCGGTGATGACAATTTTTTTCATTCTGGTGCGACTTAACCAGCTTGGATATTGCGAATCTTAACTATTTCACGCCAACGTGAAATATCCTTTTTAATGATCTCGTCAAATTCAGCCTGGCCGAGTCCGGTTGGAGTGAAGCCAATCGCCGCCACACGTTCATTGACTTCCTTTGTCCTCACAGCTCGAATGGCCTCGGTCGAAACCTTTTCCATGATGGCCTTAGGTGTATCGATGGGCATCATCAGGCCAGTCCAGTTTTCAAGCTCTACCCCAGACAAACCAGATTCAGAAAATGTCGGTACATCGGGCAGCAGCGGGTGGCGTTTGCCTGAGGTCACTGCCAAAGCTCGTAACTTTCCAGATTTGACAAAGCCTGAGCATTCGGGCATGTTGGAAACAATGAAATCCAGCTGCGAACCCAACAGATCGTTAAGTGATGGTGCTCCGCCTTTATAAGGTACGTGCGTTAAATCTATTTTGGCGCTGTGTGCAAGCAACTCAAGACCCAAGTGGGGAGGTGTTCCGTTTCCGCTAGAACCACCATTGAGGCGTTTGGCGCGAGCCTGCGTAAGAAACTCAGCCAGCGTCTTGACTGGGTTGGTTTCGTTTACCACAAGCACCAGTGGGCTTGTCGCCAAGTGGGCTACAGGGGCCAGGTGCTTTTCTAAGCTGTAAGGCAGGTTGGTGAACAGTGATTGGTTCACGGCGTGGGCCAGCGTCACCGCCAACCATGTGTAGCCGTCGGGCGCAGCCTTTGCAGCCAGATCCGCCCCCAGGTTAGCGCTGGCACCAGCGCGGTTTTCTACCACGACGGATTGCTTGAAAGCTGCGCCGACATTGACTGCGATCATGCGAGCCATCACGTCGGTCAGGCCGCCAGGAGGAAAAGGCACGATGTACCGAATCGGCTTGGATGGGAAGTCTCCCGAGCCTTGAGCAATCGCGAGTGATGGGGCTACAGTCATTGCCGTAACCGATGCCAAAGCGTGAAGAGCCAATCGTCTAGTGGTCATTTCTATCTCCTTAGGGTGAGGGGCAAGGCTGAGGTAGATCCCTCAGCACATTGAAGCATCAAGCACTTTCAAACAAACGGGTCATTACAAATTCCCTGTGGCCCAGCGCTTCTGCTGAAGTGAATCGTCCGTTGATGGTTTGCATCATCATGTCTAGCAATAAATCACCGGCAACATCCATGGTTTGCTCTTGTTGCAGCAGGCCCGAGCAGTCCACATCAATGTGCTCGCTCATCAGGCGCACCGTACGAGGGTTGGCGCAAATCTTGATCACAGGAACGATCGCATTGCCGATCACGTTGCCTTGGCCAGTTGGGAAAAAGTGCACTGCAAAACCAGAGGCGGCGCAAAGGGTCACCATTTCAGCAGCGGCAGAGGAAGAGTCCATGAACCATAAACCGGGCCCTGTAGGTGTCTCCGCTTTGTCCAGCACGCCGTCAACCATACATTGCTTACCGATTTTTTGAATATTGCCCAGAGCTTTTTCTTCGATCGTGGTCAGGCCACCTGCAATGTTGCCTTTTGTGGGCTGTGAATCAGACAAGTCGGTTGTGGCGTGACGCTTGATCATGTCCTGGTAGTCGTTGAACATTTTCATGAAATCTGTCCGCACCTTTTCGGTACGGCAGCGTGCGGCCACCAAATGTTCACCACCTGTCAACTCGGAGGTTTCGCCAAACACCAGAGTCGTCCCCAAACTATAGAGTTTGTCAAAGGCATTGCCCACCGTTGGGTTGGCACCGCAGCCTGAGGTGGTATCTGATTCACCACATTTGGTCGAAATCCAGAGGTCAGAGATTGGGCACTCCACCCGGTGCAAGCTGGTTGCGTGATGCACCATGTTTTTGGCAGCCTTGGAAGCACGCATGATGGTTTCGTGATCGCCATGGCCCTCGATGCCGAAACCCACAACTGGCTTACCTGTTGCAGCAATGCCATCGACCACGGTTTTAGTCCAACTGTCTTCGATTCCAATAACCACCACAGCTGCGACGTTGGGGTTGGATCCCGCACCAATCAAAGTACGAAAGTGAAGTTCTAGATCAGCTCCAAACTGCAAACGGCCATAAGGGTGCGGAATGGCCATGGTGCCCTTAACGGCGTGAGCCACAGCTTCTGCCGCTGCGTTAGACAAATCGTCTAGCGGTAAGATAATGACGTGGTTGCGAACGCCGACTCGTCCGTTTTCACGGCGATAGCCCCAGAAGGTGGTGTTTTTGTCAATGTGGGTCATGAGATAAACCTTGATGAGAATGGTTGGTCAATAAGCTTTGAATTACCAACGCTTTGTTTTGATGTTGTGGACATGGGCGTGATCACCAATGGCAATGGCCGCGACCACCTTGCCTATGTCAGTGCCGTATTTCATAACTGTGTCACCCAGAGCCATTGTCTTGACGGCCACTTTGTGCCCGATGGGGATGGCCGCATTAGCCTTGATCGTGATGGTGCGGTTGTCGTCCAAGATGAGCGCAGTCATGTTTTGACCTGCTTCTATGCCCTCAACGACGACAACAGCCACGCTGTCTTTTTCTTCATGCAGTACGCAATGGATCACAAAATTCTCCTTGAGTGGTTTGGATGGGTTGAAACACTTGGCGCCTGAATTGTTGAACGCAGGCTTGAAGTCTGTTCTTGAAAATTAATGTAAATCATCTATATGAATTTATATGGTGGTGTTTACCCCATCAGGCTTTTAAATTACATGGTTTTTAGAAGATCGTGCATTTTTCTAGCGGGCCCGTGGGCCATTAGCGATTAAATTTGAAATAGATGCGTTTTGTGCCCTTTCAGGGCAACAATACCAATTTGCTGGAGGCGATATGGCCGCTGTCAAGGTCTGCAAAGGCTTTTGCACCATCGGCCATCGGCACACTTTCTACCCATGACAAGTCACCAAATGCACCCTCGTACAACAACTTCACGGTAGCTCGCAAATCTGCTGTGGTGTAGGTGTAAGTGCCCATCAATGTGATCTCTGCCAAGGTGAGCTTACGCATATCGATTTCGCTGGCCCAGTCTTGCAGACCAATGTGCATGACCACACCGCCTGGCTTGACGGCATTGAGGGCGGCGACCCGAGTGAGCTTGCTTCCCACCGCATCGATGACATAGTCAAAACCGTTTTCTTCGGGTGCAGTTGTGCGCGGATCGTAGGTGGTGACCCCCGCGTGTTTTTCGGCTGATTGACGTCGCAGTGGATTGACTTCGGCTAAGACCGTGCCGCGAGCACCATAGGTCTTAAGCAACAAGGCGGTCAACATGCCAATCGCACCACCGCCAATGATCAGCGTGCGATTCTCTGGCAAAGGCCGAGCCATGGCCTTGAGGCTCATGTTGATGGCATGCAGCGCTGTGGCGGCTGGTTCGGTCAGGGCGGCCTGAATGGCGGGCATGTCTTGGGGCATCTCAATCAGCGAGGCTGCCGGAATAGCCATGAATTCGGCAAACGCACCGGGGCGTGTCATCCCCACCATGGTGCGGCGGCTGCACAGGTTGTTACGACCTTGCACGCAGCAGTCACAAACGCCACAGGTGATGAGCGGATTTCCCGTCACGCGCTGTCCCAGCGCGAAGCCAGGCACATCGCTTTTTACAATGGTGCCGCAAAATTCGTGTCCCAAAACCAGCCCGGGTTTGCGGCGTGGGTCGTGCCCGTGGTAGGCGTGCATGTCAGAGCCGCAAATGCCCACTGCATCAATGCGCAAAACGACTTCACCCGCTACCAAATCTGGTTCAGGGCGGTTCTGAATTTGAACTTCGAGTGGGTTGGTGTAGACGAGTGCTTTCATGGGATATGTTCCGAGTTAGGGGCTGGCGTGAATGGTTTGACGCAGGCAGCTGAAGGGTTGTTGACATTACGCTGCCGAACGTTTGGAGCGACAGGTCTTCAAAAAATCTGCCATAAATGCACCCAATACCTTCGTTTGATGCATGCTGACGCCGTTGTATAAACTGGCCCTCAAGTACTTCCCAACTCCAAATGGGGTCAGCGTTCTTAAGCCGACAATTCCCCGCTCCCAGCCTTGGATCAAGAAGTTCCGAGTGGATTCCTCGTCGCCACCGGCAACATCAAAGGGGATGTTCATGCGGCTGCGGATTGAGGGATCTGCGATTGGGGTGGAATAAAAACCCTCCGACTTGTCGATCAAGTCGTACAACATGGCCGACTTTGCAATAGCCCGGCGTTCCATTTCATGCACGCCACCCTGCGCGATCATCCATTGCATATAGATGTTAATCACCTCGACGTTGAAAGTGGCGATGGTATTCCACAAATTGCCTTCACGGGCATTGGTGGTGTAGCAGAGTACGCCTGGACAAAGTTGACTGGGCGTGCCCAGCAAGTCCCTTCGAATTACACACAGTGTGACGCCGGGGTGACCGATGTTTTTGGATGCGCAAGCATACAGAACGCCCACGTTGCAGCCCACCCAGTCGATGGGCTTGGTCGAAAAGTCTGACGATGCGTCAACCACCAGGGGTGCTTTGATGCCCAGCTTGGGAAGATGATGCAACTCAATCCCGTTCACCGTTTCATTCGAGCAAAGATACACGTACTTTGATTCGGGATCCAAATGCTCAAAGGATGGGTTAGCGGTAAACGTGCCATCTTTGTTCTCGGAGGAAACAACGATAGGACGGCAGTATTTTGAGGCGTCGGACAAGGCGCGTTTGGACCAGGTGCCATTGACCAAGTAGGTCGCTTTTTCATCGCCCTTGGGGCAAAGGTTCAGCGGAACCGCCGCAAACTGCCCGTGCCCTCCACCATGCATAAAAAGAATTTCATACTGCTCAGGAATGTCCATTGCGATGCGGCAGCGTTGTACCACGCTGGCAAGGATGTCTAAAAACTCAGGCGACCGATGCGAGAGGTACATCGAGCACATTCGTTCCGCGTCGAACAAGGCCTTGACGCTAGCTTCTACTTCAGCAGCAAGTGATGTAGGCCCAGGGCTAAAATTCAGCGGCGTCACACCGTTGGGTGGAAGCAACGATCCAAGCATGGCTGGGTGAGTGTCGACTGGTTTCAATTGGGTTGGGTCAATGCGAGTCATTTGATGTATTCCAGAGCAGGCATTGACACGCCTATGTGGCTAACGAGTTTTGAAAATTTGGAAGCGTTCATCGTTGCTACTTTGCGGAAAAGCCGCCGTCAATCATGATGGTTTGACCTGTGATGTAGCTTGAGGCATCACTTGCCAAGAACACAGTCAAGCCGTACAAGTCAGTCAAATCGCCATTGCGGCCGATGCAGGTTTGGTCGGCATTCTTTTGTACAGCCTGCGCATTGCCAAACACCGGTGCAGTCAAGGCGGTTGGAAAAAAGCCTGGCCCCACCGCATTGCAGTTAATGCCTTTGGACGACCATTCCTGTGCGATGGCTCGGGTCAGTTGCACGACCCCACCTTTTCCAGCGCCATATGGAGCGCTGTTGCCAAAGGCGCGGTAGCTTTGCAGACTGGCAATGTTGATCACCCTACCCCACCCGCGTTTGGCCATGGAGGGGGCCAGGGCCTGAGTCAAAAAAAACGGCGCACTCAGGTGAAGGTTGATCTGGGTTTGCCAGGTCTCAGAAGTCACTTGGGCGAAGGGTTCACGCAAGTTGACACCTGCAGCATTGACGAGAATGTCCACCGGGCCGAGCGCCAGCGCATTGGCAGCGCCTGTTTGTGCTGCGTGCACGTCGGCTAGGTCACAAGACAAGCAGTTGACCACGACGCCCTGCTCGCGCAATTTGGCAGCCGCTTGTTCTAGCGCTTCGGGGCGACGCGCCATCAGCACCACCTTAGCCCCTGCCAAACCAAGCGCCACGGCCATGGCTTCACCGATTCCGGAGCTGCCACCAGTGACCAGTGCGGTTCTTCCCTGCAGACTAAAGAGGGACTCAAGTTTCATAACGTGACCGGCTCGCCCAAATCAAAATTCTGGCCGGGAAAGTATTTCGCCAAGCGGTCGTCTGCCGTACGGGCATGGGCTTCCATGCCCTCCAGACGCGAGATACGTGCGGTAGCCAAACCTATATCGCGTGCAGCTTCGCGTGTCATTCGTTGCCAGGTAAAGGTTTTCATAAACTTATGAACTGATAAACCACCAGAATAACGGGCTGCACCTTTGGTGGGTAAAACATGGTTGGGGCCGCTGGCCTTGTCGCCATAGGCCACAGTGGTTTCTTCTCCCAAAAACAAAGAGCCATAACAGGTCAGCGAGTTAAGCCACCAATCCAAGTCTTTCGCGTGGACTTCCAAATGCTCACTGGCATAGCGGTCGGAAATTTCAACCACGTCGTCACGGCTATCACACAACATTACTTCCCCATAGTCGCGCCATGCAGCGCCGGCTGCATCTCGTGCTGTGGGGGGCAGCAAGTCAATCAACTTGGGCACCTGCCGCATAACTTCTTCAGCCAAGCTTCGGCTGGTTGTAAAAAGCCATGCTGGCGATTCGTGACCGTGTTCTGCTTGTCCTACAAGGTCGCTGGCGACAATTGCAGGGTCTGCGGTTTCGTCCGCAATGATGCCGATTTCGGAAGGACCCGCAAAAACGTCGATACCCACTTTGCCGAACAAGGTTCTTTTGGCTTCTGCTACAAATTTATTCCCCGGTCCCACGATCACATCCGCAGGTTTACCGGTGAACAATCCATAGGCCATAGTTGCAATGGCTTGCACCCCTCCTAGCGTCATGATGATGTCGGCGCCAGCCTTGTTGAAGGCGTAAAGAAGATACGGGTGCATCGGGCCACCGCGGAAGGGCCCCGAACAGGCGATGATGGTTTTTACACCTGCTGCCTTAGCAGTCGCTACCCCCATGTAAGCACTGGCAATATGAGCATAACGACCTGCTGGCGCGTAACAGCCAGCCACGTTCACTGGCAGTACCCGTTGACCTGCGGTCACTCCAGGGTGCAGTTCGACCTGAAACTCGGAAAGAGAGCGCCGCTGAGCTTGTGCAAAGTCAAAGACTTGTTTGATTGCAAAATCAATATCGGCTTTGACATGTTCTGGTACTTCACGCGCATTGGCTTGAATTTGAGCTTGAGTGACTATCACGTCACCCGTCCATTGGTCCAAATCTTTGGCGTACTTGCGCACAGCGGATTCACCGTTTTGCTGTATCTCAGCAAGCATGGTGTTAACGACTTTTTGGGCCGTTGTTGTCTCGGTTTCAGGCGTCTTGTCCGCTTTTTTCAAATACGTGATGGGCACGTTGATCTCCTAGTTTAGGTATTTCGCTTAAATCACGGCAGAAGGTTTATTACGCAATTCGCCGAAAGCACAAGCCAATAAAAATTTCATAAACTGGGACCCATGATGGAACCATGGAGTCCCATTAGAAAAAGTTACCGAGTTGAGTTGGCCATCTCACGCAACTTAGCGTCTGCTTGCACCAGTTTCATGTACTCGTCGGTCACGAAATCAGCCACAGCAGGAACTTGTTGAACAGCACCAGTCTCTCGCATGAAACCAGAGAGCTCGGTGAACCAGCCATCCATCGTGGAGTTTGCGTTACCACCAGTGCGCTCCATGCTTTTGAGTTGTTGCGCCAGCGTGAAGGTGGGGCGAGTTTCAAACTCTTTGTTCATGGCTGCATCGCTGATGCTGACGCCACCTTTGGCATAAAAGTCTTTCATCATGCGGATAGCTTCTGGACGATTCACGCTCATCCAACTCCAGGCGCGAAGATAAACCGCTAGGAATTTTGCGACGTTTTGTGGATTTTGTTTGGCATAATCTCCGCGTGCAATCAACGCGCCAGGCACAATGGCCCCACTGTCCTTGCCGTTGCACAGCATTTTTGCACCCGCCTTTTCTTCTACTGTGTAGGTGTTGGGTGCCCACATGCCCGCCAAGTCAGAGTTGTTGGAGGACAGTGCAGAAATAATTTCTGCTTGACCCATGTTTTTCATGACCACATCGGATTTTTTAAGGCCATACTTTTTTAAGCAAGCTTGTACAGCAAAATCAGCCGTAGAGTTTTGAGTCAGCGTAATAGTCTTTCCGCGCAAAGCTCCGACAGGGTCTTTGGCGAAGTCTGCGGCGGCTTTGCTACTGCCTACAAGACCATTGGCTGCGGATTCATCGTTCGTGATGCCAATGGTTTTGATGCCAAAACGCACATGCCCCAGTACCGCAGGCACCGAGCCGGTTCCACCTACATCCCAAGAACCTGCTGCGGAAGCAGCAATTTGCGGGACACCCGCAGGGAATGTTGAAAACTCGGGTGCCAAACCTACATCTTTCCACCAACCTTTTTCAGTGGCAATGTGAAATGGCAAAGCCCAGTAAAGAGAGGGCTGGTAGCTGATTTTGATAGGCGTCAGTGCCTGCGCCTGAGCGTTACTTGCTAGACCAAGAACGATGCTGATGCCAAGAGCAGCGGCTGCGGTAAATTGCTTCATGTCGATATCTCCTTTTCGGTTGTGGTCAATGATCTGCGCCCGCGTGCTCTTCACGCAAAGACTTCCAGATTCGGGTGCGCAAATGGACAAAGCTTTCCTGATCCATCACGTCTTCAATCTTGCTGTGTTGGTCCCACTTTTCGGCTTCACGGACGGACTTCACATCAAGAATTTCCTTAATTTTTCCTGGACGACTGGTCATGACCACGACACGATCTGCCAGGTAGACCGCTTCTTCAACCGCGTGAGTGATGAAGAGAACGGTGCGCGGATTTTTACGCGCAAGCTTGACAAGTTCCTCCTGCATCACCACACGAGTCTGGGCATCGAGAGCACCAAACGGCTCATCCATGAGAAGCACTTGCGGGTTGAGCGCATACGCCCTTGCTATAGCAACACGTTGCTGCATGCCGCCAGACAGTTGATGCGGGTATGCGCTTTCGTAGCCCTTTAGGTTCATCAAAGCGATGTAATGGGCGATCAGACTTTCTCTTTCTTCTTTGATAATGCCTTTGCCTCGCAGCCCAAAGTCGATATTGTCATAAACCGTTTTCCAGGGAAACAAGGCGAATTGCTGAAAAACAACTGCGCGGTCTGGGCCTGGCCCGCTGACCTGAATATCGTTAACCTTCACAGTGCCAGAACTTGGAAACTCCAGACCTGCGGCCATTCGCATACAGGTTGTTTTTCCGCAACCTGATGGACCGACAATGGCGACGAATTCTTCGTCTTGCACTGTGAGGTTAATGTTGTCAAGGATAAGAAAGTCCTTGCCATCGCGCTCAAAAACGCGGCTGACATCGCTGAACTTGATTGTGGCCATGTGAGTTATTTCAGTAAAAACTTTTTAAGCATTTCTGTGTCTAAGCAGTAGCTTTTCTATGCGTCGAATCAGTATGTCAATCACCACCCCAATGGCACCGATTGCAATCATTCCCACCATCACAGTGTCGGTTGCCAACGCGCTTTGTGCACGCACTATCAAGTTGCCCATACCACTACTGGCCACGATGAGTTCAGCTCCCACGAGCGACAACCATCCCAGTCCAGCACCAATACGTAAGCCTGCAATGATGGACGGCACCGCTGCTGGAAAAAGTACTTCTGTGATTGTTTTAAAACTACCCACTCCCAGCATGCTGGCAGCTTCTAAAAATCGGACCTCGACGTTGCGGGCGCCGCGGTAAGCATTGATCAAGCAAGGAGGGAACGCGCCAGCAAATATGATCAATGTGGGGCCACCGATACCCGTGCCAAACCAAAGCGCTGCAAATGGCACCCACGCAACGGGCGCAATGAATCGAACACTATCAAACAAGGGTGTGACGATATCGTCCAAAAGCCGAAACCAGCCCATGGACAAGCCCAATGGAATACCCACGAGCACGGCCAGTCCAAAGCCCATCCCAAATCTCTTTAAGCTGGCAATCATGTGCTCTGGCAAGGTAGCGCCTGCAAATGGTTTTTCCATGAGGTCGACCAGTTTGAACAAGACCTCATGTGGCATTGGCAAAAATTGAGGTGGCGAAAAGTGAAGAGCGCGTGCCAAATACCAAAAGGCAAAAAAACCAATCGTGCCAGTGATTGTGAGACTCCAAAAGTGCTGTCGACTGAGTGCTTTTTTCATGCAGCCACTCTTCCTTTACGCCAAGGCATCGCTTGGTTTTCTAAAACTCCCAGCAGCCCAGTAGTAGAGGCTCCACATATGCCCACAAAAACCATTGCTAACAGAATCATTGCAGGGAAAATGTCTTGAGCAGCTTGATTCAAAATACTTCCAAGACCATACAGTGCACCAATCAGTTCAGCCGCAACAAGCGTAGTCCAGCTCGCCTGTAATGACAGCCTAAGACCGGTGAAAATCATCGGCATGGCACCTGGTATCAGCACTTCGAAAACCATGCGCCGCCCTTTGATGCCCAGCATGCTTGCAGCCTCCATCACTGGCGTTTCAATATTACGAACACCTGAGTAACTGTTGATGACTGACGGGACAAAAGCGGCAACAAAAATAACCAGAATCTTGGAGCCATCTTCTAGGCCCAGCCAAACAATGGCCAACGGTATCCAAGCCAAAGGAGGGATAGGACGTAGAAGCAAAAATGCAGGGTTGATGAGTGCTTCAGCGCGTCGCGAGTAACCCATCAGCAAACCAAGTGGTACACCAACGCTAACAGCGACAGCAAACCCCATTGCAACGAGTTTCAAGCTATGTAGCACATGCTGGTGCAACTTGCCGTTACCGTAGCCTTCGGCCTGTATGAATGTAAACGCCTTGAGCACTTCATCTGGGCGAGGAAAGCGTGATGGATTGATCCATCCAGTTAACGTAGTGGCAAGGTACCAAAAGAACAGCAATAGCATGAGCGTTGCTATCCCGACGATGCCGCGCCGGTAATTTCTTCGTTGGGTCAATCTCACTGTGCTTGCCCTTGGCGGTGTTCAGAAAACATTAAACTTTCAAAATGTAAGCGCTTGCATGAACTTTGATTTTGTTACCCACATTTGTCAATCATGGAAACCCGAATTTGCTTATAAATTAGGGAAAACACCAAATATTTTGTAAGAAAGCGCTTACATTTTATCGGCCAAGATGTTTTCTTGTGGCATGCTCAAAAAAATGAATCAACGCATCACCATTCAGGAAGTCGCGCGTTTGGCTGGGGTTTCTACAGCAACTGTTTCACGCGTTCTCAGCAGGCCCGAAGTAGTTCGTAACCAGACACGAGAACAAGTGATGACGGCCATCACTCAACTTGATTACCAACCTGACGCTGCTGCCCGCGCTTTGGCCTCTGGACGTACGCATACCGTTGGCTGCGTCATACCCACACTTGATCATGCTATTTTCGCGCGTAGTACACAGGCTATGCAAACGACGCTTGCACAAGCTGGCTACCAGTTGTTGGTGGCCAGCCATGAATACGATCCTGTCACCGAGTTTGAATTGGTTCGAGCATTGCAGCAGCGCGGCGTTGATTCTTTGGTCTTGGTTGGTACTGACCATGCACCCCGACTTTGGCAGGCTTTGATTGACTGGCGCAAGCCAACCTTGCTGACTTGGTCATGTGATCCGCGATTACCTTCGCTTGGGTTTGATAACGAGGGAGCCGCTCGAATGGCTGCAACTCATTTACTGAAATTGGGACATCGGCGCATTGGGGTGATCTCTGGTTTGACTGCCCACAATGATCGCGCACGCAGCCGCATTGCTGGCGTGCGCAAATCACTCACTCAGGCGGGTCTAACATTGCCGGCCAACTTTGTAACAGAGCAGGCTTTCAATTTGGAGGGAGGGAGATTAGGGTTGCAACAGCTGATGCGTTTAAGGCACAAACCTACAGCAATTTTTTGTGGCAATGACCTGTTGGCAGTAGGCGCAATGCTAGAAGCTGAGCGCATGGGCCTGGACGTTCCGAGTGATCTTTCGATTTGCGGGATCGATAACCTCGAAATCTCCGAAGCAATCAATCCAGGTCTCACCACGGTAAGCCTGCCTACTCAGGATCTTGGCCGAATTGCGGCCCAATACATGTTGTCGGCTATTTCCGGCGAGGTCATCGCAGCCAAGTCTCTGCTGCCGTTCGAACTGGTAGTTCGCGGAAGCACCGGATTGCCGCGCCCCTAAATCATCTGGGCTTGAATGTCTACCGTCTGAGCCACCACTTTTGCGCATGAAGCTTTCATGTCAAGACAACAGATCCATGTCCATGCGAATGTAGTCGCCGCGGTAGGTAAGCTCGCCCAAATAAATCACGGTACCATCGGGTGAGCAGATCACCCGTCGAACCTCCGCTACAGGCGCTGAGACGGCAATATTGAGCGCATTGGCTGCATCTTCTCCAGCTGTCGCTATGGTGAGTATCTGACGCGCTGATCCGATCTTGACAGCTTTCAAATCCATCAATACTGGAATCACTGTTTCCTTTCTAAATCGCTTGGGTGCAAGGCTAAAAACCCTTTCATCAATGTATGCCGAGATCACAGAAGTAAACTGACGCTCGCTTGCGTGAACCCGCCGCAAAAATCGATACTTGGGCGCTGGTATGCCATCCTCTGGCTCAAGTTGTGGCGTTGCAAAACCTTCATTCATTGGTATCAGGCGAGGCGCTTGCTCCCGATAAAGCTCAGCAAGCCGTCTCAGAGACGTCACGACTTGCATGCGCGGATGGGTTTCGGGCTTACTCAGTACAAAAGTGCCCCGCCCCTGTTTGGGGGCTAAAAGCGACTCGCTTGTGAGAAGTTGCACCGCTTGCCTTACCGTGATCAAGCCAACGCCGAAATCAGCAGCTAAAGCAGGTAAGGTGGGGATTTGAGTGTCTATCGCCCAGATCCCCTTGACAATGCGTTGGCGCATCGCATCAGCCACCTGCGCATACAGCGGACTGGGACTGTGTTCAAAGTATTTAGGCATCGCTTATTTCAAAAGATTAGGGTTCATCCCATATTGGCAAATTGTCTTATCTGATTAAAGTTAAGATGATTAGAAATTATCAGTATTTCTAAAACATAACTTTACAGGAATTGCCAATGAGTCAACGGCCCAACATACTATTCATCCAGGCCGATCAATTGGCAGCCAGTGTATTGGCAGCTTACGGAAATAAGCTGGTAAAAACACCCAATCTGGATCGCATCGCAGCACAAGGCACGGTTTTCGAAAATGCACACACGCCCAATCCCATTTGTGCGTCTTCGCGTTTTGCGATGATGTCAGGGCAGTATTCCAGTCGCATTGGCGCATTTGACAACGCCTCAGAGTTTCCAGCTACTGTGCCCACATTCGCCCACTATCTACGTTCGCTTGGCTATGCCACCTGCCTTTCGGGCAAGATGCACTTCGTTGGACCTGATCAGTTGCACGGCTTTGAGGAGCGAGTTACCACCGATATTTATCCCTCAGACTTTGGCTGGACGGCGGATTGGACAAAAAAGGTTGAACCTTATGCGCCAAGCCAAATGAGCATGCGTGGCGTTGTGGAGTCAGGTCTGTGCGTGCGCTCGTTACAAATGGATTACGACGATGACGTTGCCAATCAGTCCGTCCAGTGGTTGTTCGATCATACCCGGCGCGCCGATAGCAAGCCATTTTTGTTAGTGTCGTCATTCACCCATCCGCACAACCCGTTCACGATCTCACAGGAATACTGGGATCTCTACACGGATGCAGAAATTGACATGCCCACGGTGCCCTTCATTCCCTTTGAGGAGCGTGACCCATGGAGCCAACGCTACTTCAAGCTGATTCGCCAAGACGAACACAATGTCACGGATGCGCACATTCGCTCCGCGCGCCATGCTTACTACGGAATGGTCAGCTATCTAGATACAAAGGTTGGCATGCTGCTCGATACGCTCGAGAAAATCAATGCGCTCGATAATACTGTCATCATCTTCACTGCCGATCATGGTGACATGATTGGCGAGCGAGGCATGTGGTACAAATTTAATCCGTTCCAAAATTCCATCCGAGTGCCTTTAGTCATCAGCGCACCTGGGGCTAAAGCAGGCCATCGTGTGAACTCCAATTGTGGCTTGGTCGATTTGTTGCCAACCATTCTTGATTTGGCTACGGGTGGCAAGCCGCCCGAATTGGTAGATCACTGCGATGGCCGTAGCTTGGCCGCTTGGCTGCATGGCGCAGATGCGTCCTGGAAGGATGAGGCACTGATTGAGTTCACCAGTGAGGGGGTTTACGCACCTGCGTTCATTTTGCGAAAAGGCCAATACAAATATGTTTATTGTGAAGGTGATCCCGGCATGATGTTTGACATGAAAAGCGATCCGAATGAGCTTCGTAATTTGTGCAAAGAGACAGCATTTTCAACACTGGCAGCAAAAATGGTGCTCGAGATCGAAACCCGTTTTGCGCCTGCCAAAGTCAAAAGTGAGATTCTGGCCAGTCAGCGTAAACGCTTGTTTTTACATTCCACTTTACTTACTGGGCAGCAAACACATTGGGATTACCAAGTAAAAAAAGATGCTTCCAAGCAATACGTTCGAAGCTCAGCCACCACCAGCACCACGGCCACCAAGGCAAAGGCGCGATTTCCCTTTGTCCCCACCGTACCGCCAGATACACCGCGTTTGCCTGCTAAATAAACGCCCTATCTCAAACCTTCACTTACTTTGCTACGGAGTTTTTATGAACACATTCACAAAGCTTTTCCAGATCGCGACATTTTGTTCTCTTAGCCTGGTGATAGCGACCACTCAGGTGCATGCGCAAACGTATCCGGCCAAGCCTGTGCGAGTGATCGTACCTTTTCCCGCCGGTGGGATTGTTGATATTTTGACCCGTGCTGTGACCGAGAAAATTGCCACCAATTGGGGCACACCGATAATCGTAGAGGCTAGGCCAGGAGCTGGTGCGTTAGTGGGAACTGATGCTGTGGCGACGGCCCCAGCTGACGGCTATACCTTCTTGGTAGCCACCATTACTACCGCTGTTGGACCTCTGATCAACCCTCAATTTAAATATGATTTGCGCAGAAACTTCACAGCTGTTGGAATGTTTGCCAATGCACCAAACATTGCCGTGGTACCACCCTCTTTACCCGTATCGAACATGGGAGAATTCACAGAACTAGCTCGGAAAAATCCTGGTAAATTTAATTATGCTCACACAGGCGTTGGCTCCACCAACCATTTGCCAGTGGAGTTCCTCAAGATGTCGCGCAATGTCTTTATCGTACCGATCACGTATCGCGGCCAGCCCCAAGCTATTACGGATGTACTCGGCGGTCAAATTCAGCTGTTTGTTGGTGCGCCCGCCTTACTTGTCCCGCATGTCAAAGCGGGCAAACTCAAAGCCATTGCCGTGACTTCCCTTAAGCGACTGGAAGATGTGCCGACGGTACAAACGCTATCTGAGGGAGGCTTTGGTGATGTGCTTGGTGGTTCAGGCTGGTTTGGTTTTGTGGCACCAGCAGGCACACCAGCTGCCATTGTTAAGCGCTTTAATGAAGAGATTAACAACGCCCTGAAATCTCCTGAAGTGATAGAACGCTTGAGCAAAGCCTACGCATTCGCAGAAGGCGGAACGCCCGAAGAATTCACTAAGTTTCTAAACGAAGAAGGCGCCCGCTGGACAAAACTGGTGAAAGACGCCGGCATCAAACCAGAGTGATCGGGCAGTTATGGGTAAATCAGCCCAAGCAGCTTTACTCGTATACCAGAACACCAGTTCATGAGTTACCTGCTTAAACAGGCTAAATAAAAAAAATTTCCGCCGACCTATCTCTCGGGATACAAAGGAGCAATCCACGAGGTGGCGGGTACTGCTACCCCGCCTCGAACACCCGGTTCTACAGTGCCATAACGCTCTGCCCAGATTGCAGGCAAAGGGCGAGCATCAGGTGAGGACAACCAAAGCCGAAGCAGATGGCGCTTGCGCCCTGGTTCTTGCCAATCTTCAAAAGCAGTACGGTCGTGTAACAAGGTGTGATTGTGCACAAACTGCATATCACCCGGCTCGAGTCTCATTAAAAAATTCAACTGGCTGTCATTTGCCAAGGCATCAAAACAATCAAGTGCCTCCACGTGCAAAGGAGTCAAGCGCATCGCGTCTTCAAACCTCTGCGCGGAGTCAATGTATTGCCTTTGATAGATCGTCGACATCATTTGTGCATGCCAGGTAAACACTGGAATTACAAAATAAGGTTTTTGCCCTGGCGCTTCGTCTCCCCGACGATCGGTCGCAATTGGGTCAAACAGCGCGGCCGCAAGTACAGGATAGTCGCGACGCATCACGTTGTAGATCGTGTTGGATGAAACCAGCGCAGAGTCGCCGCCTATTTTGGCTTGCTGCAAACAGACTAAACCAACAATGTCGCACGAATCAGTATGAAAGGTTTGACGTTCATGTGTTTGATAGATACGGACTTTGGGATCGTTGGCATTGAGCCCCATGTCCATGACATGCCCCAGGACATGCCCTTTTGCGTTTTGAGGTACGGGATTGCCCATATGACAGCCCAAACCATAAAATGCCGCAGCAACAACTTCCCGCGACCATTCCTGAACAGGCAGCGCGCGTACCAATGCAAAACCACTGCCATGGATCAAAGCATCGTGCAATTGCGACAGCCTGGGCCCCAAGGTGGGCAACACAAAAGTCTCGCGACGGATATTTGCAATGTCCGCCTGGGTCTCTAATGCGCGTCTTGCTGCCCTTTCGAGCTCAGACAATTCAGAATCCGTAAGATGATGAATCCATTTTGTTGAGGCACTGGCCTGCGGACCTAACCAAGCGCTAGGGCCAACAATTTCCGATGGTAAGGTGTCAAAGCGCATCTTTTTTTCTGACAATGTTACAAAAGTTTTTTAGCCCTGATTCAGTCCAATATTTAGGCAGCAAAGCTTCGGGGGTTTTTCTTTGGTTTATGAATCAGGCCACCGCACCCATTCCATAACGCCCAGTTAGCAGCCGCCCGGTTCGAAAGCGTTCAAGCGCGTACGGCAGCAAACTCACATCTGTAGGCAAGCCAAGTGCTTGCTGCGCCAATACACGTCCAACTGCAGGCGAGAGTTTAAAACCGTGACCTGAGAAACCAAAGCCAACCACCAAGCCACTGACGTCGGGCACATTTCCCAAAACAGGATTCCAGTCTGGCGTCACGTCATACACACCAGTCCATGAAGACGCTAAGCCCGCCTCAGCGAAAGAGGGAAATCGATCTGAAACCTGTTCACCGAGGTGCACAACATCGTCCATAGAAATTTCACCTTGCGCATTGTTTGGCTCGCTTAGGTATTCGCCTGTGGTGCCCTCACTTACCAACATCTGGCGCCCTCCGTAACTACGGCAATACAACATACCAGGCGAGCCCAAATCTTTGTAGACTGGCATGCCATAGGTATAAGCTTCAGGGCCTTCGAGCGCAATGACTTTGTGTCTTTCAGGCGTCAAGGGCACATGAATCCCTGTCCATTCAGTGAGTTCATTCGCCCAAATATTTTGCGTACTGATGACAACTGGCGCACTGTAAACACCACTTGTTGTTTCAACCCCTGAAACGCATGATTGATGCAAGTTCAAACGGGTAACACGTTCACCCTCCATAAATTTCACACCAAGCCTACGAGCAGCGCGTGCATAGCTGCTTGCTACCAAATAGGCGTCGGCAAAACCTGCATTAGGTTCAAATCCAATCAAAGCTGCATCATCAAAACGGCAGATAGGAAGAATATCGGCTGCTTCACTTTGCGTTAAGTGGCTTACTGATATGCCACGAGCTCGTTGCGCCGCTAAAGCTTCACGCAATGGTGCAAGTTTAGGTCCATCGGGTGAGGCAATTAAATACCCGCAGCGAACCAGTCCAGCACTTGCTTCATCATCTTGCAGATGCTCAGCAAAATTTTCAAAAATAGCCCATGACTGCTGCGCAAGCGCCATGTTCTCCAACACAGAATAATGGGTTCGCAATATTCCGCTTGATTGTGCTGTCGTGCCAGAGCCAATTTGGTCACGCTCCAACACCAAGATTCTTTTGGCCCCAAGGGCCGCTAAATTGTAGGCTACCGAGGTGCCTATGACACCAGCTCCAATAACTATGACGTCCCATGAATTCAATTCGTACTCCTGTTCAGTCGTTGCTTGGACAAATTAGAGGGTAAAGTACTATTGAGAAAATTTGACAGTATTGGTATTATGAATTTGTGCATACAGTAGGAAAAAGCATCGTTTTTGCGTGTTTGAACAAAACTCAATTACGCATCAGCTATGACTTAATTCTAAACACATCACTCACTTAAAAGGAAAACCCATGAAACTCAATCGTCGACTCGTCATGACCCTCATCGCATCGACTGCAATCCTATCTAGCGCCGCCATTGCTCAGCAGCGCGTTTTCTTTGGCATTGCAACCGGCGGTACTGGTGGAACTTACTACCCCCTAGGCGGCATGTTGGCCCAATTGATTTCTAACAAAGCAACTGTCGATGGCAAAAAAATTACGGCCACTGCAGAGGCCTCAGGCGCCTCGGTGGGCAATGCCAAGTTGCTGGGTACCAAAGACATTGAATCGTCTTTTGTGGCAGCTGATATTTTGGATGCAGCCTATAACGGCAAGGCCCAGTTTGCCAATGCACCCCTGAAAAACCTGCGCGCTCTTGGCGCCCTTTATCCCGAGACTGTCCAACTCATTACCCGTGCCGATTCAGGCATCAACAGTGT